>Ga0302324_100017856_pt1 | contig 14032 bp, 10 predicted proteins | sample Palsa_T0_1_FD_201949 | JGI IMG/M metagenome (GOLD analysis project Ga0302324, IMG submission 201949) | Peat permafrost microbial communities from Stordalen Mire near Abisko, Sweden - Palsa_T0_1 | ecosystem: Environmental > Terrestrial > Soil > Palsa > Peat permafrost | place: Sweden: Abisko... | reverse complement strand
CGGTTCCGGGCGCGCAACTCCGGACTTAGCATGCGTGTGTGAATGCCTCGTATACATACACGTTCGATGACATCCGGAACCGTCCGGTCGCGGTGATCGGCGCGGGGACGCTGGGACGGCGTATCGCGCTGATGTTCGCCAGCCGTGGCGGAACCGTGCGAATCTACGCCCGTCGCGACGAGCAGCTGGTAGCCGCGAAACAGTATGTGGCCGAAACCCTTCCGAGAGTCATCGAGAATCGCAGCTTCGGCGAACCGGGCGTCGCGACCACCACGACATCTCTCGGCGAGGCGTTGGACGGCGCGTGGCTGGCTGTGGAGTCGGCCCCCGAAAAGCTCGAGATCAAGATTCCGCTGTGGGGCGACATCGACCAGCTAGCCCCGGCGGACACCATCTTCGCGACCAACTCGTCGTCGTACCCCTCGCGTTTGATGGCCGAGAAGGTGCGCGACAAGACGCGTTTGTGCAATACGCACTTCTACATGCCGCCGGATGTCAATGCCCTCGACCTGATGTCCGACGGCGAGACCGACCGCGGCCTGCTCGATACCCTGCTGACCGTGCTGCCCGAGTTCGGCGTCTACCCGTTCGAGGCACGTAAAGAGTGCACCGGCTTCATCTTCAATCGGGTGTGGGCAGCGATCAAACGCGAGTCGCTGGCGGTGGTCGCCGAGGGGGTGGCCCGTCCGGAAGACGTCGACGGGATGTACAGGCTGAACTTGGGTGCGCCGGCCGGACCGTTTCAGTTGATGGATCTGGTCGGCCTCGACGTCGCTCTGGACATCGAGAACCACTACCTCGACGAGTTCCCGCAGCTACCCAAGGGCCCGCGAGACTTATTGCAGTCCTACGTTGATGCCGGCAAGCTCGGCATCAAGACCGGTGAGGGTTTTTACCGCTATTGAGATGGGCGAGCGCGAGTTGGGCTGCGTTGGCTCCGCACATGCCGTGGGCGCCCGGGCCGGGGGGAGTGGCCGCCGAGCAGATGTACATACCAGGAAGTCCAATACGGTACGGCGACAGCGTGGTTCGCGGTCCAAAGGTCAGCTGACGGATGTCCTTGGCGCCGGTCATGATGTCGCCGCCGACGTAGTTGGGGTTGTAGGAAGCGAATTCGGTGGTGGTCCGGACGGCCGTCCCGACGATCCGATCCCGGAAGCCGGGTGCGAACCGCTCGATCTGAGCGATGATCGCCTCGGTCGCATCGCCGCTGTAGCCGTTCGGGACATGCGCGTAGCTCCATAACGGATGGACGTTGCCGACGGAGCGTTGCGGGTCGGCCAGGTACTGCTGCCCGACCAACACGAACGGCCGCTCGGGCATCCGTCCGGCGTGGATATCCCGCTCGGTGGTGGCCAGTTCGCGGTAGTTACCGACCACGTGCACCGTGCCCGCCCGATGCGCGTCCGGATTCGTCCAGGGCACGCCGCCGTCGACGGCGAAGTCGACCTTGAATGCACCCGGGCCGCGCCGGAACTTGGTGAAAGCACGCGAAATGCGCCGCGGAAGACGGTCGCCGAGGATCCCGGCGACCGCGCCTGGCGCCAGATCGAACATCGTCACGTCCGCCGGTGGCAGCTGCGACGCAGTCTCGATCCGGACCCCAGTCTCGATCTTGGCGCCCAGGTCGCCCAACAGCGCAACCATCGCGTTGGTGATCGACCGCGATCCGCCTTCGGCCACCACCCAGCCGTGCCGATGCCCGGCCGAGATGATGCCCATCCCGATCGCCGAGGTCATCGGGTAGTGCAGCGGCCGGAAGGCGTGGGCCGCAACGCCTCCGAAGAGGGCACGGCCCTCCTCGGTGCGGAACACGTGCGCGAACGTAGACGCGGGAAGCACGGTGGGTGCGCCGAACCGGGCCAGCATCAGCGGGTGGTGCGGGATCCGCAGCAGCGGGCCCATGATGTCCTCGTTTAGCGCGTCGAATCGCGACGCCGAGTAGCCGAAAGCGTGCTGCCACCGCGATCCATCGCGGCCGAGGCCTGCCGCGGTCTGCTCGACCGAGCGGTACAGCACGCCAGCGCTGCCGCCGTCGAGCGGGTGGACACAGTCCACCTCCGGCCAGCGCCATGTGAGGCCGTAGCGGTCCAGGCTGAATTTGCTGAGAAATGGCGAGCCTATGGCCATCGGATGGATCGCTGAGCAGTGGTCGTGCAAGAGGCCGGGAAGGATGGCTTCGCTGCTGCGGGCGCCGCCGCCGACCTCGTCGGCCGCCTCGAGGATGGTGACCTCCACGCCGTCGGCCGCGAGGGCTATGGCGGCGGCGAGCCCGTTGGGCCCGCCCCCCACCACGATCGCGGTGCTCATGCCAGCGCACCGTGACCGTGGTCCTGGTCCTTCCGGACAGCCGGGTTGCTGCCGCTGAGGGACCATTCCACGCTAGTCGGGATCGGACCGTTGGGCAGCCAAGGCTGCTCGGCCACCGCATCGGCCACCTTCCAGGTGCCCCGCTCGATCACGCCGAGCGCGGCGTCGATCAGCTGGTAATGCTGCACACCGCTGCCGAAAGCTTCCGACTCGACCCACGCGATAACGCACTCGCCCGGCTCGAAGGCGGCTTCGGTCTGCATGGCCTGGATCATGTCCGCGTTGTGCAGGTGGCCGTCGCCGAAGTTGAAGCCGATCAGCGAGTTGCAGACGAACTCACCTTCCCGCACGGTGCGGGTGTCGACGTCGGGCAGATGGGTCAGCAGCAGCGAGTACAGGCCGCGAGCCTGGCTGTGCATGCTTCGCCACGCTGCCGCCTTCTGCAGGGTGATCTCCGCCCACTGGGGCTCGTAGCCGGCCGCGATGAACTGCTCGAGCTGATTGGACGCCGTGCGGGTGACCCGGTTCAGCTTCTGCTCGGTGCCGGGCGCGAACGTCCACACCGCCGAGGCCCAGTTGCCCGCGTACTGCCGCATCGCGGGCAGGAAGGACACCTTGTCCGGCCGCAGATTGCCCAGGATCGGGTAGAACAACAGCGCGGCCGCGATGACGAAAGCCAGCCATGTCGGAGTCATGTTCCACGGGGCGTACCCGTTCCAGTTCGGGAAGCCGAGGAACAGGAAGATCGTCGTGTAGGCGAAAACCACGTTCCATTCCAGCGGCACCGCGAGCGGGAACGTCGAAATGATGAACAGGTGGAAGCCGACCATCAACACCACCGCGGCCAGCGTCACCCACTTGTTGGTGGAGAAGAACAGGGTTAGTGGGGCCGCGATCTCGACCGTGGTGCCGTTGACGTGTGCCATGAAGTCGGCCAGCCGCGACGGCCGCATGTCGCGCGGGAACTCGCGGTAATGCGCCCGCTTCACCCATTTGGGCGCGAATATCGTGTTGCTCACCATCGGCGGAATGACGTTGGAGAAGTGCTTACCGAACTTCGAGAAGCCGGCACCGACCCACACCATCACAATGACAAACTTCAGCGCGATGATCATGTTCACGAATGGCAGAGCGGCGAATGTCAACATGACCGGCAGGTACTGCTCGCCGCGGGCGGCCAGGAAGATGGTCTTGTCCCGCAGACCGATGAGGACCAGCAGTACGATGGGCGCGACCATCAGGGAGGGGCTGACTAGGCCGGATGTATTGGCCGGCAACGCTTTCGACAGCGAGTCGCTGTGTACGCCGGGCTCCAGTAACGCGACGATCAAGCTCACCAGCAGTCCTAGGTAGAGCCCGATGTCGAACCAGTTGCGTCGGTCGCCGTTGGTGAACGGCATCCACTTCCAGGGCCGAAGCCGGATGGTTCCCAGTCGCATCCAGAAGAGGATGCCGCCGGTCATCGGCTTGACTTTGCCGGCCAACGGCCCCCAGGATCCGGCCACGCCGATGGCTTCCAGGAGCACGGTCCACAGGATGACTTTCTGGTAGACGATGGGTTGGTTCCACCACTGCGACACATGCCAGAAGGCGGGTACATCCGACGTCAACGTCGCGACCGCAATGCCGCCGATCGCAAAGAAGACGACCAGCTTCGCGATGTAGATGGTGTGGATCATCTTCGGTGAGCCGAACCCGTTTTCGGCCCAATCGGCGGCAAGAAACCGCATCCGCTCCATCAGCGGCTTTTTCATGAAGGTGTCCGGATCAACGTCCGGAAGATAGGGCTTGATGAATCCCATGTGTCTGCGCTCCTTCTGACCTTCGTTGGTGAGAGTGTGCACAACATTAGGAATGCTGCGCGGCTTTAAACAGTCGCGAATCGATAAAGCCATGTGCCGCTGTTATCGCTCAACGACAACCCAGCGTCTAACGTCATTGAGGTGAAGAAATCGGGCCTCGACAGCGGAGTCGCGGTAACCAGTTATGTCGCCGAGGTCGCGAGCCGATTGAGTGGCCAAACGGTCGCGCTGTCGTCGGCGCTTCGTCAATCCCTCGAGGATCAGATCCCCGAGCTGCGTGGCGACGCGGCGCTGGTGGAGTTGCTCGGGACCAGCGTCGAGGGCAACGTCGGCACGGTCTTGCACGCGTTGCGCTACGACATCGCTGTCGAGCGGGTCGAGGCGCCCACCGCGGCGCTGGAGTACGCCCGCCGGCTGGCACAGCGCGGGGTGCCGGTCAACGCGCTGGTTCGGGCGTATCGGCTCGGTCAGCGCCAGATAAATGAAGTAGTTTTCGCCGAATTACGCGTCATCGATATCCCGGAAGCCACGCGCGTGGAGGTGATCGAGGCGATCACCGGCACGTTGTTCGAGTACATCGACTGGATGTCGCAGCAAGTCGTCGCTGTCTACGAAGACGAACGTGAACGCTGGCTAGAGAACCAGAACAGTCTTCGTGGCCTGCGGGTGCGCGAGGTCCTGACCGCCAACAAGTTGGTCGACGCTGACGCGGCGAGCACCGTAATCCGCTATCCGCTGCGGTGGCACCATCTGGGGCTCGTCATGTGGTATCCGGACGCGGGCGCTGAAGGCGACCAACTTGGCCGGCTGCAGCGATTTCTCCGCGAGCTGGGCGAATCCGCAGGCGCGGCTGCCAGCCCGCTCTTCGTTGCCGCCGACCGAAGCTGCGGATGGGGTTGGCTGCCGTATCGCGCCGCGGTGGCCGACGTCCCGATCAAGGTCCGCCAGTTCACGCTCGAACGACCGGATTCCCCGAGTGTGGCAATCGGGACCATGGCCGATGGTGTCGAGGGTTTTCGCCAGTCCCACCGCGAGGCGGAGACCGCTCGCGGCGTCGCAGTGATCGCCAAGCGGCCGGAGCCGACGGTGATTTCGGCGACCGATCCGGGCCTGTCCGTTGTGGCGCGTCTTGGTGGCGACGTGGCCGACACCCGCGATTGGGTGGCCTCCGTGCTTGGCGACCTTGCCACCGATAACGAGAACGACGGCCGGCTGCGTGAGACGCTGCGCTTGTTTCTGGGTTGCGGCTCCAGTTATAAGGTCGCCGCGGAGGAACTCAACTTGCACTTCAACTCGGTGAAGTATCGAGTGGGTCGCGCCGTCGCGCGCCGTGGCCGGGAAATCGGCAGCGACCGGCTCGACGTCGAACTGGCGTTGCTCGCCTGTCATTGGTACGGCGCCGCGGTTCTGCAGCCGGATGCCCCATAGACCAGTCGGGCCCCCTTTTTTGTGGGGGCCCCCCCGACTGGGGTGGACGGAGATCAGGCGGCGGCTGGGACGGCGAAGAAGCGGCGAGGCGCGGCACCGGCCGGTCGGTGGTTGCCCTGCATGACGTTCACGATGGTGACGGCGGCCGGGATGAGCACGGGGGACAGGATCATCAGGAAGATCATGAATGGGATCAACATGGCTTTACCTTCTTTTCTTTGCGAGGGGTCCGGTTGGATGTGTTGTGACACTTGCTGATTCGAGATCATTTAGTTGTCCAACTACGCTGCTGCGTTGCGTTCGTGATGAAATGTATCTGGACCGAGACGGCGCAGCGACGTCGTGAACCAACCAACTTCCGGCGCATCGTTGTCTTCCGGCGACAAAGCGCCTGCGATATGGGTGGGCTGGCGACCGTGGACCAGCCGTCTGCAGCCGCGGCCTCGGCCCGCATTGTTTGTGGCTCCTGTCTGAGGCGCTCATTTGTGTCGCCAGGAACAACCTGTTCGCGTCGGCCGCGAACTAACGTTTTCGCATGACAACCAGCGAAAAGACCGTTTTCGAAGGTCCACTGCACCAACTCGCTCGTAACACGTGGCAGTTGCTACTCCTGATCGGCATCCTGGGCGTGGCACTCGGCGTCATCGTGCTGGCCTGGCCGGGCAAGACACTGTTGGTAGCGGGTGTCCTGTTCGGTATCTACTTGGTGGTATCCGGAGTCGGGTACGTGTTCGCCGCTTTCGGCACGCACGCCGGCGCCGCGATGAGAGTGCTGTCGTTCCTCACCGGCGTGGTATCGCTCGTGTTGGGGTTCTTCTGCTTCCGCGACAAACTCGAATCGATCCTGCTTCTAGCCCTGTGGATCGGCATTGGCTGGCTGTTCCGCGGGGTCACCCTGCTGGCCGCGGCACTGTCGTTCGATCACATCCCCGCACGCGGCTGGCAGGTGCTCTCCGGGGTGATCATCGTGATCGGCGGTGGGGTGCTGATCATCTCCCCACTCGATTCGATCGCGATCCTGACCTTGGTCGCCGGTTGGTGGCTAATCGTCATCGGCATCGTGGATGTGATCAGCGCGTTTCAGGTTCGCCACCGGCTGCACGCGTGACCTAGCCGATTAGGGCAGTCGCTGCTCGACCTCGAAGGCCAGGCAGAGTTCGGCGATGTCCAGGGGCCGGGACAGCGAGCGGTCGGTCAACTCCTCGATACGGCGCAGCCGGTGCCGCACGGTGTTGGGATGACAGAAGATCTTCGTCGCGGTGTCGTTAGCGGAGCCGCCCTCCTGCAACCACGCTTGGAACGTGTCGAGCAAGATCGTGCGCTCCGCGGTCGGCAGTTCGATCAATCGGCGTAGCACCTGCGACCTGATCTTTCCCATGACCTCCGGGGCGCTGACCGCTGCGACGGCAAGAGGGGTGTCGTGGAACGCCGTGACCAGCGAGTCCGCTGACGGCTTCCCGGTGACCGCTAACCGGGCGAATCGCAGCGCATCGCTGGTTTCGGCCAAGTCCTCAAACGGCGGGCTGATGCCGACCCGGACCGTCGCGACCTGACGGAGCACTGAAGTCAACGTGCTGATTGTGTCGCGTATCCGCACGTGGACGATGCCGACGTGTAAGTCCGGCAGCAGCCGCCACGCCGACCGGATATCGCGGGCGGCGAGCTTGTTTTCGATCGCGGGCAAGCCAAGTTTTCCGATCGCCGGCAACTCGGCCGCGACGACGACGTACGGCCCGGTGGTGGGCAGCCGGAGCAAATCGGCTGCCTCCCACAGGCTCTGGCTATCGGTTATTCGGTGCGACAACAACGCTTCGACCAAGGCCGACCGTTCCTCCTCCTGCTCCAGGATCTGCGCGGTCAGCTGCTGCCGGTAGGCGCTGGCCATCGCCTGAGTGAAGGTGTCCTGGGCAAGAAAGACGCGTGCGGTGGCGTTCAGAATCGATTCGGTGGGTATTCCCGCGGCCCGCCCGCCGGCGAGGGTCTGCTCCCACATGAAGCGAAACCCGATCCGGTAGGCCGTCATGACCGCCGGTAACGGCAAGCCGCCGAGCGCGCGTGCAGTTCCGACGTGCTCGGCAGGCGAGACATCGACGTCGCCGTCTCCCGAAAGCGAGTGGAAGACAAACGTCAGGTTCGCCGCACAGCTTGCAGCCACTTGGTCTTTGGTGACGACGGTGCCGTCGCGGTACGCGTCGATCTCCCGGAACAGCCGATCAGCCAGCTCCTGGCCCAGCTCGGGGGCACGAGCCAGCATCAGCTTGCTGAGCTCGACGATGTGCGGATCGGGTTCGGCGCCGTGCCTGACCCCGCCAACGTGCGATACCGCGCTCATACTCCGAAACCCTATGCCCGGCCACTGGGGGCATGTGAGTGGTTAACGAAAGCGGCGTCCGCGAGGTGTCGGCTTCAGGGGTTGGGCAAAGCCGGATGTTGTAGACGCCCGCGTGGGGTCGCGATCGTATATTCAGAACGAACACTCGTGCGAAAACCAGCGTCCGGGTCCTCCGGTCGCGTCGCAGTGGCGATGCGCGGCAAATGAAGGGACGATGGCGTGGGCAAGACGGCTCTTCAAACGGCCGATCTGACGTCAGCGCCGAGTGGCGCGTGATTCCGCCGATTCGGGGGCGTGCGGGCGAGCTCAAGGTGATCGGCGCGCTGGTTAAGGCGCTGGCGCAAGGGCACGGGGGCGCCCTGATCATCGAGGGCCCGCCGGGCATCGGGAAGAGTCGGTTGCTGACCGAAGCGATAGCTCTGGCAGACAGGTGCGGGGCACGCACCTTGTTGGGTGAGGCGTTCGAGTATCAGCAGACGGTGCCGTTTTTCTCGCTGTTCATGGCGACGCTGCGCGCCGATCCCCCGATTGGCGATGCGGAAACCCTGCGCCGGCAAGGTAATTCGGCCGATCTGCGCTACTGGGTGGTGCACGATCTGGCCGATGCGATTTATGCGGCGGCGATCGAGGGCCCGCTGGCGATCGCGCTCGAAGATATCCACTGGGCCGATACCGGGACGTTGCTGGCGGTGCGGTCGCTCGCCGCCGCGCGGCACGATGTGCCACTGCTGTGGATAGTGACCGCGCGTACCGGGGCCGGCGGCCCGGCGGTGCAGGAGACGTTGTCGGCGCTGCAACGCTCGGACGCCGCAATTGTGCGGGTCGCCGCCATGTCGCCGGACGCGGTCGCCGATATGGTCCAGGACGCTGTGCGCGCGAATGTGGATGAATCGCTGCTGGATCTTGCTGCCAAGGCACACGGAAATCCATTCCTTGTCAGCGAACTGGTCGGAGGCCTGGGAGAGGAGGGGCGGCTCACCGTTAGCGGTGGTCGCGCGGTCGCCAGCGGGAACTCGCTTCCGCGACGTCTGGGCGCCAGCATGCAGCACCGGTTGGACCACCTTTCGAGCGGAGCTGCCGAGGTGGTGCGGGTAGCCGCGGTCCTGCCGGACCGGTTCTCGGCTGGTCTGCTGGCCAAGATGCTGGAACGCCAGCCGGCGTCGTTGATGTCGGCTGTCGAAGAGGCGGTGCGCGCGGATCTGCTCGTCGAAGACGATAGGCAGCTGAGATTCCGGCACGACCTGTTGCGCGAGGCCACCCGACAGTCCTTACCGCAATCGGTGCGACGCGCCATGGAGCGCCAGTCGGCCTCGATCATGCTTAGCACGGGCGCCACGCCTGCCGAGGTGGCCACTCAACTGGCGCGCAGCGCCGAGCCCGGAGACAGCGAGGCGATCAGCGCGCTGCGCCAGGCCGCGCAGTCAGTTGGCCACAGTGATGCCAGTGCGGCTGCGGACTTAAGCAAGCGCGCGTTGGACCTGCTGCCCGCCGAAGACGCTGCCCGCGGGCTCCTGGTCGCAGAGACGGTGGGTTTGCTCAACCGAGCCAGCCGCTACCAAGAAGCCGAAGAGTTGGCCGCTGAGGCGCTTTCGACGGCGGCGTCTCCGCAGGAGGAGGCCGAGATTCGGCTGCGCCTCCCGACCCCGAACAAGCACAGCACTCAGCGGCGCGTCGAGGAGAATCGTCGAGCGCTGCAGCTGGGCGAAATCAGCGAAGTCACCCGGGCGCGGCATCTGGCATGGCTGGCCTACAACCTGCTGATGCATCAGCAGGGTAGGCAACAGCGCGCGGCTGCCAGCGAGGCCGCCGCGGCCGCCGCGTCGACAGGTGACCTCGAGGCCACGATCCTGGCTAATCTGACCCTCGCCGTGCTCGACTGCGGCGACGGGTACTCGGGCCGCGCCGTAGGCCACCTCGAGGAACTTTGCGCTCTCGCCCCCACCAGTGATGCGAGCGCAGCTCAACTCTTGGTCGCAATCCATTACGCGAGTCTGCTGGCGACGGTTGGACGATTGGAAGACGCTGCGGTCCAGATCGCCAACGGGATACAGCAAGCCCGCCGCGAAGGTAACGCGATGGCCCTTGCGCTCTGGGCCGCGAACGATGGGGTTGTCCAACTGACTGCGGGCCGGCTGTCTGCCGCGCGCGCCGCGACCGAATCCCTGCCGCCTCCACAACGCACAGGTGTGAGCGAGCCGGACATGATGCGCATGGTGGTGCTGACCGAGGTGGCGGCACGCACGGATGACCGAACGTTGTTGCAGCAGATGGTCAGTGAAGCGCGCTACGCCCACTCCACTGGCGGATATGCGGTGCGGCGGGGAACGGCGCATGTGCTGGCGCTGGCCGCGTGGCAGCGCGGCGACGTCCTTGATGCGATGCGTTGGCTGGCCGGGGACGTCATTGTGCTCGCGTCACATATGTGGCCCCAGCTGCTAGATCAAGTGATGTTGGGTGCACGGGTTGCGTCGGCCGGCGGCGATGCCGGCTTGCGCGCACGCGTGCTGCAAGCCGCGGAGTTGCTCGAGCGTGAGCGGCCTGCGATTCCGTTGTTCACCGGGGTGGCCGGCTATGCCCGCGGAATCCTCGAACGTGATGCCCAAGCGCTGCTAGCTGCCGCGGACGTGCTTCACGCGTCGTCGCGGCCGCTTCTCTACGCCGCGGCTGCCGAGGACGCTGGCCGTGAACTCGCGCGCGCCGACCATCTTGACGAAGCGGTCGACCAGCTGAATGCCGCATTCGACACGTACGTGCACCACGAAGCGCTCGCCGATGCGCGCCGTGTGGGCCGCGAGTTGCGCCGATTGGGTGTGCACCGTCGTATCGTCAGCCAGCCGCGGGCCAAGACGGGTTGGGACAGCCTCACCGACTCAGAGCTCAAGGTGGTCAACCTGATTGCGCAGGGCGTGACCAACCGTTCGGTCGCCACCCAGCTGCACCTGTCCCTCTATACGGTGAAAAATCACGTTCACAATGCGTTTGCCAAGTTGGGCATCAATTCCCGCGCCCAATTGCCGCAACTCATGCGCGGGCCCGATTGACCAGCCCATCAGATGCCGGGTCCGCTTAGTACTAGATCCATTCGGCCCTAAAAATGAATCCTCGGGCGATGGTGCTGCGCCTGCCGCGCGGCGACTGTAGTAGTCGTCTAGTCATCACGTCTCGCTCAAGTGACGCCTTAGGCAAATCCCCACGCTCCGCCTGTGAGCGCTCAGAGACAGGGGGCCGACGATGCTGAGCACAGCCGGGCGCCGCGACGAGCAGGAATGGCAAGTGCTGGACGACGTCTCGCGGCACTCGTCGTTGATCGACGCGGTGCTGGAAGGCCGAATACGCGACGACTCTAGCTTGGACCTGGTCGCGGGCCGCCTGAGGCTGCGAAAGCATGGTCCCTTTGTGGTCATCGCGGCCGCCGTGGGCTCCGATGACGTTGAGCCGCTGACGAAGATCGAATCGAAGTTGCGCAGCCTCGATGTCTATTCGGCATGGCAGGTCGTGCCCGACTGGCAATTCGGGATTGTCTGCGTCAAGTCCGAGCAACAATTCGACCAGGTTGTCGCCTTGGTGTCTCGGACGGCCGTCGACCGGGTTGGGGTCAGCGCGCGATTCGACGATCTGCGCGACGCGCCGCAGGCTCTGCACTTCGCCAAGATGACGCTGCAGGGTCAGGCTGACTCCACCTCGCCTGTCAGGGTGTTCGACGGCACTATCTTAGGCACCGCCGTACTCGCGGCACCCGAGTTGATGGTCAAGTCGGTCGACATTATTTTGGCCCGCTTTGGCGACCTTCCCGACGACGAGCGCGAGGTCCTGTTCGAGACGTTTCGGGTGTGGCAGGAAACCGACGCCTCGTTGGTCGTTTGCGCCGAACGACTTTGTTGTCACCCCAACACGGTGCGCTACCGACTGCAACGAATAGAGAGACGGACCGGACTCTCTCTTTCTCGCCCAAGGGATATCGCAGAACTGTGTTTGGTGTTCGAAGTCTTCCAACGGCTAATCTGATTGATCAGATTCGTTGCGCGCCTGCTGCCCGGAGATCGGCAATGCTGGGGTAGCCGTCGACGGCCATGAGTAAGTCGAGTTCTGCAAGCACGGCCCGCAATTGTGACACCAGACCGTCGACTCCGCCGACCGCCAGGGCGTAGAGGTATGTGCGGCCGAGTCCGACGGCGGTTGCTCCTAACGCCAAAGCCTTCGCGACATCGGAACCGCTGCGCACGCCCGAATCGAACAGCACCGGCATGCCGTCGGCCGCTTCGACCACAGCAGGCAGAGCGTGGAGCGAAGGAAGCCCGCCGTTAGCCTGTCGGCCGCCGTGGTTAGAGCAGTAGATGCCGTCGATACCGTGATCGCGAGCTTTGCGGACATCGTCGGGATGTTGAATGCCCTTGAGTAGCATTGGCAGCTTCGTCAAAGGACGAAGCCAGCTCAGATCCTCCCACCGCAGTGGATTGCCAAACACTTTCGCCCATTCGAGGGCTGCCGCCCCCGGATCTTCTTCCGGCGATTTGGCCAGCCGCGCCCGGAAGACTTCATCGGTGAAGTAGTTCTGCAGGCAATAGCCCCGCAGTTGCGGGAAATTGGCGGTGTTCAGATCGTGTGGTCGCCATCCAGTGATCCACGTGTCCAAGGTAACTGCGACCGCCTTGTAGCCGGACTGTTCGGCACGGTGCAAGAAACTGGCCGCAAGATCCCTATCGGTCGGTGTGTATAGCTGAAAAATGTTTGGCGTGTTACCTGCGTGTGGGACAACGTCTTCCATCCGGTCCTGCGTCAACGTCGATGCCACCATGGGGACTCCGGTTTGTGCGGAGGCTTGAGCCGCCTGGATGTCTCCATGCAAGTCCTGAGAGCACACGCCGACGACACCGACCGGCGGCATAAACAGTGGGGTGGGCAGCTTCATATCAAACAGTGATATCGAGAGGTCTCGCTCGGTCGCACCCACGAGCATGCGCGGCACGATTCCATAGCGGGAGAAGGCATCGACGTTGGCGCGCTGGGTGTTTCCATCGCCGGCGCCGTAGCCAACGTAGGAGTACACCCAGAATGGCAGCACCTCGGCCGCCGCTTGCTCCAACGAAGCGTAATCCAGGGGAAATCGCGGTTGCTTTCCTTGCAATCCGGCTCCGTAGATCTCCATCTGGTAATCGCCGTACTGGGGTGTTGGCATGCTGCGCTCCCTTACTTGGCGCCGACGGTGGTCGGCACGACCAAATGTGCTGAAATAAGGCTCTCACCTGGGAGGGGCGGACCCAATGTTCGAAATGACAGTGTGGAGGGGTATCCCGTTGTCTTGCAGCACGGTTACCGCAAGCACGTGAACATCGACGGTTATGCGCCCGCGGCGAACAGTGCAGGTGTCGGTCAGAGCCAGCTTGGTTGCCAGGAGCCAAACGGAGTCAATGGATACTTGTATTCACCGGGCGTCTTCGACATCTCGATCATCTCGGTGACGCCTTTGTAATGGCCCATCGGTGTATCGGCGGTGAAGGTATCCGGATCCGGATAGTGGTGCTCATCGTCTGAGCCGGCCGTCTTTGTCACGTAGTCACGATCGAAGATGCCCAACTCAGCAAGCCAAAGGGCCGTGCGTACCAGCGAAACCCGGACCCGGTAGCTTCCGCCCTCCTTCGCGCGCCGGAGCAGCGCCGACAGGATGCCGCAGGTTGCCAGCCAGCCCGCCGCGTAGTCGCAGGCCACGAAGATCGACGGATGCACTGGTTTCTCGTCGCTGCCCTCGATGTTGTCGAGGCCCAACGCGAAGGTGGCCGTGATGTCGAAGCCGACGCGACTCGACCACTGCCCGGATTCGCCGGCCCAGGTGATCTGGGTATCGATCAGACCCGGCCGCTCTTTGAGCACGTCATCCGGCGCGATATTGAAGCGCTGCCGCCATCCCGTACGGCGGTTTGTGACCAATACGTCGGCCTGGGAAAGGAGTTCACCGAACTTCGCCCGGCCTTCTTTGCTCTTCAGTTCAAGCACGGTCGAGCGCACTCCGACATGCGAGGTGTAGTGCCAGAGCGAGTGCTCGACATCGGTTGGTCGCCACACGTTGAGTGAGTCGGCGCCGTGCAGGGCCATGGCGCGACCGATCGAAGGGGCTGCAATGACGTGGCTTGACGAGAGCAAGCGGATACCGTCAAGCGGCGTC
>Ga0302324_100017854_pt1 | contig 14033 bp, 8 predicted proteins | sample Palsa_T0_1_FD_201949 | JGI IMG/M metagenome (GOLD analysis project Ga0302324, IMG submission 201949) | Peat permafrost microbial communities from Stordalen Mire near Abisko, Sweden - Palsa_T0_1 | ecosystem: Environmental > Terrestrial > Soil > Palsa > Peat permafrost | place: Sweden: Abisko... | reverse complement strand
GTCGGGACTGAACGCAATGGAGCGTACATAGTTGGCGTGTCCAGAGAGCGTGGCAATTATGTTGCCCGAGGCGGGGTCGATAAGACGAACCTGGCCGTAGCCGCCCACGGCGAGCAACTTTCCGTCTGGAGAGAATTTTGCCGCAGTCACCGGAGAAACCACCGGAACATCCGGATGGATTTCAGGAATCGAAGGAGCCTTCAAGGGCTGTGCGGCTTCGGTTACGGCGGGTCCCTCAGCGCCCGCATTGATCCAAGCCTTGATGCGGTCGATGTCGGAGGCCGGAAGCGGGTCAGCATTCGCCGGCATCTGGGGATCAACGTCCCCTTCAAGCATCTGAACCATCAAACTCCCCTTTGCATCGTGAGGAAGTACGGGCTGCCCATGCTTTCCGCCTTTCATCAGCGAGCTATAGCTCTCGAGGATGAGGCCGCTCTTATGGACCGAACTTGAGTGGCAGGCAAGGCAGTTCTTTTCGAGAATCGGAGCAACATCCGCAGTGAAGCTCGGAGTGGTCGCAGCCATTACGACCGGTTCGAACACGCCACGTTGAAGGATGGCCGGCACCGCGAGAAGCAGCGCGCAGACAGTCGCAAGTCCGATGGTTCTGCGAACGGCTCGTAGCTTCTGTTGACATTTCGGCATCATTTACCTTGTACCCTGCAATCGGATCTCTGCAATCGGATTTCATCGAGCAATCGCCGGATGATAATCATGCGGCACCTATAACCGATCAATGATTGAACATGAACTCCTTGCTTGTCAGCAAAGCCCATGAAAGGTCGATCAGCGCCGCGCGGCGGGCATCGTCGACGCCGGGAATCTTTTCTTTCGCGGCCAAGGCGAGTGCATCGACAAGCGATTTCCGCTCAGAGTCGGTAGGATGACGACTGAAAGATGCCAAATAGAGATAGTCGACAATCTGCCCATCCGTGAAGCCGAGGCGAATCAGCATGTCAACCGAGTTATCGGGAGCACGCAGTTTGTTGTTGAGCGTGTCTCCATTGATGATATGAAGCGCCTGGGTGACCGTGGGCACGGAGGTGCGCTCGCTTTCGCGCGTTTGCTGCCGAAGCGGGCGTCCGAAGGCCGTCAGAAAGTAGGACTTCACTGCGGTATCCGGCAATTGCATTCCACGCATCCCCGCAGGATATCCATCGAATTTTTCTGAAACTTGAGTTACCTGCGAATAGGCGTCGAGGAGAACCTCCGCCGGAAGGCGTCTAACAACAAAATGCGAGCCATACTTATCGTCATCGGCGTTGTCCTTGAGGGGCCTTGACGAAGCCTGATAGGTCGCAGACTGCATGATGGTCCGAATCAGGTAGTCCACGTCGAAATTGTGTGCAACAAAATCCTTCACCAATGCGTTCAGCAATTCGTCATTGGTTGCCGGATTGGTGTCGCGCAGATCGTCGACAGGCTCAATCAAGCCGCGCCCCATGAAATTGCGCCATACACGGTTGACTATGTTGCGGGCAAAGTATGGATTGTCGGGCGAAGTAAGCCACTTGGCGAAATAGAAACGGGTATCGCCGGGAACTTCGCTGGAGAGAGCCGAGGCATCCAGTGGCTTGGGAGGCAGAGGAATCATCAGGCGATCGTCCATGAACTCGCCGGTGGGCGCGGAGTAAACCGTGACGTCATTGAAAAGGGCTCCGACAGCAGGACGAAAGCCAGATGCAGCGGATGTCTTGAGCCGCACGCGCGCAAACAGATTGGCCATGCCGTAGTAGTCCTTCTGGGTCCACTTTGCCAGAGGATGGTTGTGGCAATGGGCGCAACTGATATTGATGCCCAGGAATGCCTGGGCCATATTCTCCGACGTGTCGAGAGGATCGCGGTGGATAACCCAGTAGTTGGCTGCGCCGTTCTCAAGAGTCTTGCCCGTAGCCGTAACGATCTGCGATGCGAACGTGTTCCATGGCTTGTTGCTTGCCACACTTTCACGAATCCAGTGGTAATAACTCCACATCTCGTCGTTCGACAGGCGGTTGCTTGAAACGAGCAGCAAATCAGACCACTTGTACGCCCAATAGTCGACGAATTCAGGCCGTTTCATAAGACCATCAATCAGCCGGCTACGTTTATCCGGCGATGGGTCGCCGATGAATTTATCGACTTCAGATGCACTCGGCAGAATCCCCGCGGCATCCAAATACGCTCTTCGAATAAACTCCGCATCGGTCGCGAGAGACGAAGGCGGAATATGGAGAGCGCGCAGATGTTTCAGAATCGAGTCGTCAACGTAGTTATTGCGTGGAGCTTTCAGGAAGATCGCATCGTCCAGCTTGTATGGAAATGGAATACGCAGCCTTGAGAAGGCAACATGGCTCTGATACCAGACGGTCACCGGAGCTTCGCCGTACCCGTGCATAACCACTTGGCCATTGTTATCCACCGTGGCCACGCCCTCATCTCCGCTGTCGTACTTCGCCCACCGAGTGACGTCCGCGATGTGACCGTCTGAAAAAATCGCGGTTACGATCAATTGCTGGTGCGCACCAGGTTGGAGCGAGGCTTCGCGGGGAAACACCTGGATATCGGTGACCAATGCATCGGAGTCCTGCGGGGCAGGCATGCCTTGCGCGAGCCATCCTGCAATCACCTTGTACTCCGGCGATCCAACATCGAATCGCCTGCCGCCGCCATGGGGAATTGTAAGCGTCGGCTTCAACAGCATCAGGCTCCTGGCCGGTTCGATCGGATTGGTACGCCGGCCGAGAGCCTGGTGGGTGAGCGTGTAATAATCGGCATTCGCATCGTAGCCGCGCAGTGTGAGCTTGAAGCCATTCTTTCCCGCAGCCGCGCCGTGGCATGGACCTGAGTTGCATCCCATTTTCGTCATGACGGGAAGGACATCGTTGCGAAAGCTCCAGACGGATGCCGTCGAGTAGTCTTTAACGATCAAGGGCGCAGTGGCGCGGTGCCCCTGAACCGTTGCAGTAACCGTCGCTTGGCCGTCACCCTGCGGAAAAACAACGCCGTCCTTATCCGGCGCAGCAATTTTTGCATCGGAGATCGCGATCTTCGCCCGCGAGGAAAGTTCCTCCTGATGTCCGTCGGCAAAAGTTCCCTCCACTAGCAATCGCTGGCTCGAGTGCGTGCCCGTAATCGAGACTGAAGATGGAAGGATTGCAATCTTTGCCAGCGTGGCAAGCGAAGAATTTCCCTGGTTCGGTGCTGGCATTGTCTTCGCGCTACTGGTTGAAGCGATGACTCCACTCACCGATTTCGACGCATCCGCTGAATGATACTGAGCATCGCTGGGCGAGCGCCCGGCAGGCGGCGAAGGTGTTTGCCCCGACGCTGAACGGAGAAATGCCCATGACGCCGTGAACCCAACGGCCAGCGCGACGAGCAGTAGAAACTTGCGGGGCTCCATAGTTTCTCCGTAGTGCAGCAATTCAAAGCAATCTGTCCGGCATAGCCGCTCTGGCATAGCCTGCTTACTTTTGCCGGACGCCTAAATCAGTAATTCATCGATGGGATCAAACCCGGTGTCTACAAGCCGTACGTCGCGCCCTTGCGGAGTCTTCAGAACCGTATCGACCGGAATCCCCAGGCACTTGTATACCGTCGCCGCCACATGGGCCGGCGTTACGGGGCGATCCTGCGGCGCCCCGCCGATTGCGTCCGAAGCGCCCACGACCTGCCCGCCCTTCACGCCGCCTCCCGCGAAAACCACGGTCCAGCACTGCGGCCAGTGGTCGCGGCCGCCCGCAGGATTGATGCGCGGCGTGCGCCCGAATTCGCCCGTTGCCAGCACCAGCGTGCTATCGAGCAGCCCGATCCGGCTCAAGTCCTCGAGCAGCGAACTGTAAGCGTTATCGAACATCGGCCCAACCAGGTCGCTATAGCAGCTAATCGGGCTGAAAGGAGCTGAGCCGTGAATGTCCCAGGTAATGTCGTTGAAAACGGTCTCGAACATGTTGAGCGTGACGAACCGAACCCCGCGCTCGACCAATCGGCGCGCCAGCAGGCAGCCCTGGCCAAAACGATTCATGCCGTATTTTTTGCGGACTTCATCCGGCTCCTGCGAAAGTTCGAAGGCCTCGCGCGCCTTGGCTGAAGTCATCAGCGTGTAAGCCTGATTGAACGTCGCATCCATTAATTTCGAATCCTGGTTCGTATCCTCGAAGTATTGAACGGATTTGTCGACTTCCTGCCGCCAGCTTCGCCTGCGGTCGACCCGCACCGCCGAGATGTATTCGGGCGGAAGAAGATCCGGCACCTTGAAGTTGGGATCGGCGGGGTCGGCATTCAAGACAAACGGATCGTAGCCCTTCCCCAGAAAGCCGGCCGTGTCGCCGTGCGGAAGATTTCCGCCAAGCTGCCCAATTGGATAGGGAAGCAAGACGTTAGGAGGCATATCCCCAAGCGGCCCCTTTTCAAACCGAAGCACCGAACCATAGTTAGGCGACTCAAGTCCGCCCTGGAACAGCCTTCCGGTCTGCATCATCTGGCAACCGGTGTCGTGCACCGCAGCCGCAGTATGGTAAACGGATCGCAACAGGGCGAATTTGTCAGCGTGCTTCGCCATGCGGGGAAAGATTTCCGAAATCTCAATTCCGGAAACGTTTGTCTTGATCGGTTTAAACGGCCCTCGAATGGAAGCCGGAGCATCCGGCTTCATATCCCATGTGTCGAGTTGGCTCGGCCCACCCACCAGCATCAATTGAATGCAACTGACATCTTTGCCCGGCTTCACTGCCCCCATTGCTTGAATACGGAGATAGTCGGGCATCGAAAGCCCCAGGAATGTCAGAGCCCCGGCGTGAAGAAAGTCACGACGCGTAACGCCGTCGCAGAAGTGCACCTTTTTATCGGCGTCAAGTCGAAACATTCCTTTTTCCTTACGATGACAGCGCAATTCCCGTCAGATGACTACCGCAAATCCCGGGCCGGCGAACCTCGCACTTGAGCCGATCTGGAAGCGGTCCCAGCGAATGAATTGCGTTCCATCCGCGAACCCCCTGCCCGCAATTTCAGATTGCCGTTCTCACGGCCATCCCATCGCGCAACGCACATCTGACCGCATCTGCATTCGAAACGTATGCTAGTCCATTGCGAGTATCGCCGTCCAGCCCTTTCGAAATGACTGAAAGCGCAGTTGCGAATCTCAAGGTACGAGGACCGGTGGACAAATGCCGCCGCAAGAGCCGGTCATTCGGCCCAGCGTATAGGTGAGGCCGACGGGAAGGATGAAGATCGAAAGGATCTGCAGGAAGTTGGAAAACGGCGTAGGGTTTTCGAAAGGATGGGCGCTGTTGGCGTTGAAGAATCCGCCGCCGGGATGCGGGATGAGCAACTTACCTTTGATAACCGGCAAGTTGCAAGGTGCTCTAACCGTAATCAGATGCGGTGTGTGCCCAACGAATATGAGATAGCTCTAACTCGGGCTAGCTATCCGCGAATTTGTACCCGATTCCAGAGACTGTCAAAATGTACTTGGGATCGATCGGATCGTCCTCGATTTTCTTCCGCAATTGGCTTACAAAAATGCGAAGGTACACAAACTCTTCTTCACGCTCAGTGCCCCACACCGACCTGAACAACTTTCCACGACTAATCAGTTCCCCCGGATGGCTCATGAAAAACTGGAGCATTTCAAACTCTTTAGGAGTCAAATGGATTAGGCGTCCAGCTTTCTGTACCCGATACTTCACCGGATCCAACTCCAGCAAGTCATGGCGGAGCGTCCCATCCTTGCTGGGATCGGGCGCATTTCTTCTCCTGACAGCCGAGCGCAAGCGTGCTGTAAGTTCACGAAGCCGAAAGGGCTTCGTGATGTAGTCGTCCGCCCCGGCGTCCAATGCCAGAACCTTGTCGTCCTCGCCGTCCATCGCAGTCAACATCAGGATCGGCAAGTGTGCAGTCATATTTCTGATGCACCTGCAGGCTTCTACCCCTCCCATCCCGGGAATATCCACGTCCAGCAATACGGCGTCGAACCGTGTCAATTGGACGAGAGTCAGCGCCTCCTCGCCCCTCGAAGCATCCACCACCGTGAAACCCATTCCAGACAAAGTCACGTGCAAAGCCATTCGCATGGAATTGTCGTCATCGACTATGAGGATCGTGCCGAGTCCTGCATCCAACGATTTCGTATTCAATGTTTCCTCCGCGCGAAGATCGGAAGAGAGAGGAAAAAAGTTGTTCCTTCTTCTTCGTCACTTACAACCCAAACATGACCGCTATGGGCCTCCGCCGCCTTCTTTACGACGGAAAGGCCAATTCCTGTGCCGGGAACTGAGTCCTTCGAATCCGACGCCCTGTAAAACCGATCGAATATTCGCTCCCTGTCTTCAATTCGAACTGTCGACCCAAAGTTCTGGACCGAGATGATGACTTCATTTTGGCCCTTCCGCGCCGCAACCTTGATCGGCGTACGCGGCGCCGAGTATTTCCTGGCATTGTCTATGTACTGCGTCAGAACCATCCCCAACAGCTTCCGATCTACGCACAAGGTCAGAGCCGGATCGTCGACTGTGACTTCGATTCGATCTCTCACCTCTTCCACCGGCCTGGTTGTCAAAACTTCGTCGACCAGATGTTTGAAGTTGACGTCGCCAGTCTCCAGGCCGACTTGTTCCGCCTCGAGTTTTGCGGTCAGCAATAACCTTGTACAGAGCTTGTTCAAGCGAAGCGTCTCGTCGTCAATCAACTTCACCAGGCCGAACTGCGATTCGTTCAAACCGCCCAACTCAAGCAAGCCGGAACTCGCAGTCTGAACCGTCGTCAAAGGGGTCTTCAATTCATGCCCCAGCGAATCCATTACCGCGGCGCGCAACTGCTCGCCTCTCCGGGCCGCATCGGCTCTCTCCTCTTTCTCAAATGACTGATGACGATCGAACGCTATTGCTGCCAGCGACGCCAATGCATCTACGATTAGCGGGCTCAGATTTCCCCGCACAACCAGCGCTCCCAATGGTCCAGAAGCATCCCGCACGATGCGCTGGGAAGTCTCTCTATCGCGATCGTCCCGGTTTGCATTGTCCGCGAAGCATTCCTGTGCCAAATCCTGTTCGCCCTCGGTCCAATCGCCCATCCTATCCTCTCGGCCCAGGTTCTTGTCGAAAAGCGCCACTGCGCGAACGCCGAATATCCTGTGGATGAGCACCGCGATTTGCGGTCCCGGAGCCTGATGCAGATCGAGCAAGACGGAGTTGCGGCTAAGTTCGTACAGCTTCTCCATCCCGGTGCGATGAAACGTAGCTTCCCATGCACTCCGAATTTCTTTCGCCGATAACCTGCTGATGACAAGAGCGGTCGTCTCGAATGCTCCAAGCGCAACCCAGTCCTGAGGATCGGTGACGTTAAAGCGGAAGACCGGGGGCATGAGGAAATAATCCAGGCATGCCACCGCCAAGAGCGAAGTCAGGGAAGCTGGCCAAAAGCCCCACAGAGCAGCAACGGCAACCACAACCAGCAAATAGAGGCTGCTGATCGTTACCAGGTTGACCTGCCAGATGAAGCCGCACCACGTCAACAGAGCGATACAAATCCACGCAATTAAAATCTGCCACAGGGTTCTCAACTTAATTGACAGATTGATCCATCTCGAGAAAATTGGGGCTTCCATCTGGCCTGCATCTTGTTCCGTTTTTTGCGCGTTACGAGTTAGTGCCAGCGTAGTGTCGCACCCGCAAAGAAGGCATAAAGATTACGTGCTGATTTCATGCGAGGCATCGTAAGGCGTTCAGCAGAGTGAAACGGTTATTCCCTGCCCTGTGCTGCCGGGAACGCATTCTTCATTCACAAACAAGAGAGGTTAGCACCATCGTCTAATGGGGAGTGGCCGTGTGGATTGGATCCGCGGTCCACCGACTTGGGGCAATGAAGGCAGCAAATAATTCGTAAAGATTGCCCTCCGGCCAATTTGAGATCCCACCCGGAAACGCAGGGGACGCACAATCCGCCATTGTTTCTTTCCGAGAATCGTCATTCGGCGCTAGTAGTATGTCTCAGCCAAGGCGCGCGCATCTCTTACCATGCCAAGAAATCTGCTCGCTAACTCCCGGATGCGATCTTCCTGGCGGAAATGCAGCGCCTCCTTGGGAAGCAGTTCCCCACCCATCCCGATAGCAGTGGCTCCGGCGAGAATGAAATCTGTTGCGGTCAACTGATTTACCCCTCCGGATGCTATCAGCGGGATTTGCGGTAGAGGAACTTTGAGTGCGCGCACATATTGGACCCCACCGACATGCCCGGTAGGAAATATCTTGACAAAGTCTGAGCCGGCCTTCCATGCTGCGATGACTTCGGTTGGCGTTAAAGCCCCTGGAAGCGTTACAACATCCATCTTCTTTGAATACGCAACGACTTCTGGAATGAATCCAGGGCTCGTAATGAATCTGGCGCCTGCGTCGATGCATCGCTTCGCCATTTCTTCATCCAGGACGGTTCCGGCGCCAACAGCCAGGTCCGCGTGCCGAGCAGCCAAGTCGTTGATTGTCTCAAGCGCACCCGGCGTCGTCATGGTGATCTCGACAATTGGAATTCCAGAAGAGTAGACGGTCTCGGAAGCGAAACTCGCCAGATCCCGTGAAGTCACACGGACAGATGGGAGTATGCCAATCCTCTTTATGAGTTCGCGAACCTCATCTCTCTTCATTCGCAGGGCCTTTCCGTATCGGTAGTCGAATACACGACGCGCCGGGCGCTCTTCACAATACCCATCTCGGTCATTGAATCTCCTCGTGTCCTACGGCAAGATTCATTTGCCCGGCGGCCGTCATATACGCGCCTATCAACTGCAGATAGGCTAGTTGAACCACGCGGTAGTCGCTCTGCGCATTCAGGAAGTCCATCAGCGATGCGCCGCCGTGCTGATAGGAAAAAGTCACCGTGTCGCGCACATAGACTGACTGGTCGAGATACTGCGCTTTATATGGCTTGATTAAGGCAATATTGCTGCGCACCAATTCGTAGGCATCGTCCACGTCGCTGAAGACCTGTGCCTTGGCTGCCTCGGCAGCCTGCTGGCTTCTGTCGATGTCGATCAGCGTTCGCTTCTTCTCGCCCTGGTTCTTGTCGAATATCCGTAGTGGGATGCTGACGCTGAGGCCGAGTGTCTGGTTGGCGTTCGGATTATTGGTCGAAGAGTTATAGGTGTACCACGCGCCGAAAGTGGGATCGGTGGAACCGTTGGAGATGGCGAGCTTATGATTGGTTTGCGATTGTTGGATGGTCTGGATCGCTGCCCGGAGGTCGGGCCTGTTGTCGAGCGCAATCTGGTGGAATTCGCTCAGCGGCTGGAGTTCCGGACCCAGATCAAAGGTTCCCGTCACGTCGAACTGGTCGACTGGAGTGCGATCGTCGAGCAGGAGCAGGAGCTGAATCTTCTCGGTGCGCAAATTGACGATCGCCGTCTCGATCTCAGATTCGTATTGCACGCGCTGAAGCTCGATCCGGGCCAGGTCGATCTTGGCAAGGTCGCCGGCATTGAATCGCGCGCGGCTGATGTCGATGATCTTGTCGTAGTAATCGAGATCGGCCTTCGCCAGTTCAAGCACCGCCTTGGCCTGAAGTGTTTGCACGAAGGCGGAGCGCAGACCGAAGATCAGGTTGCGTTCCAGATCTACGTGCTGGGACTGGGTAATCTCCGTGCCTTCCTTGGCGCTCTCCAACCGCAGTTCCCTTTTGTGTTCGCGCTCATGCAGGTAACTGAAGTTAGGCTGCTCGGTTGTGCCCTTGAAAGGAGTCCAGACCCCATTGTGCGGCGCGATTTGCGTGCCGTCGGCGGCGATAGTGAATTGTGGATTGGGGCGGAGAAACGCAGTGATCTCTTCCGCTTTCATCTCCTCTACATTCGCGGCGTCGGCTTTCAAAAGCGGACTAGCTGCTTCGAATTTCGCCTTGACCTGCTCCCAGCTAAGCGCCTGCTGCGCGCTTGCGGAGCTTGCATGGAGCGCAATTCCCACAACGACAAACCAGATGCTTCGCATGAATCGATACGTCAGATTAGCCTTCAAATGCCACCTCCGGTTTGGGCAGCGTATCCCCATCTCTCGCGACCCAGACATACAGAGTGGGCAGAAGGAAGATGCTCATCGCGAGAGATGCCATGAGTCCCCCCACAATGACAATGGCAAATGGGCGCTGCGAATCGGAGCCGATGGCGTGCGACATCGCGGCGGGAAGCAATCCCAGAGTAGCCACCAGCATGGTCATCATGATGGGGCGAAGCCGCAGCACAGCGCCTTCGATCGCAGCGCCTTCCGGAGTGTACCCTCGGGCTCGAAGCTGATTGATGTATTCAAGCATGATGACGCCGGTCTGAACCGAGACGCCAAAGAGCGCCAGGAAGCCGACACCGGAAGATACGCTGAAGAAAGTGTGGGTCACGAGGAGAGCGAGCAAGCCTCCAGTGGGAGCCATGGCCACGTTGAGGATAATCAGCAGCGCCCATTTGAAGGAACGAAACATGCTGTAGAGAATGATGAAGATAAAAAAGATCGTCAGCGGCAGGATGAAGAGCAGCCTTTTTTCGGCTCGCGTTTCGCTATCGTATTCTCCTGACCATTCCAGGTGATAACCACGCGGTATCTGCACATTTTTGGCGATCTTGGCGATGGATTCCTTGACAGTGGTGCCCAAATCGCGCCCGCGAACCTCAAAGCGGATGGCCACATAGCGGGAACCGTCTTCCCGGTAGATGTCGTAGGCGTCGTCGCGAACCTGAGCTTTGGTCACCTGAGCCAGCGAGACGCGCTCTCCGGAGGGAGAGAGCAGGCGAATATTCTGGATGGCTTCCTTGGTATCGCGATACTGTTTCTGATAGCGCACGACCACGTTGTAGACTGCCTCTCCCTGCAACACCTGGCTTACAGAATTACCGCCGACCGCGGTCTGAATTGCATCTTGTACATCGGCCACATTGATGCCGAAGCGCGCAGCCGCAAGACGGTCAACCGTGAGATCGATATTCGGCTGGCCCGTATCGCGTTGAATTCCCAAATCCTTGACCCCGTCAACGTTGGCCATGACATCTTTGATCTGTTCGCCCTTTTCCTCGAGAACGTCCAGTTCCGGCCCGTAAAGCTTGGCACACAGTCCGCCTTTCGTGCCGGTCATCGTTTCATCCACGTTGTCCTCAATGGGCTGGGAGAAATTCCAGAAGGCCCCTGGATGTTTCTCCACTTCGCGATCCATCGCGGCGATCAGCTCTTCCTTGCTCTCATGAAAGATGGGCCGCCATTGGCCCTTGGGCTTCAAGTCGATGAAGTATTCCGTGTTGCCGAACCCTCCCGTGTCGGTTCCATCGTCGGGCGCCCCGGCTTGTGAGACGACTTTGGTGACCTCGGGAAACGAGGCGAAGATATAGCGGTTTTGCTCGGTGAAATGCGTGCCTTCCGTCTCGCCTACGCTGTTGGCCATCGCGCCGCGCGCCCAGATGGCGCCCTCGTCCAAGTGGGGCAGGAACTCCGAGCCAATGATGCCGCTGAACGTCAGGAAAGCAGCGACGGCCAACGAAGCCAGTGCAACGCCGACGGTGATCCAGCGATTTTCGATCGCCGACTTAACTACACCCCGGTACCTATCCTTCAGAAACTCCATTACCGGGTTGCGCCATTCCTTGACGCCATGCGGGAAAAACAGGGCAGCAAGCACGGGCACAAGGAAAATGGAGAAGACTATTGCGCCGAGTAGTGCGAAGGCAACGGTCCAGGCCATGGGCCGGAACAAACGGCCTTCGACACGTTGCAGCGTAAAGATCGGCATGTAGGCGGTGATGATGATGCCAACTGCGAAGAAAACCGGCCGCTGGACCTCGTGAGCGGCGTCGCGAATCATCTCAACCGGCGTCTTGAGACTCATGGTGATCCGGCCAGTTTCGGTTGAATCGTTTCTGCCGTGGCCCAAATGCCGCATGATGTTTTCCATCATGACGACCGCGCCGTCAACGACCATTCCGAAGTCGAGCGCGCCAAGTGAAATCAGGTTTGCGGGGATATGGCTCAGGTTGAGAAATATTGACGCGAAAAGCAAGGCAAACGGAATGGTGAGAGCAACAATGAAGGCTCCGCGAACGTTCCCGAGAAACAGAAAGAGGATGATCGTTACCAGGATCATTCCCTCGCCCAGGTTGTGCAGCACCGTGTGCAGCGTGTAATGAAGCAGATCACTGCGGTCGAGCATGGGAATAACCTTCACACCCTCGGGAAGGATGTGATTGTTGAGCTCGTCCACCTTCTGGTGAATCGCTTCGAGCGTGGGGCTTTCTTCGGCCCCCTTGCGCATCAGCACGCCGCCCTGGATGACGTCAGGCTCATCGACAATGACGCCGTCCGGACGATGATCGGCTCTGGCCATGTGCCCCAGCCGAATTCTGGGGCCCCACTCGACGACCGCGATGTCCTTTACCCGGACCGGAGCCCCATTCGAAGTCGTCAGCACAGTATTCTCGATATCCTGAACACTGCGGAAAAGTCCAAGTGCGCGGACGTTCAGTTGCTGCAAGCCCTCTTCGACGAAGCTGCCGCCGGCGTTCACGTTGTTGTTGGTCAACTGGTTCTCCACCTGGCTAATGCTCAAGCCGTAGGTGATGAGCTTGTTCGGGTCGACGCGCACTTGATATTCGCGCGCGGTGCCGCCGAAGTCGCTCACGTCCACAACGTTCGGAACTTTCCTGAATTCCTTGTACAGAGTCCAGTCTTCGATGCTCCTCAAATTCATCAGGTCATACGCCGGATTCGTGCTCCGGATCGTGTACCAATAAATCTGGCCAGTGGGACTCCAGTCCGTACCCATTTGAGGCAGCACGCCCGCCGGCATATTGACCTGCGTGAGCCGTTCGAGCACTTTCTGGCGGTTCCAATCGTCGACAGATTCGTCATCGAAGATCAACGTAATCAGGGAAAGACCAAAAATCGACTCCGACCTGACCGTCGTGAGATGCGGAATCCCAAACACCTGAATTTCGATGGGAACCGAAACTTGCTGTTCCATTTCTTCAGCGGAATGCCCCGGCCACTGGCTGATGACATTCACGTAATTATCGGCGATGTCTGGATAGACCTCGACGGGCATGTTGTGAAACGACACCGCGCCCCAGAGCAGCAATAGCACTCCAACCGCCAGCACCACGTACCGGTTATTGAGCGCAAAATCTACGAGATTGCGAATCATCGATTCTTCCTCAGGCCTCGAAGTCGAGCGTCATTCATTGTCGATTACATTTTGGAGATTGATTGCGTTTGTCACGACCTGTTGGCCCGGCTGCAACCCGGATAGAATCTCCTGCATGCTGTTCGGCAACTGTTCGCCACTGATGACCTGAATCCGCTTGAACTTCTCTTGCGCAGGGACGTAGACCCAATCGCGGTCGTGCAGATGCACGATCGCGGACGCCGGAACAGCCGTGTAGGTTCGTTTCTCCTTGCCGAACAAAGTGGCCGTGGCGAACATGCCCGGCCGCATCATTCCGCCCGGATTGGCCACTTCAATACGAACCTTGGCTGTGCGGATATTCGGATCGAGAATCGAGCCGATGTTGCTGATCGAGCCCTTGAGAACCTTGTCCGGATAGGCGTTCAGCTTGATGTCGACGGGTTCCCCGACGCGCACGCTGGCCATGTCGCTTTCATAGACGTCGCAGACGATCCACACCGAGGTCAGGTCTGAAATAGTGAATGGGTTCGGCGCGGAGTAAGCCTGCACGGCCGCCCCGTTCGTCACTTGCTGATCGGTGATCACGCCGGAAACGGGGGCGAAGATATCGACCATTCCCTTGGGGTTATCGGGATCGCTGCCCAGCAGGCGAAGATGCTCAGTCGCGGTATCGAGGGTGGTCTTGGCGTCGTCCTCGGCGTCTTGCGCAACCTCCAGGTCTCCCTGCGCTATGGCTCCGTGCTCGTACAGCAGCTTTGCTCGATCCAATTGCTTGCGCGCAAGCAGCTCATCGGAGATGGCCTTGCGGTAGGCGTCGAAGCCTCCCGAAATGTCGTCGCTGCGAATGCGCAGCAAGAGCTGGCCCTTCTTTACTGCGTCGCCGAGGCGAGCGCGAATGTCCACAACGCGGCCGGAGG
>Ga0302324_100017851_pt1 | contig 14033 bp, 13 predicted proteins | sample Palsa_T0_1_FD_201949 | JGI IMG/M metagenome (GOLD analysis project Ga0302324, IMG submission 201949) | Peat permafrost microbial communities from Stordalen Mire near Abisko, Sweden - Palsa_T0_1 | ecosystem: Environmental > Terrestrial > Soil > Palsa > Peat permafrost | place: Sweden: Abisko... | reverse complement strand
CGTGATGCGGCCGGGATGGATCGGAGTGGGCTGCCTGATCGCGGCCAGCTTCTTCATGTCAACCATGTTTCCCTCGATCTTTGCGCTGGGCATCTACGGGCTGGGCACGCGCACCAAGACCGGCGGCGCATTGATCGTGATGTCGATCATCGGCGGCGCGGCGCTGACGCCGCTGATGGGCAAGATCGCCGACACCTCAACCATCGCCAATGCATACATGGTGCCGGTGGGCGGATTCGTGGGCGTGGCCGTCTATGCGTGGTTCCTGTCAAAGCCCGAGCCGGAAGAGGAAGCAACGCTGGAAGCGATCGAGCATACGATCTGAATCTGGAGTCCAGCTTAGAACAATGGGTGCCCCAGGTCCCGATTTTGGGACCTGGGATATCACGCTCACTCCGCCACGACTGGGTTGGTCAGCGAGCCCAGGCCCTCGACAGTCACCGTGACGGTCTCGCCCGGCTTCAGCCATCTCTTTGGAGTGCGGCCCAGGCCAACTCCCGGCGGCGTGCCGGTGGAGACGATGTCACCGGGCAGCAGCGGCGTGATCGACGAAAGATACTCAATCAGCTCGGGAATCTTGAACACCAGTTCGCGCGTGTTTGAATTCTGCAATTGCTCGCCGTCGATGCTGAGGCTTATAGCGAGTTGATGCGGGTCCGCAATTTCGTCGGCGGTCACGATGGCGGGGCCGAGCGGGCAAAATGTAGGAAAGCATTTGCTCAGCGACCACTGCGTCGAGGCGAACTGCACATCGCGCGCGCTCACATCGTTCACATTGGTGTAGCCGTAGACATGATCGCGCCACGCCGACGCCGGAATGCGATAGCCGCCCTTGCCGATCACGAATGCAAACTCGGCCTCGTAATCCGGCTGGGTTGAGTTCTTCGGCAGCACGATGGCGTCACCGGGCCCGACGATCGCCGTCGGCACCTTGAAAAAAACGACCGGCGATGTGGGAATGGCCATGCCCGATTCGATGGCGTGATCGCGGTAGTTGAGCCCAATGGCAAAGATGCGCGGCGGATTTGAGAGCGGCGCGTGGAGGCGAACTTTGTCGAGCGGATGAGCCACGTACGCGCCGCCAGGGGAAAGCGTCGTAAGCCCCGCCGTAATCACTGCGAGCGCATCGGCATATCCGGCAGCGGTGAGATCGATCACCAGGCTGCCATCATCGAGCAGCAGGCCGGGGCGCACCTGACCGGCCTGACCGCCGTCTATTTCAGAGAATGAAACCAGCTTCATTGAAGCCTCCAGAGAGAGTATTGAAGCGTCCTACGCAGCCGTCAGGCCGCCATCGATAGCCATCAGCGCGCCGGTAATGAAGGCAGCTTCATCCGACGCCAGATAGCGCACCATCGAAGCGACCTCCTGCGGCTGCCCCAGGCGGCCCATGGGCTGGCGCGCGCGCAGCTCGGCGCGCACCTCTTCCTTGTTGTGCTTGTGGAATTTCTCGAGATAGCCCTCGACAAACGGCGTGTCGATCGTGCCGGGGCAGATCGCGTTGACGCGCAGCGTCTTCGCGTATTCGACCGCGAGCTGCCGCGTCATGGCCAGCACCGCGCCCTTGCTGGTGCAGTAGGCAAAGCGCTCCTTGATGCCCACCTGGCCGGCCACTGAGCCGATGTTCACGATCACGCCCGGCTGGCCGACGGCGGTTGAAAGCAGCAGCGGCAAGAAGGCGCGCGTGACCAGATAGACCGAACGCACATTCACGTTCATGAGGCGGTCAAACTCGTCGGGCTCGGTGTGCTCGATCGATCCCACATGGCCGACGCCGGCGTTGTTGACCAGGACGTCGAGACGGCGCACGCTCTCGACGGCGGCAGCTACCGACTCATGGCTGGTGACGTCGAGATGCAGGGCCTTGGCGTTGCCGGTGAATCGCGCGAGAGCCTCGGCGTCGTCGAACTTGATGTCGGCAATCCACACAAACGCCCCGGCGCGCACCAGTTCCTTCACGGTGGCCTCGCCAATGCCGCTGGCCCCGCCCGTCACCAGCGCGTGGCGGCCGTCAAGGCGAAAGGGGGATGGATCTGCATGCTTATCGGTGTTCATCTCGAATGCAATCCTCGTTCAGGACGGGCACTCGAGGCGCAGGCGCGCTTGTCGTTGCCCGGCACAGTATAGCGCCCCGTCCTTGTTCAATGCCGCGAGGCAATTCTCCATTCGGCTCGTTTAGCCCGCACGCGCTGCCTGAAATCTCAGAGCGGGATGCCCCTCAGCCCGCGGAAAGCAAGCTTCCATCTCGCCGGGGCTTTCCGCAGCCAGCCGCCCGGCTGCTGCGATCAGCCCAAACAAGAGCCATGTGGTGCGGTTTTCTTCCACCGTCGCGGTCATCGACGTTATGGCCCACACCAGCAGCGATGTGGCGAGTGCGAGCCTCATCGGCCCCGTTATCCGCCTCAGCGAGCGCACCGAAAGCGCCACCACAAGCACAAACAAGAACAGCGCGCAAAGGCCTCCACCCACCAGGATCGACAACGCCGTGTTGTGCGCCGTATCGATGCCCGACGTGCCTGCCGCGGCTACAAACGACCCGGCCCCCGAGCCGAACCACGGCGCACGCGCAAAGGCGTCCCAGCCCTGCGTCCAGATGTTGAGCCGGTCATTCAATGTGCCGCCCTGCAACTGCTCTGTAATGGTTCCCAGGCGTTCCAGCGTTCCCTGCGGCACGATCAGCCACAGCGCAGCCACCAGCGCGGGCAGCGCAACAGTCCCGGCCAGCACCCTGCGTGGATGGCCGCGTCCCAGCAGCACCGCGCATCCCACCAGAGCCACCACAGCCGCAATAAATCCCTCGCGCGATGCTGTCAGCAGCACCGCCAGCAGGCCCAGCGGTATGTAGCCCAGCGCCAGCGCCCGTCCGCCCCAGTTGCGCTCGCCGTCCAGCAGCACCGCCGCCAGCGGAAACCCCAGGACCAGGAATCGCGCCGCGTCGTTGGGGTCAATACCCTCGGCTACAAATCTGAGTTGGCCCGCCACCGCATCCGGTGACGCAAAACTGGCCAGTGTCGTCGCCGCCAGCACCCACGACCCGGCCACGTAGGCGCGCAGCAGCGCCCGCAGGTCCCGCGCGCTGTCGGCAAGCTCCCACACCAGCCATGCGATCATCATCTCCTGAAAATACGCGCGCAGCTTGGCCAGCGTTTCCACCGGCTCGATCGCCCAGAACGCCGTGCAGCAGAACCACACAAACAGCGCGAGCACCGCCCAGATCAGCGCGCTCGGCGCGCGCACCCGACCCGCCTGCAGCACCGCGGGAATCACCGCCAGCAGCAGCAACACGCCGGCAATGCGCGCCACCGGCCCCCACGGCTCGCCAAGATTCAGCGAAAACTCCCAGGGAATTGCGAAGGCGAACAGGAGCAGCAATAATTTGGCAATTCGGCGCATGAGACCAGGACCTCGGAGAATAGGCATTGAAGATAGGTGCTTCTCACAGGCTGCTGAAAAACTCGAGGTTTTGAAAGGGCACGGCTTCAGCCGTGCCGAACGAGCCGTGAGATGAAATGCAGGGCTTTAGCCCCGGAGGGGTGTATTGCCCGCAAGTTGCATTCCCTCAGCGGCTAAAGCCGAGATCGCGGGGGCAGCCTCTTCGGCACGGGTGAAGCCGTGCCCTTTCAAGACCGGGAAAACCTCGAGTTCCAGCTTCGCAAAAAGCTGGCGCTAAAACCTCTGCGAATACACCAGCCCCGCATAAATCGTGACTCCGATCGCCGACTGGATCGCCGCCTCCAGGCTCTTGTTCCACAGATCCTTGCCCAGCGAGTCGGGCACAAACAGAATGTCGCGGTCGCGGATCGGCTGGTCCGGCTCCTGGCCGTGCAGCATGTGCGCCAGGTTCAGTGTGGTCAGCGTGCGCCCGCCCTTCTGCTCGCGGATCAGCAGCGCCTTGCCCGTGGCCGCGTTTTGCGAAGGCCCCCATGCCAGCGAAAGCGCCTGCACCACCGTCAGCCCCTGCGCCGGGTCCACCGGAAAGCCACCCGGCCGCACCACGTCGCCAATCACGTATACCAGGCCTGCGCGGCTCACCTGCACCGTGTCACCGGGCGCAAGCTCCGGATTGTGGTCCGCGCTGGTATCGGTTCCACTCGGGTCCAGCACCACGGGATGCGGCGTTTGCGCATCGCTGCGATGGAAGATGTTGACGAGCCGCCCCGCCGTCGGCGAAAGCCCCGACGCCGCCGAGATCAGGTCCAATAACCGATGGTGCAGGGTGTAGGCGTACACGCCCGGCCGCGTCACCTCGCCCAGCACGCTCACGTCCTGCCCCGCGTACGAGGTAACCAGCACCGAGACCAGCGGGTGCAGCAGCATGCCTCGATCCAGCAGTGCCGCCTCAATGGCGTGGGCCGCGGCCTGCTCGTCCATGCCGTCGAGCTTCACTTCGCTGATCATCGGCAACGTTACCGTGCCCGTAGCCGACACGCGCACCATGGAGTGAAACTCCGGCGTGTGATATTCGCTGATGTCGAGGTAATCGCCCGGCCCGATCGGCCCGGCCATCGGGGCAAGCGCGAGCCCCGCACCCTGCGCAGGTGGCGCTGCCTGGGCCGCGCTTTCCGCGTTATCCCACACCAGCGGCGCAATTTTGGCGTTGGGTGCAGTCTGCGCGCTCGGCGTGGCAGGCAGATGCGTTACGCCGCTCGGCAGCCCTGAAGTAGTCGGCGTGGGCGGCTGCGCTTGGACCAGGCCGGCGGTCAGCAGCGCGGCCAGCAGCACAGCCGCCACGCGCGTTGCGGTTGGATGCAGCGATTCCAGCATGAGCACGCCTCCCAGAGCCAGCCACAGGCTGACAAATAAAGTGATGGCGAGATACAGCGGCAGATCGGGAGCCACCGGCTTCACCGGCTGCAGCGCCGGATCGACCACGGAAATATTGGAAGAGCGAATGCCCGCCACCAGGCCCGCCTCTTCCACCTTTTCCAATACACGGATGTACACATCGTGGCTGGAGTTGGCCTCCTGCCGCATCACCGCGTACTCGGTGGCAGACTGGTTCAGCTTCAGCCCCTCGCCCGTCTCGGCATCCAGGCTCCGGCGCACCATCTGCTCGCGGTCCTGCGCGGTCTGCCACGCACTCTTGAACCGATCCATGAGCTTGTTGTCCTCGGCCTGGATCTGCTGGTCGAGATCCGCTTCCTGGCGGCGAATCTCCACCACGCGCGGAAAGCTCGGCCCGCGCTCGATGGCGAGCTGCGTCTGCTCCTGCTCAAGTTCGCTGCGTTGCAGGTGAAGCTGCTCCAGCAGCGCCGTCGCGAAGCTGCCCGACTCGGCCTGCAAATGCGGATTGGCCGCAAACACCAGCTCCGGATTGCCCTGCGCGGCGGCGCGCATCTCCGACTCCCGCAGGATGCGGTCCGTGGTGGCCACTACCAGTTGCCGCCCCAGCTCATCGATCTCCAGCAGCGCTTCACTGTGCTGGCTCTCGCCCGGCTGCCCGTTGGCCTGCATCTCCGGAGTCGTCAAAATCCCATGCGCGGTCTGAAACGCCGCCAGCCGCTGCGCATCCTCATCCACGTGAGCCTTCAGGCCCTTGAGCTGGCTCTCCAGCCATCCCGTCGCCTGCACCGTGGCGTCGGCACGCGCTTCGCTTTCCTGCTCCCCGTAGGCGCGAATCAGCGTGTTGACGACGTTGGCCGAGAGCGCAGCATCGCGGGTGCGAAAGCGAATTTCGATCAGCAGCGTGCGCGGCAGCGTCTGCACATGCAGCCGCCGCTGGAATCGTTCCAGCAGGTAAGCACGCGCCTCCGCCGACGGCTGCTCAGGGCGAAAGTCGGGGAATCGGCTGGCAAAGCGCCCGTTGAATGCGCGGTCCTGGTAGAGGCGGTCTTCGATCACGGTGCGCCAGGCCAGCTGGTCGCTGCGGAAGACCTCAGCCAGGGTCTCCAACTGCAACGGCGCTGACAAGATGGAAGCCGCTGCGGCGGGCTCAGAGGCTTCCATTCCCAGCAGCGCCGCCGGCGCCGTCCTCAGCGCCACCCGCGCCTTGGCCTCGAACTGGTTGGGCGCAATCAGGCAGTAGAGCAGGCACGCCAACAGCAGGCCGCCCACCACGCCCAGAAACATGCGCCGCCGCCGCGCCAGCGACTCCCACACCTCGCGCAGCGAGCCTTGCGAACCACGCGCAGTGCAGCTCTCCTCAGCCCGCTCCCCGAGCGGATTGGTCAAAGCGCGCGGATCAATGGGCGCATCCGGCAAGCGCGAGGAACCTCAGTCCCCGGAAATCCAGGGCAGGTCAGTCCCTTGGCCAGGGAGCCATTAATTGCCTGCGGAGGAGATATCCCTGAAGTGTACTCTCAAGACACAGCTTCGCCAATGTTTTCCATTGAAAGTGAATTTTATGGTGGATAAATAGGCCAGGTAGGTAGCGCCGGGCTCCAGCCCGGCTGTCGTGCGGGTCTCCAGACCCGCACACGCCCAAAAGCAGATCCGGCGAGAAGCGTTTATCCTGTTCTCCTGACGAAAATACGCGAGGAAGAGCGCAATGGCCAAGTTTTCGAGGACGGTGTGGCTCTCGCTGCTCGCGCTAGTCTCCCCTTCTGTGCTCGCTGCGCAAGCGCGGATTCCTGAGGGCCAAAACAAGACTCCGAAGGAATTCATTGAAGGCTTCTATCAATGGTATGTTCCATTGTCGTTCAAAGAGAATGCGACCACCGCGTCGGACGCGGCCCTAAAGCTGAAGAGGCAGGCCTTCAGCCGTCAGCTGTTCTCTCTGCTGCGGCAAGATTCAACTGCGCAGGCCGCATGCGGTGAACTCATCGGCCTGGATTTTGACCCATTCCTCAACACGCAGGAGCCATCTGAGCGCTATGAAGTAGGACCCGTCGCAAAAACCGGCGAAACGTATCGTGCTGACGTTTATAGAGTAGAAAGAGGCCAGCGAAGCGAAAAACCAGACGTGACTGTCGAGGCCGCCCAGAGGAATGGTCGTTGGGTCTTTGTGGATTTCGATTACCCCGATGGGCAAAGCCTTGTTTCCGTGCTCAGGTCACCAAGGCCGAAATGCACCGTACCGCGCGCATCGAGTCGGAAGTAGAGTGCGCTTCAAGAATGGTCTTGTCGATTGGCAATGCGATCCCTCAGGGGCTAAAGCCCGCGTTCCATGAGGCCTTTTCGGCACGACTGAAGTCGTGCCCTGACACAGATCTTCGAAACATGCTCTAGTGCCGTGACCGCGTGAATTCGTGGTCTCCCAGGTCTCAGAATCGAGACCTGGGGCACCCAATCTCGTGGTTTAGCTTACGAAGCCACATAGTCATGGCATTGTTCTTTACCAAGCGACCTTCTCCGGCAAAAACTCCGCGAACAGCTCGTCGTAATACGGCTTCAGCTGCTTCACATCCGGCTTGGCGTGGCCCTTGGAGTAGAGATCGTAGCGGTTGAATTCCAGCACCCACCGGAGCATGGCGCGGTCCTGCTCGTTGGTCAGGTGCGTATACGCCCCGTGCCGGTGCCACGGATAAAACGAGTGGAATCGCAGCATGTAAAGCGCCTCGAGCGGCAGGTACGGCTTCATCACCTCGGCAATGTAGCCGTCGTGGCCAAACGACATGTGCACGTTCTCCAGTCCGCAGCCCGGCTCATAGATGCCGCATTCAGTCTGGGTCTCCGGCACGAGCCGGTCCGGGTTGTTGGCAAAGTACTCGTGAAACACGATGTCTTTTGACCAGGCGCAGCCCACCGGAAACGTGTCGCCCACCACGCACCACTGCGGTTCGCCATAGAGGCAGAGGCATTTGCCCAGGTCGTGGAGAAATCCCGCCAGCACCATCCAGCGCGGCTGGTTGTCGCGGCGGATGGCTTCGGAAGTTTGCAGCAAATGTTCGATCTGCGTCAGGTCGGTGTCGGGGTCGCTGTCGTCTACCAGCTTGTTTAGGAAGTCCGCGGCCTCCCAGATCTTCTTGAGCCCTTTGTTGAGGCCAAAGTACTCGCGCTCCTTGGCCAGCACAAAGTCCAGCGTCTGGCCCAAGTGGTTGAGCCGGTAAAACTCGGCCACGCCGGGCTGAGCCTGCGCATCGTAAATGCGGAACTCCTCCTGCGACTTGCCCTCGCGGTAGCGGCCGCCGATAAAGTCGTCCCATTGATCGAGGGCGGCAAGGGGCTGACTTGCGGGAACGGTTGTGCTCATGCTCGGACCTCCGAATTCGCTGCTCTGGTTGTATCAGGAAGCTATGCTGCTCGACAAAGGAATTAAAGATCCACCGCCTCGCCGCCCCACACCTCCGGCGCAACATCGGAGATCGACTGCGTAAACGTCCACCGATGCCCGGCGAAATCAGCGGCGTTATATTGCCGCTCGCCAAACGGAAAATCGGTTGGCTGCGTCAGAATCCGCGCTCCATGCGCCCGCGCCCGCGCATAATGCTCATGCGCATCCTCGACGCGCACCAGCACCAGGTGGGAGGTGTCCGCCGGGACCGTTCCCTCGGCCACCACCAGGCATCCGTCGCCGTATTTCATCTGAATGCGGTGATTGCCGAGGCGCAGGCGCACTATGAACCCGAAAGCAGCCGAGAGCCAGTCCGCGGCCGCGTTCACATCGGGGTAGTTCAGCACCGGAATTACGGTGCACGGCGGCACCGAGCGATTGTGCAGCATATCGCCTCCTGATTACGCCGCCGGCCGCGGCCAGCGCGCTTCCACAACGGTCGACAGCCCGCCCCGCGGCCGAAACTCGCCCTTCACCACCGCCCACACCGGATCGCACGCCTTGGCCACATCCTCCAGCACCTGGTTGACGATGTTCTCCTGAAAGATGCCGAGGTTGCGATAGCAGAAGAGATATTCCTTCAGCGACTTCAGCTCCAGGCAGCGGTCGCGCGGCATGTAGCGGATGGTGAGCACGCCAAAATCTGGCAGGCCGGTCTTGGGACACACCGAGGTCAGCTCCGGGTCGTCCACCTGGATCTCGTATCCGGCAAAGTGGTTCTGCCACGTCTCGATGGCGGGGAAGGGAAAATCGAGGCCGGCTTTGGCGTGATCGTCGGTATAGCGCGGTTCAAGTGCCATGTCTTCATTGTACCGGGGAAGGGAATCAAGCTGCCTACTGCCTTCCGGGACCGTTCAGCGCATTTTTCTGCTCCTTCAGGCCATGTTTTGAGTCAGATATACTGTCTCAGGTTGGGTGAATGGCTCAGGAAAGAAAGCAATTGGACCGCCGCTGGTTGTGGCTGGGAGCGGCCATCGTTCTGGTCGGAGTGTTTTTCGGTGCGCGTTCGCTCATGCGGGAACGCCTGCCGGTGCGTGTGGTCCGCACCGGGCGCGCGGAGCTGACCAGCACCGTGAGCACCAACGGCCGTGTTGAGCCGGAAGCCAAATATGAATATCACAGCCCCCTCGCCACCACTGTAAAAGCCGTGTTTGCGCTGCCTGGCGACCAGGTGCCCGCCGGCAAGCTCCTCATGCAACTGGATGCATTGCAGGCTCAGTCGCGGCTCGCCAGCGCGGAGTCGGCGGTCAAAGCCGCCCAGGCGGCCGTGGACGCAGCCACTCACAACGGCACCCGCGCCGAGCAGCAGGCGTCGGCAGCCGATGTATCCCGCGGCCGGCTTGACCGCGACCAGGCGCAGCGCAACCTGGACGCGCTCATCAAGCTCCAGGCCACCGGCGCAGCCTCCGCCAGCGAAGTGAACGCTGCCCGCCAGCAGCTTGAGACCGCCCAAAGCGGCCTTGACGCCTCGCAATCCAGCGCTACCGGCCGCTACTCGCCCGCCGAGGTGGCCCGCGCCCAGGCCATGCTCTCCGACGCTGAATCGGGGCTCGCGGCAGCCAGGGAAACCGTCTCACAGACCTCCTATCGCGCGCCGATCGCCGGTACGATCTATACGCTCAATGCCGGCGCCACCGAATTCGTGGAAGAAGGCAAGCTGCTGATGCAGATGGCCGACCTCCACAAGGAACGCGTGCGGGCATATTTCGACGAGCCCGAGATCGGCCTGCTCGCCGTGGGCCAGAAGATCGAGATCAAGTGGGACGCCAAGCCCGCCAGGCTCTGGCACGGACACATCGTGCGCACCCCCGTCACCGTGATCCAATACGGCACCCGCAACGTGGGCGAAGTCGTGGTCGAGATCGACGACGCCGACGGCCAGCTGCTGCCCGACACCAATGTCACCGTCACCGTAACCACCGCCAGCGAGCCCAACGCGCTTAACGTGCCGCGCGAGGCGCTTCACACCGAGGCAGGGAAGTATTACGTTTACAAGGTCGTTGGCGATGAGCTGGTAAGAACGCCAGTCACCATCGGAACCTACACGCTGACCCAGGCCGCGGTGCTCAGTGGCCTGCGGGACGGCGACTGGGTGGCCACCGGCACAACCAACGGGCAGCTCTTGCAGCAGGGCGTCCCCATCAAGAGGATCCAGTGAGGGCGTTCGCAGCCGCCATGCTGGCGTCCGCGCTGGCCTTCGCAGACTTCGGCCAGACGCCGCCGCGCATTTCGCTGGCCCAGGCCAACGCCGCGCTGCAGGCCGGCGAGGCCGACAAGGCTCTGGCGATGTTGGAGCCGATCGGGCAGACCGGCGCGGACGTTGCCAGCCAGGCCGAGGCGCACAATCTCGCCTGCCGCGTCCAGTTCACGCTGGAGCGCTGGGACGCTGCGATTGCCGAGTGCGAGCAGGCGGTGACGCTCGACGCATCCAACTCTGGCTATCACATGTGGCTGGCCCGCGCCGTCGGCCAGAAGGCGGATCGCGCCTCGTTTATCAGCGCCTATTCGCTGGCCAAGCGGGTGCGCGCGGAGTTTGAGGCCGCCACCCAGTTGGACGACCGAAATGCCGACGCGCTCTCCGATCTGGGGGAGTTCTATTGCGACGCGCCGGGCGTGATCGGCGGCGGCCTCGACAAGGCCGAGGCAATTGCCGCCAGGCTCGACAAGATCGAAGCGGCGCGGGCGCATGAGCTGCGCAGCCAGATCGCCGAGCAGCGCAAGGACTACGACGGGGCCGAGCGGCAGATCAAGCTGGCCATCGCGGCCAGCCCCCATGCGGCGTTCCAGTGGATGACGCTGGCCAGCTTTTACCGCCGCCGCGAGCGCTGGACAGACATGGAGGCAGCCGTGCGCAGCGGCGCCGCCGCCGAGCAGCACGCCCGCCGCGCCGGAGTGGCGCTCTTCGACGGCGCCGGCCTGCTGGCCAAATCCAACCGGCAGACGGAGTTTGCCGCCAAAATGCTGCAGGATTACCTGGCCGGGCCTGACAAATCCGAAGAGGGGCCGGCGTTTGTCGCATGGACCAGGCTGGCGCACCTCGAGACGTCGCTTGGCGACACCGGCGCAGCCCGCCGCGCGCGCGCAGCCTCGGCCGAGCTGGCGCGCGACTACACACCCGCACCGGAGGGCGCGCATTAGGGAGCCTCCGAATTGGTCTGGTGCACGCGTGGAGATTCCCTCGGGGGCTAAAGCCCACGCTCATTTGGGCGGTCTAACGTACGGGCTGAAGCCCGTACCCTTCGACGATGGCGACTTAATCAGGGGTTCCTTAGGCGATCAAACGTGAAATTCGCACCCAATCCGCGCGCACCCTGGATGGCCGTTCTGCTCGGTCTCGCTCTCGCCGGTCCCGTTTTGCCGGCTCAGGTTTCGCTTGCCACGGTCGTCGATCTTGCGCAGCGGAATTCCAGCGCCGTCAAGCTCGCCAATGCCGACGTGCAAAAGGCCCAGGCTGGCCTCGACCAGACCAGGGACGCCTACATTCCCAACTTTGTCATAGGTTCCACGGTTGGTTACTCGCACGGCTTCCCCACTGGCCAACCGTCGGTGGGCAGCGCCAGCATGCAGTCCATGGTGCTTAGCTACTCCCAGCGCCAGTACATCAAAGCCGCCCACGCTGCGCTCGACGCCGCCAACCTCAGTCTCAAAGACGCGGCCGAGCAGGTAGCTCTCGACGCCGCTACGGCCTACATCGAGCTCGACACAGTTCAGCGCGAACTGGAGGCCTGCCAGAAGCAGGAATCGTTCTCGCAGCGCCTCGTCGCCATCGAGCAGGAGCGCTCCGATGCCGGCGTCGACGCCATGAGCGAGCTGCTGCAAGCCAGACTGACCGCGGCCCAGCTCAAGCTCGCGCGTCTGCATCTCGAAACGCGCGCCGCCACGCTGGCCAAACAGCTTGCCGTGCTGACCGGCCTCCCGGTCGGCTCCATTCAACCCGATCATTCCAGCATCCCCGAGATTCCGGCTATTACTGCGGATGAGGCTCCGCGAATTCTGCCGGGAATTGACTCTGCCGCAACCCTTGCGCAGTCCAAACGGTACCAGGCCAAAGGAGACGATCTGCTGTGGCGCCGTCCCCAGATCGGCTTCGGCGCTGTGTACAACTACGACTCCAACGAGCTGAACAACTACAGCACCTACTACAAAAACTTCACCCCCAACAACGTCAGCTTCGGCCTCCAGATCACAGTGCCCTTTTTCGATTTCGCTCTTCGCGCCAAGGCCCGGGAAACAGCCGCCGACGCCCTGCGCTCCACCGTCGAGGCCGAGCAGGCCCACCGGCAAAATGAAGTTCAAATCGCTACGCTCACAGGCAACCTGCGCGAGCTCGACGCCCTGGCCGAGATCGCCAGCCTCAAGCAGCAAATCGCCGACGACCAGCTCAAGTCCGTGCTCACGCAGCTCGAGGTGGGAAACGGCGCCGCCGGTGCTCCCGGAGCACCGCCGCAGCTTAGCCCCAAGGCCGAGCAACTGGCCCGCATCGACGAGCGCCAGAGATACCAGGACGCGCTCGACGCCGGCCTCGACCTGGCCAAAGCGCGCCTCAGCCTGCTCCGCGCCCTGGGACACATGGAAGACTGGCTGCACGAACTGCACGCCAAACAGGCCCCGTAAATGCTCCTGACGTTCTGGAATTCGTTCCTGATCTCGTTCAGCGTGCTGCTGCCGCTGATCAATCCGCTCGGATCGGCGCTGGTTTTTCTCGGCCTGGTGGGCGCGGCGCCACCGCCGGTGTATCGCTCGCTGGCACGCCGCATCGCCATCAATAACGTCATCTTCCTCGTCGTCATCGAACTGCTGGGCGCGGCCATTCTCAGGTTCTTTGGCCTCTCGCTGCCCATCGTGCAGCTGGCCGGCGGCATCGTAATCGCCGCCATGGGCTGGACCGTCCTCAACCAAAGCGACTCGCGCGTCAACTCGCAGAAGAAGGAGGACGAGTCCGGCGACCGCAGCGGCATCGACCAGCAGCATCTCGAGGAGCGCATCTTCTATCCGTTCACCTTTCCCATCACCTCGGGCCCCGGCACTCTGGTTGGAGTGCTGACCCTGACCGCCCACATCTCCAACAAAACGCTGGCATCCAACATCCTCGGCCATGCGGGCGTGTTCCTGGCCATCGTCCTGCTCAGCCTGCTTGTCTATTTCTGCTACGCCTACGCTCCCAGGATCACCAGGGCCATTCCGCCCTCCACGGCGCACGGCATCCTGCGCGTTATCGCGTTTATTTTGTTGTGCATCGGCGTTCAGATCGCGTGGAATGGGCTCTCGGCGCTGTTGGCGACGGTCCTGAAGCACTGAGGGCCAGCGCTTTTGGATTCAACTGCTTGCGCCGGTACTGATCTCGGTATATGCGCGAGATTTGTTTTGTGCAACAATCTGATTGTCGAGGGATGAGGAGGGCGCGTGACCGACGAGCAGATCGTAGCGCTGGTTGAAGACGCTGAGAGCGGGCTGAAAGCTGAGTTGCTTGAGCGCCTTGATAGGTTTGAAGCGATCCTCCTGAATGAGTTCAGAAAGTCAGCGATTCGCATTGAAGCAATTGTCAACGTGCAGGAAGCATAGGTTGTGGGCTTCAACGCCCGGCTGCAGTCTTTGGAGGAGCGGGTCAATGATTTGCATGGAAGCGACTGATTTGAGTGGGCAAGCCGGCTTCGTGTGCATTATCCCGCGAGAAGCAAGAACTCCCTCAGGGGCTAAAGCCCGACGTCACGTTGAATGGCTTTAGCGGCACGACTGAAGTCGTGCCCTGTTACAGAGCGTATTTTCAACAAGCTCCAGTCGTTCGATATATATATGTTCGCGCCGGTACAGGCAAAAAATG
>Ga0302324_100017850_pt1 | contig 14033 bp, 12 predicted proteins | sample Palsa_T0_1_FD_201949 | JGI IMG/M metagenome (GOLD analysis project Ga0302324, IMG submission 201949) | Peat permafrost microbial communities from Stordalen Mire near Abisko, Sweden - Palsa_T0_1 | ecosystem: Environmental > Terrestrial > Soil > Palsa > Peat permafrost | place: Sweden: Abisko... | reverse complement strand
CGATGCGGCTGACGTTGCGCGGTCGACGGGAACGACTGCGGCGCGCCGGTTTGCTGCTCGACACCCTCGGCATCGCGCACTGCGCCGACCGGACTCCGGACCGCATGTCCGGCGGTGAGCAGCAGCGCGCCGCCATCGCCACGGCGCTTGCCAGCCAGCCGAAGGTGCTGCTCGCCGACGAGCCCACCGGCGAGCTGGACTCCTCGACCGCCCGGGACGTGTTCTCCGCCCTACAGACCGCCAACACCGAGCTAGGAGTCACGGTGCTGGTGGTCACCCACGACCCGGCCGTGTCGTCGCAGGTTCGCCGCACGATCGCGATCAGGGACGGCAAGACGAGCAGCGAGACGATACGCCACTCGGCCACCGACGAGCGGGGCACGACCACACTGCACGCACGCGAGTACGCCACCTTGGACCGGGCGGGCCGGGTTCAGCTCCCGCGCGAGATGACCAGGCGCCTCGGCATGCGGAAGCGGGTCGAATTTCAGGAGGAGCCCGACCACATTGGCGTCTGGCCAGACCAGGCCGATCAGGAACGGGAATAGCCGCCGCACGCTCCGCGTCGGCTTCTAGGGAGACCTCTGCGCGGGCTGGTACGAGCCGCAAGCTAGTGACTAGCCAAGTGACAACCGGATCAGCCTGCACCAGACTGGGCTGGACGCAGCCAGACAGTTCCGGCCTGCCTGACCTGCCGGTATCAGACCCAGTCCGACGCAGGCAGACTAGATCGCCTCGGATGGCATGCAAGAGGTCCGGAGTTCGAATCTCCGTAGATCCACTCGTTTTCCCAGTTCACGGCGCTAATCTAAGATCATCTAGAGTGTCCTGAGACGATCTGACCGTCACTTGAACCGTCGTGGGGGACGTGCCTGACTGGCACTCAGCCTCACGGACTGGGTCTGGATGGCACGCCGGGCGAGCGTGACCGTGGTGCCTGATGAACAGCTGACGGGTCATCGGTGAGCTTCCGGCGCGCGCTGGCCGGAATGATCTAGGTCGTCGTCGTGGCCCGGCTGCTAGCAGGCGTAGCTGGTCACGAGCCTGGACCTGCTGCGCTTCGGCGGCCTCGCGGGCGGCCCTCTCAGCCGAGGACTCGGCCCTGACGGGGCCGCGCATGTCCCCGCCGGGCGAGAACGTCCACGCGAGGGTCTTGCGGATCGTCCCGTGTCTCCGCTCTTTCGTATCGGGCGCTAACCAGACGGCCAAACAGGGAGGCGTCATACCCTGCCTTACGGACGAAGATGAGCAATGACCGCACTCCTGCCTCGCGCATTCCCATGCCCGGCCGCGCCTGCTGCTGACGGGTCTGCGATGGCTGGAGATGGTCCTACTGTGGTGGTATAGTTTGCCGCATGCCGCGCGGGAACCCGTCTCCGAAGCTCGCTATCACCGTGGATCCTGAGGTGCATGCGCGGGTGGTGGCTGCGGCGGCGGCGGAGGGGGTGAGCGTGTCGGCGTGGATGACGGCGGCGGCGCGCCGGGTCCTGCTGGTGCGGGACGGGCTGGCGGCGGTGGCGGAGTGGGAGGCCGAGCAGGGGCCGCTCACCGATCAGGAACTCGCCGCCGCCCGGCGGCGGGTGAGCGGCGGCCAGGCTGAGCGTAAGTCGGCATGAGGCCGGTTGTTTATGACGCGGGTGTTCTGGCTGCGGCGGACCGGAATGTGCGGGCGGTGTGGGCGGAGCACCGGGTGCGGCTGGACGCCGGGATCGTGCCGGTGGTCCCGGCGCTGGTAGTGGCGCAGGTGAGCCGGTCGGCAGCGCAGGTCCAGCTACGGAGGCTGCTGCGCGGATGCGAGGTCACGGCACTGACCGGGGAGGCCGCGCATGCCGCGGGCCGCTTGCTGGGCCGCGCCGGTGTCAGCGATGTCGTGGACGCGGTCGTCGCGGACGCTGCAGCGCGGCTGCACGCCGACGTAGCGACCGGCGACCACGACGACATTGCCCGGTTGCTGGACGCCGCCGGCGCGGACGTACACATCATCGACGTCTAGCCTCGGCAGTCGCGGCCGCCACAGGCACCGTTGTGTCATCGGCCGCGACTGGCGTTTTCTGTGCTCGTGCGATCTCATGGCCTGGGCAGAGGCGGAAGGCTAGGAACTCTGCCGGATCGCTGCCCGGCTGGTCGTGATAAGCGTGGCTGCCATGACGTGATGCCCGCCCGGTTCCTTGGGCCCGGACGGTAGTGCGCAAGGAGCCATAACACGTACAGTGCGGTCACGAGGATGTCCAGATCAGCGTCCACGAGGGCCTCCGGGCTCGGCGCTGGAGTAGCAACGCCGAGCCTGGGCACCCTCGCCAGTTCAGGCTCGTCCCGCCCTTGGAGATGAAGTCCCCGCCGAAGTCACGTGCCAGCACCCGGAGGACCTCGCTGACCCAGTAGTCCTTCTCGACCGCGGTGGCGCTGATCCCGAGGCGCTCGGCGGCCGCGTCGAGCGTCGGCCCGAATTCTTCCGAGTCACGGAACAGGGACACCTGTCAGCCTGCCAGGGCCGGGTCTTGGCGCACTGACTCACTCCGCGCGGGCCGGACGGTGTCCGCAGCCGCTGGCTGGCCGAGCGCGCGAAGGAGGCGCCGGAGCCGCTCGCGAACCCGGGGTGGCTCGGTCGCGGACGCGCGCGCGGTCCGGTCGAGGTGAATTGCGCCGGTGCCGGCGAGATGCCCGATCCGGTCTACGGCTTCCGGGGCGGGAACCTCGACGAGGGCATCCCAGTCCCGGAGTACCTCCAGCAGCGCGACCTCGGCCGGGCTGAGGCGCTCGTCGCGGCGCCTGGTGCTGGCGGCCCGGCTGACGACGCGGATTGTGCCGGGATTCCGCGGCGCTCGTCCCGGCACAGCGATGCTCTCGCGACGCGGCACCTGGGTTGACAGGCCAAGCGCGAGTGCTGCGCTCCACCCGGCGGGGTCGGTGCCCGGGCCGCCGGCGATCTCATCGGCGAGCCGACCAGGGTCGAGGACTGTCTACTGGATTGACAGTAGTAGTGTCTAGTCGCTAGATAAACGTGGCACCTTCGCGAGTCGACCGTTGCGGTTCGCCATCACGAGGGTCGCCGTCCCGCAGCGCGCCAACGGTCCTGATCCAGAACCACCCCTCAGTGTCCACGAGGACGAATCTAGCGGCGATCGGCTCGAACATCCGCTATGCCGCTGGTCGCGCGGCCACGCTCCGGCCGCCTTATCTGCAGCCCCCGGCTGGGCAGTTCATTCGGCTGCAAAGACCGGGCACCGTGGACTTTTAGTGGAAGGCTTTAGAGGCCGGGTCGCCGGGAGGCAGCCTCGCCGCCAAGCCGCATATCCGCGTGCGCCGGGCGGTATAGCGAGTCCCGAGGACTGACCCAGCACCTGCCACAAGAGGCGCGGATGCACCGGGGGGCGGTGACGTCGCTCGGTGGTACCGTCGGCGGCACGGGCCGGAACAAGGAGGGCAACGATGACCGCACCGCTGCAGGTGATCGCCCTGAGCTTCAGTCGCGACGCCGGTGCCGAGGACCGGATCCTGGCCGAGGTGGACCGTCTGCGCGGCCGGGGAGTTCTCCGCCTTCTCGACATGCTCTTCGTGGCCAAAAGCCAGGACGGCACCATCGAACGGCTGGCCGTCGGTAATGACGACGACTTCGGATCGCTCCTGGCGGCGGTCGTTCCCGTCGGGAACGGCGGACCGGCCAGCCCGGCGCCACCGGGCGCCCCGGCCGCCTTCGACCCGGCCGATGCGGGGGCTCTGGCCGATTCTCTCCAGCCGGGGACCGCACTGGCCTTCCTGCTCGTCGAGCACCACTGGGCCGCCCCGCTGTTTGACGCAATCGCCGAGACCGGCGGCACGCTGATCGGCGAGGGCTTCCTGACCTCCGAGGCCGGGCTGGTGGTGGGAGCCGAGGTCGCCGCCATGGAGGAGGCATCTCAGGTGATCGCTCAGGCCCAGGCCGATGAGGCTGATGCCTTGCTTGCGGCGGTGGCGGCCAGAGCCGAAGCAGCCGAGGCGGTGGCCGAGTCAGAGCAGATCCAGTCTGCTGCGGCCGCTGCTGCCGTCCGGGCGCTGATCACCGCCGGGCTGGTAGAGGAGGCGGCCGCCCACGAGGCCGTCACCGCACTGACCGCAGCCGGCCTCATCGTAGCCGCCGCCGGCCGGGCTGCCGCTGACGCCGTAGCCGAAGACGCCGCCACCGTGGAAGCAGCCGACGATCTGACCGCTGCGTCCCTGGCCGAGTCCCTCGCCACCATCGCCGCCGCCGACGAGGTATCCGCCGAAGCGGCCGGTGAAGCCGGGGAACGGGTCAAGGCGGCGTCGATCACCATGGCAGAAGCCCAGGTTCTCCGGTACCTCCCCAAACCACTCCCCTTCTCCGTCATCGCCGACAAGCTCGGCATCTCCCGGTCAGCAGCCAAGGAGCGAGCGGTACGTCTGTATAACAGGCTTGGCGTCCACACACGGGACGAGGCGGTCAGCCGGGCCCGCTCCCTGGGCCTCATCCGCGGCAAGTAGTTAGTGGTCTCGGACGCTCGCGTCAGGAGTGGTGCGCGTGCTTGCGGGCGCGCACAGATCCTCACGTTCAGCCGAGTTCACCGTGACGCCCGACGACCTCCAGACCAGGGGACCAGCGCCCGCCGAGACCTTCCGGGTCAACGGCGGCCCGGGACTGCGCGGGGATCATCGGGTCAGTCACCCGCCGTTCTGCGGAACGTGCGACCGGGTCCGGCTGACCTCTGACGGCCAGTCCGCAACTGCCTGTTCGCCGCTACCGAAACCGACCTGCGTGCTTCGCTCCGATCCGGAGCCAGCGCCCACCAGCTCGCCGGGCTCGGGCACACCGTCGTCGCCGCTCAGCGGCCGGGCCACGGCATCAGCGACGCCGGGTTCCTGCAGCCCGCCCGGCCCATGTCCGCCGTCGGCGGGTAAGTAATCACCGGCACCGTTGTGATCGCCGGATCAAGAAGACATGAAGCACGCGATGCCGCGGGCTGGCAGCAGGCCAGGTCAGAGGGCCTGCGCTTGGGCTACCGGCCGGCCGTAGGTGACGGCCTCGCGCACCTGCGAGGGCAGAGACTGGGCGAGTTGCGCGTCGGGCTGAGCGCCGAGCGAATCGTTGATCGTGGAAAACGCCAGGCGAAGGGCCACGAACGCGGTAACGGCGAAGATCTGCCCGTCATTGAGCCCGGAATCGCGGAGCGCCTGGATGTCGGCCGGCGTCGTCGCGTTCGGATCCCTGGCGACCTTCCGGGCCCACGCGGCCATGGCCTTCTCCTGGTCCGTCAGCCCGGCGTCGCTGCCATTCAGGACCCCGGCCGCGACGGCGGCGTCCGACGCTTTGCCCAGCTTCCCGCCCCACGCCAGCGAGCAGTACGAGTCACCCAGGGCCGAGGCGGCGGCGGTCACCAGGATCCCGCGCTGGCGGAAGGTCAGACCGCTCGGCGTGAATGCTTCCGACATCAACCCGAACAGCAGGTTCAGGGTGCCTGGCTGGTGCGCCCACAGCCGGGACACGTTCCACACGTAGCCGCCGTCTGCGAGGTCTTCGTCGTAGAGCGCCTGCACCTGGCCCGACATCGGGGGTTCTTCGAGAAAGCTTCCAGTCATGCGCGCTGCGCTCCTTCGGGTTTGCGGGCCAGGTAGCCCACAACGTTGATCTCAGCCCGCAGAGGCAAGCCGTCCCGTAGCTGCTCCTGAGCCTGCTCTACGGCCGCGCGATGGAACTCAGCCTCGCCGACGTTCTGGATGGCCTCATAAGCCGGCCCGGTAGAGGCCAGCGCACGCGCGTACATTTCTGGGTCCGCGAACTCCCAGGCGAACGGAACTTCCACGCGCTCGACATCGAGGAATCCGTGCGAGGCGAGGAGCTGCTCGCCCGCACCCGGCCGGCCGAGCGACACCATCACAGCCTGATTGCCGACCTTCTCCGCCGCAGCCAGGCGGAACGGCGCCAGCGCCCAGGCCCCAGGGGACACCTTCAGGTGACCCCACACCGTTATCCCGGCGCGCCCGCCGGGGCGAAGGACCCGGTGTATCTCGGCAACCGCGCCGGGTGTGGTGCCCCAGATCCCCCGGAAGCTGGTCACAACGTCGAACGACGCCGGGTCCCACGGCAGAGCGTGCATATCGCCGACCCTGATATCGCAATCAGGGTTCCGGGCCCGGGCCACCGCCACCAGCCTGGCCGAGGCGTCGATACCAGAGCAGGAAGCGCCGCGCAGCCGAGCCAGCTCGACAGCGAGGCCGGACCCGCAAGCCACGTCAAGCAGCCGGTCCCCGGCATCGACGCCGAGCCGATGGTGCACAGCGACGTACTCCCGGCAGTTGCCCGGCTCGCTGAGCGTGGCGAAATCCACCGCCTTGCGGCCCCACCCCTCGTCCACCAGCGCCCACGGCGAAGCGCCTGTGCCCGGCCTCGTCATCGCCCCCTCCTCTGCATCGCCAGCTCCCACCTGCCCGGCCGGCATGCCGGGCCCGGCTTAGGCAGGACCGACCGGCGTACATGTGAAGGCCCCAGTTTGCGGTCAGCGGTTGTTGCCAGGCAAGCCCGGGAAGGTGTCCCGCCCGCCGAAGCGGCGAATCCGCGCCCGCGTCGCCCCGAGCGCAGCGCGTCCAGCGTGACCGGGCCGTGGCTGGCTGACTACCTTGGCCTGCCGGGTGTCAGGCGCTGACCCGGTCGGAGGTCGCGCAGCGCCTAGCGGCCGAGCAATCGGGCCGCGTTCCCGCCGGTGAGGGCTTCTAGCACGTGGTCGCGCAGGCCGCCCGCGCGCCATTGGGATAGCGCTTTGTCCATGGGGAACACCGGCCAGTCGGTGCCGTGCAGTACCTGCTGGCTGAGCAGGCTGTTCATGAACCGCTTCATGACCTCCCAGCCGGTGTCCGGCTCGCAGACGTACCGGGGTGCCAGGCCCCCGAACTCGGCATAGACGTTGGGGTGCTTGCGCAGCACCGCCACCATTTCGGCGACCCATGGCCAGCCCGCGTGACAGGCGATCAGCACTAGGCCCGGGAAGTCGCAGGCGACCTGGTCCAGCTGGAGTGGCTGGTCGTTGCGGATCGGGAAGCTGACGGTGTAATTGATCCCGGTATGCAGGGCGACCTGCAGGCCAAGTTCATCGGCCTTGGCATAGACCGGGTAGAGCACCCGGTCGTCGATCCCCATGCCGAAGAACGAGGGCTGCAGGCTCAGCCCGGTCAGTCCCAGTTCCGCGACCCGGCGGACCTGGGCCAGCGCTCGCGGGATCTTCACAGGGCTCATCGAGATAGTGCCGTATCCCGAAAATTGTTCCGGGTGCTCGGTGACCAGCTTGCCGACGGCCTCGTTCAGCGCGTCGGCGTCATCGCCGTACTCGTACTCCGCGTGGACTACGGCGTGGGTGGTGCCGCTGGCCTCCATGTCCGCGAGCAGGTCGGTCACTGTCCGGTGCCGGTTCGCGGACAGGTCGAGGACCTTGTCGTACTGGTCTAGGTAGTCAGCCGGGAGGTCCTCCGCCGGTCGCAGCTCGAGCGGCAACCGGACCCTGAAATCGATGACGTGCGACACCTGGCCTCCTCGCGGGATGTCTTCACCAGTTCAGCTCTGCGGACCTGTCCCATACGCGGCCGGGATCGGCCGAGCGGTCCAGGTTCTCCTTCTTGACCCGCATCGAGGGGGTCCGCTCAAAGTCTTCGATGCGGTACTCGACGTACCGGGGCACCTTGTAACGGGCTAGCCGCTCGGCGCTGAAGGCGATCAGTTCGGCGGGCGGTAGCGACTCAGGGCTCTGCCCGTCCCCCAGCAGAACGTGCACCTTGACCTCCTCGCCGAGCAGGTCGTCCGGGACCGGGACCGCGGCGACCTCGAGCACCGCGGGATGGGAACGGAGCACGGTCTCGACCTCGGCGGCCGCGACGTTTTCGCCGGCTCGCCGGATCACGTCCTTGATCCGGCCCGCGAAGTACAGGTAGCCGGCCTCATCGCGGCGTCCCAGGTCACCGGTGTGCAGCCAGCCGCCGCGGAAGGTCTCGGCTGTCTCGGCCGGCTTGTTGAGGTAGCCGCGCATCTGGCCGGGCGCCCGGACGACGATCTCACCGGGCTGTCCGTCGGCGGCCTCGGTGCCGTCCGGGTTGAGGATCCGCACGTCTGCGCCCGGGCAGGGCACGCCGATGGAACCCGAGCCGATCATCCGCGCGGCCTCCTCGACCGGCGTTGAGACGATCACCCCGGTCTCGGTCAGGCCGTACGCTTCCACCCACGGCACGCCCCAGCGGTCGACGAGATCCTGGTGCAGCAGCGCGGGGATGCCCACCTGGATCGACAGCCGCACCTTGTGCCGCAGGTCGTCATCGCTGGCCGGGGCCTTCAGCAGCAGGCTGGCGGTCGAGGCGATCCCGAACAGCACGGTGACGTCCAGGTCGCGCACCACCTGCCAGTAGCGCGACACGCTGAAGCGGCGCATGGCCACCATCGACGTGCCGGCCCGGAGCGCGAGAAGCAGCATCCACGGCGGGTCGTTGTAGAAAAATTGGAGGCAGCAGAGCATCCGGTCGGCGGCGGTAATGCTGAACAGCCCGGCCATCAGGTCGGCGAACCTGACCCAGTAGTCATGCCCGACCGCGCAGCCTTTCGGCGGACCGGTGGTCCCGGAGGTGTAGAAGATGTTGGTCAGGTCCCCGCGGGCCTCGTCCGGCCGGTCAGGCAGGCCTGCCCCGGCGTAGGCGCTGAGGCCACCAGGCTCACCGTCCGCGGCCACGATGATTTCCGCCAGGCCGGGGCAGGCGGGCTGGAGGTCGGCGAACAACGCGGCGTGCGCGCCGTCGACCACCGCGACCCGGGCCGCGGAGTCACGCAGCACGTGACCGGCGTCGTGGCTGCGGGCCGCCGGGTTGAGCGCGACCAGGATGCCGCGGCAGGCGGCCACGGCCAGCCAGGTCACCATGAACTCGGCGCGGTTTGGCATCATGACCGCTACCCGGTCGCCAGGCTCGATCCGTGAGCTCAGATAGCCTGCGAACGACTCGACCTCAGCCCACAGCCGGGCCCGGCTGACGCTGGTGCCGTCCTCGAAGATCAGCGCCGGGATCCCGGGATCTGCCTGGCACGCGTCGCGGACCAGTTCTACCAGGTCCCGTGCGGGCGGGCCGCTGCCCGGGAAGCCGGCCGGGCGGGCATCGGGGATCGGTGAGGTCACTCGTACCACTCCTGGGGTCCGAGCTTGACGTTGTCCTCCCAGTGCAGGTCGTGGGTCACGAGGAGCCGGGCGTCGTAGCGCCGCTGCATCTCCTCGATCTTCTCCCAGCTCTCGATGATCGCGTCCGGGCTCCACAGCAGGCCGGGCAGGCAGCGGGCCTGCATCTTGTCCTTGTCGTAGATCGCGTCGCCCGCGAGGATGTACGCCTGGCTGTCGAGCCGGACCAGCATGGACTGATGCCCTGGCGTGTGGCCGGGCGTGGGAAAGATGATCAGGCGGCCGTCGTTGAAGATGTCGTGCTCGCCGCGCAACTGCTTCCAGTTCCTGACTGCGTCGAAGTCCTGGCGGACGTAGACGTCGCGCTGGTAGACCGGCGGCCAGTAGGCGAAGCTGAGCTCCTCGCGCTGCACGTAGACCGTGGCGTCCTGGACGAACTCCAGGCCGCCCGCGTGGTCATAGTGCAGGTGTGACTGGACAACGTGGCCGATGCCCTCGGCGTCCACGCCGAGTGAGCCCAGCCGCGAGCGGACGTCGTCGCCGCGGCTCATCACGATCTCGTACAAGTCGGCGGCGTCGCCGAGGCGGCTGCGCGGGTCGTCCAGCAGGCCCGGGTGCGCGCCGCTGTCGAACAGCACATCGCCGTCGGGATGCTGGATCAGGTAGAAGAAGTACGGCACGTGGATGGTCGCGCCGCAGTCCGGGTCGAAGGGGTCGAACACCGAGCGGAGCGTCTTCTCGCCGCCGCAGTGGAAGGCGAACATCTTCATGGTCGGGTCCTCGTATCCTGGGTCCGGCTCGTGATCAGGCGCTGCCCTGCTCGTCGTGGTAGCGCGGCTTGCGCTTCTCCGCGAAGGCCGTGAGGCCTTCGGCCTGGTCGGCGGTGGCATCGACCCGCATGTAGTACTCGTGCATCAGCCGGAAGTGCTCGGCCGGAGACGCTGACATGCCGTTGCGGACCAGTTCCTTGGTCATCCGGACGGCCATCGGCCCGTTGCCAGCGATGACCTGGGCGATCCGGCCGGCCTCAGCCTGCAGTTCACCGGCCGGGACAACACGGCTGACCAGGCCGATCCGCTCGGCCGTGGCAGCGTCGATGAACTCGCCGGTCAGCAGCATTTCCATGGCATGCGACAGGGAGATAATCCGCGGCAGCTGATAGGCGCCGAAGCCATGCAGCAGGTTCCATTTCACCTCGGGCGTCCCGAAGACGGCGTTTGGCGAGGCGATGCGGATGTCGCAGACCAGGGCGAGTTCCAGGCCGCCGGCGAGCGCGTAGCCGTTGATCGCCGCGATCAGGGGCTTAGATGGAGTCGCCCCGAAGTCCCAGCGGTCCGGCCGCCACGGAGCCCAGTCGCTCAGGTCTCCGGCCCCGGTATGCATGATCTTCAGGTCAGCGCCTGCCGTGAACGCCCTCTCCCCGGCCCCGGTCACGATCCCGACCAGGATGTCTGGGTCGCGATCGATCTGCTGGAACGCTTCGGTGATCTCGGTGTAGGTCGCCGGGTCTAGGGCGTTGAGCACGTCCGGCCGGTTGATGGTGATCCTGGCGATGCCGTCGCGGGATTCGAAGATGATGGCCATCTAGCCGTTGGCCTCGCCTGAGCCAGCCAGGGCGTCCTCACGCTCGGCCTCGACGTCGGCGAGCAGCATGCCCGCCCGCCGCATCGCGTCTGGCCTGCTCTTCTCCAGCCACTGCCCGATCAGGGCACTGATGGCCAGAACGCCGATGGTGGCGTAGATGAACCACCGCAGCGGGGCGGGTGGGTAGGGATGAATGTTGCCCCACAGCACCCAGATCATCGCCGCGATCGAGATGACCGGCAGCAGCGCATGCCTAATCCAGCTGAATTCCGCCCGGTGATCCCGCCACATGAAGCGGATCAGCCCGACGCTGATCAGCAGGTATGCAGCGATGAAGAACAGCGTGGCGAAGTAGGACAGCCAGGACGCGAAGTTCAGCGCGCCGTAGATCGCCCCGAACAAGATCGAGGCGACCAGCGCCAGCGCCCCGGAGAACAGGCACGCGATATGCGGTGACTGCCGGGCGTTGAGCCGGCTGAACGCCGAGGGCAGCAGGCCGTCTCGTCCCATCTTCCAGAAGATCCGGCTGACGGCGATGACGGTCACGATGTTCAGCGCTGTGAAGCTGGAAATGACGGCGAGGTTAACGAACACGCTCAGCGTGCCGTCGCCGAACCGGTCAGCCAGCGTGTTGAACGGGGTGGCCGCGCTGGCGAGGGCCTGGACGTGCTTGCCGGAGACTCCGTAGCCGATGGTCACGGCGTAGGACACGATCACGTAGAAGACGCCGACGACAAGGGTCGTAAGCATGACTGCCCTGGGAATCGTCCGCCGTGGTTCGCGCGCCTCGTCGCCCAGTGTGGTCGCGGACTCGAAGCCGACGAACGCGAAGATCGTATAGACCACGGCGGTGAGCAGTCCGCTAGAGCCTTTCAGGCTGTGGCTGGGGTCAAACGTCTGGATCGTGTTGCCGGCCGCGCCGCCCTTGAAGATGATCACCAGCGCGAAGATCGTCAGGATGACCATCTCAAAGCCCAGGCCGATCAGCCCGGTGCGCAGCGAGGGCTTGACGCCCAGCACGCCGAGCGTGGTGGACAAGACGATTAGTGCGGCCGAAAAGACCCACCAGGCGATGTGCACGCCGGACGCGGCGAGCAGCGACGAGACGAAGTTGCCGAAGAAGTCGAGCTGGAACGGGAACAGCAGCAGGTATGCGCCGAACAGTGCCACGCCCGTGACGAAGCCGGTCTTGGGACCGAACGTCCTGGTCAGGTAGGTGTAGAACGAGCCCGCGCTCGGCAGCCGGCGGGCGTACTCGCCGATCACCAGGGCGATGCAGACGCACACGAGCAGGCCGATCAGGAAGGCGAGCGGGGTGGCGGCGCCCGAGTAGCCCACGATGAACACCAGTCCCGCCACCGAGCCTGCGGCCGGGGCGATAAGGGCTGCGGACTGGGCAGTCACAGCCGGCAAGCCGATGGCATGCCGTTCCAGACGGTGCTGATCCTGGCCAACTGACATCGTGGCCTCCCTCGGGGTGGAGCCGACGGCAAGTGTGCCCGATGCTACCGATCGATCGATCGGACATCAATGGGTCAGGTGAGCCCAGCTTGACGGAGATTACGCGGAGCGCGCGCGGTCTTAGCGACTCAGCGGGTGGCGCCGGGCTCTTGCGAGCCGTCGCCGGGCGGGCTGCCGCCGACCCCGCGCAGCTCGGCATCGACCAGCGCGAGGATCTCTCTTGTCGGGCGGCCCAGCAGGTCCGGGGTCCGCACGAGCTGATTGTCCCGGCGAGCACCGACCATCGCCAGGGCGAGATCAGCGAAAGATTCAGCGATCTCCGCTGGGTGCTTGGGTCCGCGGTCGGAGTACCAGCGGGCCACGCCGTTGCACATTTCCAGCAGCGCCAGCCGGGTGATGCGCCCATCCGCGAAGCTGAACTCGCCGCCGCGCCTGCCGCGCTCCAGCGTGTCGGCCCACAGCTGTTCGTATCCGTCGCGCAGCTGCATGACCTTCGTGAATGCAACGTCAGAGAGTGCTCGCAGCTCGTCGTCGGCCACCAGTGACCGCTGGGCGTCCATGGTGTGGAAGCCCACGTGCGCGCGGACCAGCGCAGCCAGTTGCGCGGCCGGGCTATCCGCACCATCGAGAGCCGCACGGGCTACCCTGGTCAGCTCGGTCATGCTCTCCACCATGAACGCGACCAGCAGTTCGTCCTTGCTGCCCATGTAGTGGTAGAGCGCGGACGTCGATAGGCCCGCCCGGTCTGCGATATCGCGGATCCCGGTCGCCTCGAAGCCCTTGGCGGCGAACAGCTGCAGCGCGGCCTGCTCGATGCGCTGCTTGGTCGGCAGGTTAACCGGATCGGCCGGGACTGCTACTCGTGCAACTGGCTGCCGCCGTGGCATGACGCTCCATCGCGTTAGCTACCGATCGATCGAACGCGTTTCAGTCTACTGCGAGCCAGACGACCCCGAAGCGTACGTTGCGGCTCCCGCTGGAGGTTGTCTGTGCTCGGTGGGTCTGTGTGAAGCGAAACCGGGGCACCGCAGGGTTGTCCAGGGTGTGGAGTGGTCCGGGCGGCCTTGTCGTTGTGCCAGGGCGTGACGGGTGCTGGCGGCGGACCGGTTCCTATGGCCTGGTGACACGGCTGGCCGGGGGAGTTGCGGTCAGGGGCGGTCGATTTAGAGGCGGCGGCTGACCTCATCGTCGAGATCGCACCGCACGCAGCCTGAGCGCGAGTGCGCGCCGTTGGCTCCTGGTCTTGAATACGCTGACGCCGCACGTCCTGACGCGAGAACTAGGCCCACAGGTGATGATCGGGCAGTTGCCGTCAGGAATGCTGCCAGGCCTGCCAGCATCGCGCTGACCAGGCTGAATGCGTAATCGCTCACCTGCCTCCGCAGGCAAGTCGCTGTCTGCGGACCGCCAGCGCGCTGCAGCAAGGGCCGGAGTTTGCGTCGGCATTTGCGCTGCTGCAACAGGTCACCAGCTTCGCTGGCGGCGTGGACTGACGACAGGAGCCTCCCCGGCGACGCGCGGAGGAAATCGGCGACGTGCCCGTGCCGAAACCTCGTCCGCGTCATGCGACCAGTCGATATTCGTTGCTCAGGCCACTGACCTGAGCTTGTCTTCGGATGCGGTACTTGTCGAGGTTGACGGCTCGGGTAGCGGTTTCAGCGGCACGGCGCCGTGGAGCGAGCGGTGCGGCCGGTGCTGGTTGTGATGGGTCTCGTAGCCGGGCAGGATCTGCCGGCCCACGGGGCACTACCAGCCTTGAGATGAAGCCCTATCCAGAAATAATACTCTATGTTACTGTGCAGATACAATGAGTAGTGTTCACTCTGGGGGACAGTGCGGCATCCGGTACGTGCGACA
>Ga0302324_100017848_pt1 | contig 14034 bp, 14 predicted proteins | sample Palsa_T0_1_FD_201949 | JGI IMG/M metagenome (GOLD analysis project Ga0302324, IMG submission 201949) | Peat permafrost microbial communities from Stordalen Mire near Abisko, Sweden - Palsa_T0_1 | ecosystem: Environmental > Terrestrial > Soil > Palsa > Peat permafrost | place: Sweden: Abisko... | reverse complement strand
GAGCATGGACCCATTCTAATCCAGCTTTGCCTATGTTGCCCTAGAATCTTGCTCTATGACTGTAACTTACTGATTTTATTATGGCGGAGAGAGAGGGATTCGGAACCTTGACTGCTCCGCATGGTCTTTATCTTATAGGATGACCGTTGCCGTGAACGCCAAAATTGCCAGGGTTGCCGGGGTTACTTGCCCGATATTGCTCGACGCAACGCGCTATAACAGTCCATGCTAATCGTTTCTAGTCCTCGTGTTTCCAGTTGCCCCTCAGCCACGACGAAGCGCCGCGACCACGAGTAACTGTTCGAGGGAACTATGCTGCACGGCATTTACGAATCCGGGGCGGGTGTCACCGTCAAGGGTCGTCAATACACGTCTCACGAAATAATCGGGCAATGGAATGCCCCGATTTGGCAACCCCCTAGAGATCTGCACACCGCTGGCCATCATTGGTTCGCGCGTGCCATCGAGTTCTGGGATAAAAAGAACCTTCGGTGATCGAGTTAGAGCCCGCATGTGACTGATCTGCCCAATGAGTCGGTCGCCATCGCCTGGAGAAAGATCTTCTAGAGTCCCGAGCTTGGCCTGCGCGAGGATCGCCTTTGCGACGTGGAGGTCATCCCGACGAATATCGGCTGTGATCGCGAAATCTCCGCCGGACCAATGTTCAGCAGCTCCTCTGCCGATCGAATCGATGTTCGTTGAACGAAAGATCACATATCCATCGGGTCCGTCGTAAGGATTACCCTCCAGGCGCCCTAAGAGAGCAGCGACGTACGCTGGTTCTTGCCGGAATCGCTGAGGACTGAGGCCGCGGACGGCGTTGTGCACATGTCTGCGTATCGAATCCCTGATGTGGGCTGGAAACCGGAAAGCATGTCGCATGTAAGCCTAGCTTAGGTGTTTACGGCGGCGTTAGCTCCGGTCCGACTAAGATCCAATCGCAGCTATTCGAACTTCTCTTAGAAATGATAACTCTTAGTTCAATTGGCCAGGAATATGGCCCCGCCAGCTTGCATGGCTGAACTTTCATTCGTCTTCCTACCGCCTACCCTTTGGGCTTTGGTTTGAAGTTGTGCCCACATCGAGTAGTGTTAATAAGGTTAGAGTCTGTGTTAGTAAGTAGTGTTACGGCGTGGACAAGCCGTGCTAAGCTCCTCGTCGCGCTCGTGGATTTTCAGACCCTGGTACCTGAAACCCCGAAGTCCAGCACCTGAAACCCCGAAGTTGAAGCACCTGATACCCCGAAATTTGGCACCTGAAACCCCGAATCCTCGATCAGGTACCTGAAACCCCGAATCTGCTTGACACGGTACCTGAAACCCCGAAGATGCGTGGATGGTACCTAAAACCCCGAATCCGGACGAACATCTGCTTCCTGCCAAACATGGCAAAGGCGATCTGTTCATCTGCGACGTGGCCGATGCGGTGCTCAAGGATCTGATTCCGCAGATGGAACACCCCTTCTACTCTCTTTCGAAGAAACCGGAAACGGCGATTCGCAGGTATGAGCATAACGGCAACTGGCTGGAGATCGTCCCGAGCGTCAAGGGCCTCGCGACCATCTACGACAAGGACATTCTGATCTACTGCATTTCGCAGTTGATGGAGAAGCTGAAACGGAACGAACCCGTTGGCCATCGCGTGCGCATCACCAGCCGTGATTTGCTCGTTTTCACCAATCGAGGGACGGCAGGAAAAGACTATCATGCCCTCTGCGAAGCGCTTGATCGCCTTGCCGGAACGCGAATAAAAACGAATATTCGGACGGGCGACGAGGAGCAAACCGACAGCTTCGGCCTCATCGATGCCGCTTCAATTCGGCGCAAACATGGCCTCGATGGCCGTTTGCTCTGGGTTGAAATCAAGCTCTCCGACTGGGTGTTCAACGCCATCCGGGGCCAGGAGGTCCTGACCCTACATCCCGATTACTTCCGGCTTGGAAAGCCGCTCGAACGGCGGATCTATGAGCTGGCGCGCAAACATTGTGGCCGGCAGGCGACCTGGTCGATCTCCCTTGAAATCCTACTCAAGAAATCCGGGTCGCAAAGCTCGATCAAACGCTTTCGACAACATGTAAAACACATCGCGGAACACGATCATCTGCCGGACTACCACCTTGCGTTCGACGAAGATCGTAATTTGGTCATATTCCACAACCGTGACGGCAAATGGGTTGAACGTCCCCTGCCCTCGGATGGGGAAACGCTGGCTCCCCTGCCCTCGGAGGCTTATGAAGACGGTCGAGCGGCGGCGCCTGGCTATGACATTCACGGGCTCGAAACCGAATGGCGAGAATGGTGGGCGAGTTCGGGCAAGCCGAAACTCGACAATCCCGCCGCGGCCTTTGTGGGTTTCTGCCGAAGCCGTCACAAGCGTGCGCCGATCCAGCGGGAGATCGATCGGGGTTGGGCAGACTCCCCTGCCCGGTCATGAAACACCGCAACGCTCTAAACGCCCGTGGATGAGTTTTGCCGAAATTCCGCAGCCCGCACTGGCTCCGAGAGCTGCAGCCGCCTTCTCCGCGAATCCTCGGCGCCCTGGCGTCGATTTTAACCTGGCAGCCTCGGTCAACATCCTGAGGCGTTGCCCATGTTCTGGTTACCAGATAGCTATCCGATATCCATTTAGTAACTCTCCAATACTATTCCGGTATCCACGAGTTATCGGAAAGCTATCTGGTAGCTCTCAGATACTTACTCGATAGTCTCTTGCTATCGGATAGCCTTCTGATACTATCCCGGTTCCTGATCGTTTTCCCCACGAGAGACAGAGATGCCCACCATCGCATTCGTATCGCCCAAGGGCGGCGCCGGAAAGACCACATCTTCTTTCCTGCTCTCCACAGCTCTTGCAAAACTCTACGATGTCACGGTCATCGACGCCGATCCCAATCACCCCATCAAGAAGTGGGCAAGTGGCGGCAACACGCCGCCGCGATTGACGATCATATCCGATGTCGATGAGGACACGATCATCGAACGGATCGAAGATGCCGCGACGAAGACGCCCTTCGTCGTCATCGATCTCGAAGGTACCGCATCGAAAATCGTCGTCTATGCCGTCACGCAGGCGGATCTGGTGATCATCCCGACGCAAGGCTCTCAGCTCGATGCCGACGAAGCGAGCAGGGCGATCCGGGTCGTACTTCAGAGCGAAAAAATGACGGGCAAGGCAAAGCCCTTCGCCGTGCTCTTGACGCGCACGAACTCGTCGATCCGCACGCGGACCCAGGCGCACATTCAAAGCGGGCTGATCGGCGCCGGCATCCCGGTGCTCGAAACCGAACTCAACGAGCGCGACGCCTTCCGAGCGATCTTCTCATTTCAGCAAACGCTTGATGGCCTGAGCGCAGCCGACGTGCCCAATCTCGACAAGGCGAAGAGCAATGTGTGGGCGTTCGTTGAAGAAGTTGTGGAGCGCCTCACGGTGGAGCAGGGCGGTAGGAGAAATGAAAATGAGGAAACAACGGACATCGCGGGTGCAGCATGAGTGGGAGCGTGAATCCGTTCGCAACCTTGGCTGATCCTCCGGTCTTTGCGACGAAAACGAAAGAAGAGAGGCCCGTCGAAAAAGAAGTCATCGCGCGCATCGCCGAGGATAATAATTTTCCAAGCCGCCAGGCTGCGAAGCCGCCAAAAGAACCGCGGCGCAAGCGCCGCATTCACAGAACCGGCCGCAACCGGCAATTTAACGTCAAGGCGACTAATGAAACCATCGAGCGATTCTACAAACTTGCTGATGAACGGCATGTGCCGCTGGGCGAGCTGCTCGAACAGGCGCTTGATGCTCTCGATGGGGCAGGGGCCTCGGGTGACAACAGGCTGTTTTCACGGAAAGCAATTGACGGGTAGGAGCACGGATAATGAAACGCTTTGCTCTGATGGTTTGTGTGGGACTGTTGCTCGCGGCAGGACCAGCGCGCGCAGACAATCCGGGTTATCTGTTTCTCTGCAGATCGCCGCTCATTGCTTTTGACTATTGGAGGGCCTTGCAGGGCATGAAAGATCAGGGGGTTACGCTGACGCCGAAGATAGCCGAAGAAGTTTGTAACGGCATGCGAACTGACCAAGATCAGCAATGCATTCGTGTGGAGGCTGATGCCTTTCAACCAGTTGCGACTGGATGGGGCGGGGCGCTCGCAATGACTGATGGAAAGACGAAGGTCTGGTTCCACAATCCCGATGCAGGGGGTTGGGTGCATCCGGACTACTACGTTTCGTACGTCAATTTGAACTCGCGTTAACAGCAGTGCGCTACTAGGGAAACTCACCCTTTGTGAGATGCGCTCTTGTCATCCTCACATGCTGCTCCAGCGTTGCCCCTCACCCTGGTGTTATCATTTCCCGCAGATGAATACAGAACAAATTCTTGCGCTTTTGATTTCGGAGCGGGACAAGCTCAATCGAGCAATTGAGGCCTTAGGTATACCAGTAAAGCGGCGTGGCCGGCCACCGAAAAATCCGCTAGCTGCAGTACTAACTGCACCTGTTGGGAAGACTACGAAACGCAACGGTCTCAGTCCCGCCAAGCGGAAAGCGCAGTCGGAACGGATGAAGGCCTACTGGGCGAAGCGCAAGAAGGAATCGGCACGCTGAAGCTGAAGAAATGCAAGGGCGGGTCGAAAATGCGTGTTCCTCCATCCGTCACTTTGTACATCTCCAAATAGAGGAGTGGAGGGGCGAAGTGGCTCTGGGCGAGCTCTTTCACTACACCTCGCCGGAAGGTTTCATTGGTATCGTGTCGAACAGAAGCCTCTGGGCGTCCGATATGCTCAGCTTGAATGACGCTTCGGAAATGACCTATCCGCAGGAAATTATCAAGGAAACAGTGGCAGGATCGGACAGGCTGCCGGAACAATACAGAGAACGCTTCATCACGCAATTGACAGAGTACATGTTTCGCATCGACGCGCCATATGTCGCCTGTTTTTGTCAGGAGCCTGACCTCTTAAGTCAGTGGCGAGGATATGGGAGGCTTGGGGAAGGGTTTGCTCTGGGATTTGGCGTAGGTTGGCTGCTATCACTTGACAATATCGGCTTTCAACTGCAACGCGTGATCTATGACCGCGATCAACAAAATCATCTGGTGGCGCGCTTCCTCGATCACGTTGCCGAACTAATCTCAGCGGAGACGTTCTCCGATGACGAGCAGAAACACATTTGGCAGACAGCTGCAATGTCGCTCTCGTCTTGGGTGACCATGTTCAAGCATCCAGGCTTTCGCGAAGAAAACGAATGGAGAGTTGTTAGCGAGATCGAGCGGCGCTTCTCACGTTTCACGGCAAATTTCAGACGCGCCGGCCGCCGTGTTGTGCCATACACAACGATCGATATTCCACATGACATGGGAATGAACGGAGTGAGAGGGACAGCAATTACGCGGGTTGTGCGAGGGCCGTATTTTAGGAGTGGCGACCGGCGCGGCTCATACTTCATGCTGGTTAGCCGAGGGTTCATCCTTGCGGGCGGCCGTATTGAAGACTCATGTATTCCATTCTCTTGATGTGTCCCGGACATGTTCGGCTTTGCCTTGGCCAGCTAGAGTGCCTTCGCCCCGTGTTAGGGGCGGAACCGAGTTGGTCATCGGTATTAGCTGAATATAGCTGTCCAGACGGGGTTGCATATCAACCGGCGGTCAGCGTTCGGCGATGGGTTCCGGCGACGTGCGGGGCAGGGGCGCCGGGTTCAGATTGAACCTGAGCCGCATAAGCCGGATGAAATCCAAGCTCTATGTCGGCGATCCTCTGCGCGTCGGCAGCGGCCCGGAAGATTTCGCGCTTGTCGTCTTTCAGCGGTTTGATCCAGCTGGCGATATAGCTGGCATGGTGCGGGATGTCGGTCGGGATGCCGAGTTCCGATGCGACGAAGGCCGACGCCAACTCGGCACGCAATTCCTCCATCGCATAGGCGGCGGAACCCAAAACGCGTTTGCATGTCGCGGTTGAGCCGCGAGGGATGGCCGGTCCAGTGACCAAGTTCGTGCAGGGCCGTCGCCGCGAATTCCGGCGGTCCGTGAAAGGCATGCGCGGGAGGCAGTTGGATGTGGTCGGTCGAAGGAGAGTAGAACGCTCGGTCACCGCCGATCCTTATGACTGCTCCGCTGTTCTTCAGGATGATGTCGGCTCCTTCGGGGCGCATCCAGGGCGCTTCCTCGAACCCCGGCGGTTTGTATTCCGGTATCCCGTCAATCTGCGAGGCATGAAACGCGGCATAGTGTTTCAGGAGGCGGATCGTTTTCCGGTTGTCCTCAGCTTGGCCGTCCTCGATCTCAAGGGGCTTGCTGAAAAAGATTGTGGTCGATTTCTCGCCCTTCTTGACGTGCCAGTTCTTTTCTTGAGCTTGCTGGTAGGTCATCCAACGAGGATCGCCGCTGTCGAAGGCGCGTACGTCCATGCCTAAAATGAGCACGTTAATGCCGTGATAGCGCTTGCCGGTGACGGGATTATATGGTGCCTGGGGACCTCCGGCTTTTTCCGGGTTCCACGGGCGAACCCAGGGCTTAATGCCGTTCTCCAGCTCAGCCACAATGCGGTTCGCGAATTCCTGCATGGGATCGCGGCGCAAGCTATCGCTCATCGTTCTCGGCCTCCGACGTTGTCTCGAATGCCGGAACGGATCTGAACTGTCAATCCGTGGCGAGCGGCGGCGCGAGGGTTGGGTTTTACGGGATTTCGTCACGATGCGACTCGCTTCGCTTCGGTGACGGCAAAACCAAGTGCCCTGACGGCCTCCGCCAAATCGCCACTGCTCCAGCGGTCGATTACGAGTAACGCTGCTTCGAAGAGGGCAGGGGCGTTGGCGATGAGGTGGGCGTTGCCTTGATCGTGCGGCCCACGCTTCGCCGTGTGCATATTCGGCTCTTCATCTTCGTTTTCCGGTGATATGGTCGCCACGATCTGGCCGTTGGCAACGATGGCTATCGACGCTCCGTGGTCCCACTGCAAGGGCTCGACGTACCACGGTCCTGGTGTATGCGCTGCTGTTGTCATGATGTGCCTCTTTGGTTTGAGTGACCCCCACAGCGGGGGCAAAAGAGGGCACGTCTCGCCGTCGCAACCGAGCGCGGCTGTCATAGCTTTTTGGGGGGACCGTGAAGCGCAGAGAAACGGGGGAGCCAAAACAGCGTTATTGACAGCAAGCGGCGGCGGCTAGAGTGCCTTCGCCCGCTGTGTTGGGGCGACAGGAAGAAGCAGCTTGTATCGACATGTGCGCGAAATCCCCGCCGATGTCGCCAACAAGACAAGGGTAGGCATCGAGTAAAACGTACTGCTGGACCATCGGAATTCTAATGCTGTTGCTATAATTTACGGATAGATGTCCACTGCCCCAATCCGTTTTCCGGGGAAAGAGAGGGAGCCTCCCTTCGATGTTTCGGCCGTACGCAAAATCATTTCCGACCTACTGATCCAGAAAGCTGATGAAGTTGAGTCGGAGCAAATTGAAATAAAGAGTTGGTGCAACAATGAGCGCGAACTGAGCGAGAAAGTTGCCGAAGCTTGTGCCTGCCTAGCGAATACGTCCGGTGGTTTCGTGGTGGTAGGCGTTGCCGATGGCGTTGCTCTGGGACGTAAGTTTTCGCGATGTCCCCACGCATCGGTTGGCCCCAACTGGCTTCAGACCTGCGTTCATGATCAAACTAGGCCGCCGGTGGAATGCACTCCCTATGATGCGAGCGGGATACTTTCAGAAGTCACCGGAGCAGGAGGCGACAATCTTTATTTTCTTCGGGTGCCGCGCACGCGCATCATTAGTGGTCACACACACAAGAACATCTCGAAGGTCCGGGTCGGGAAACAGTGCCAGCCCCAGTACGTAGCCGAAGACGACCGAACGGCCGCTCTGGTCACTCAGATTTCGATGGAGGATATGGCCTTCGGCTCCATCGATTGGGGAATCGCTCAGCACCAAAAACATTTCAGAAACCCGAGCCCGTGGGCAGACCGGGCTGAGTTTCTAGCTCAAGCGAGGCTTGTCGAGCCGCGTCTCCCGGAAGAAGAATACCAGCCCGAAATGGTCCCGTCTTACGCGGCATTGCTCCTTTTTGGCAAGGTTGCGGCAATTGAAAGGAACGCGTCGTTCTTCGAGACTGTGGTGATGACCGACGAAGGGCACATTACGATCCGTAAGAACGTCATCGAAACCGTTCGTGATCTTTGTATTGGGGAAAGTTCGATTCTACGCAGCCGCGTCCCTCGAATCGCACCTGACGTGCTCAAGGAACTCGTTGTAAACGCTTACATACACCGATGCTACCGGACGCCTTCTCCCGTGATTATCAAGATCTCCGAAGCGGAGATCGAAATTCGAAGTCCTGGCGAGTTACTCACCGGCCTGAGCGTCAACAACCTTATCCACGGCGTACCTGTATACCGAAATTTGCTACTGGCTGACGGCGCGCGGTTCGTCGGGTTATGCGACAAAATTGGGCAAGGAATCGACCTGATCTTCAAGAACGTACTCTCGGACGGGCTCGGTTTCCCGCAGTTCGAGAGCGGTAACAGTCTCTTTGTCGCGAGACTACCGCTTAAGGGCAGCGCGGAGTTCAAAGAATTCGTCAAGAAGAGATCTCAGAGCCTCACTCAACTTGACGAGATTATCGTGCTGCGGCTGCTGTGGGGAAAAGGTTCGGCCAGTTTTGACGAGGTGTGTTCGATAATGCAGCGTAAACAGGAATTCGCGAAGTGTGTTGTGAATGAGATGTGCAAGAAGGCAATGATCGAGCAAGTCGGCGGAGGATACCGCCTTGAACCGGTTCTGCGCCGTGACATCGAAACGATCTTCCAGTCCGATCAATTAGCTCTAGACCCGTCGATGTGGGGGTAGCCGTGACATTCTGTGCGTAGGTTGCCCCGATAGGCGAATTACTCGAGCAGTCACTTGGGGCTCTTGATAGGGCAGGGGGTGTCGCGCTGGGATTAACACGCTACGCCATGGCTATTAGTGGGCGGATATCCCATAAACAATCCTTTTTCGGTGGATCATTATACCGGACGCAACGCCTCACTATGGAGTGCAATCGGATCGGATTTTTGTCCAGCCAGAGTGTTCGCGCCGGAGCGGCGGAACCCGAGGATGATCCCGCAAAAGGCATCGTGCTCCAACACCAAAAACAGAGAGGAGGTAATATGGTTCAAATATCACATCCATGCAGCCCTCCACGGGACCTCGACTAAGCCGTCCGCTAAGACTGAAGGACTTTGATTTTGGCTACGCTAGCGCTGACGCCGAAGTATCAGATCGGCCGGAACTGCTGGAGCGAGGGTTTCTGGATCATGCCGGCATGATCGACACGGCCCTAAATTCGCGGAAATTTCTGTTCTTAGGATACAAGGGTTCCGGGAAATCGGCTTTGGGTGAACATCTCGTGCTGATTGCGGAAAAGGACTACTCGCTCTTCGTTCGAATGCTTAACATTTCGGACTTGTCCTTCCAGAGTTTTAGTCACATTTCTCAAGCGGTCATGGAGCCAGAGGCCCGGTACCCGACCTCATGGTCATGGCTTTTCTTGTTGCAGTTCTTCGATTCGTTCGCGCGCGACTTGAGCTCCAACATTGAGACCGACCCCGAGATGGCGAACGCACTTGATGTTCTTAAGAAGGCTGGGCTGTTGCCCGATCCCGATCTCGGCAAGACCGTAAAGAAGAGTCTTGACGTGAACTTGTCGATCAAATTCCCAGGGTTTGAATTAGCTGGAAAAGGGGGGGCGAAAGAGGTCGCCGATATCCCATTCTTTGTAGAACATCTGAAGAGGTTGGCAGCGTCCTTCCGAACCCAAAACAAGCATATTATTATCGTTGACGGCTTTGACGACCTTCTCCGGCGGCGAAACCTGCAGTTCGATGCCCTCGGTGCCTTGATCTTTGAGGCCAACCGGCTGAATGCGCTTTTCTCTAGACATAGGATTCCTGCCAAACTAATCCTCCTTTGCCGTACAGACTTGTTTGAGCGGCTGCCCGGCCCCAACAACAACAAGATACGCCAAGATTTCGCGATTAGCCTGGACTGGTACCACGACGGGCGACCAGAGGAATCGCCGCTCGTAAGACTGATAAACCTTCGCGCCAGCCTGAAGTGGGGCCAGGAAATCAACGTTTTCCGAAACTTCCTGCCGATCGCATTGCAGGCTGATAAGCCGCCGCATGCGACCACCAATATGATCGTGCGGTCGGGCGGTAGCACTATGCAGCAGTTACTCGATCATACGCGCCATGTGCCACGGGACATGATCATGTTGTTCAAAAAGCTACAGGAACTGTCTGGAGATGATCCGATGTCGCCCGGACAGGTATTTGACGCAATGGTCGCCTTCTCGAAATCATACTTCGTTCAAGAAATCAAAGATGAGCTCGACGGCCAAGTGTCGACAGACGAAATTGCGAGGGCATTTCGGCTGTTTTCCACTGTTCGGAAGCGAGTTGTCCGGTATCGTGAGCTTGAAGATCGGGCCAAAAAGTTGAAGTACCCCGTTTCCTTTGCGCTCGATCATATTCTGCCGCTTCTGTTCGATTGCAGCGCGATCGGTAATATCGATGCTCCGGTTGGTTCAGGTGCGGGCTCCACCTTTAAGTTCAGAAATCGATTCGCCTCATTTGATGAATCCCGACTCATCGTGTTTCACAGGGCGTTGTGGGAATGCCTTGATCTTCATTGAACCGGTTTCCAGATCAAAAGAACTATCTGGTTATGCCTTGGTGCGGTCTACTGCAGCGGTGGAGGGTTTACGATGATTTGGAATCAGGACCTGAGCGGCAAAGCCTTGGCCATTGCTCAAACTGATTGCAAGTATCTTCGCGTCATGGCTGGCCCGGGCACGGGCAAGACTTTTGCAATGAAACGCCGCGTTGCGCGGCTGCTGGAAGAAGGGGTGGACCCGGCGAGCCTGTTCGTGGTGACTTTCACCAGAGTGGCGGCGGCAGGCCTGGTGAAGGAGCTCAGGGATATCGGAGTCGAGGGCTGCGAGGACATCACGGCCGTGGGTACCTTGCATTCGTTTTGCTTCCGTACCCTCAACCGCCTTGAAGTTTTTGAATTTTCGGGGCGAGTTCCGCGGCCTCTAGTGACATTCCTAAAATCCGGTGTGCTCCAGTTTGAAGCGGCGCCGCTTCTTCAGGACATCTACACCGATGGAAAACGCAAAGATACCAAACGTATCCGTGCCTTTGAGGCTGCCTGGGCTCGGCTGCAATCGGATCAACCTGGATGGCCCCAAGATGCCACTGACCGCGAGTTTCATGAGGCGTTGATTCAATGGCTCATGTTTCATCGTGCCATGCTGATCGGGGAGCTCGTTCCAGAGGTGCTGAAATATCTCAGGAACAATCCGGCCTGTGCCGAGCTTTCTGCGTTCTCAAACGTCATCGTGGACGAATATCAGGATCTCAACCGCTCGGATCAGGTTCTTCTCGACTTACTCACCTCCGGTAACGGGGTCATTGTCGGCGATGTGGATCAATCGATTTATCGTTTCCGTCATGCACACCCGGACGGGATCAACGAGTTCAGCACGACCCACAATCCCACACACGACGAGGATCTCGACGAATGCCGCCGCTGCCCGACTCGGATCGTCGGGTTGGCAAATAACTTGATCATGCATAATCACCCTGGTGCACGAACGCCGCGGCTTCGGCCAAAGCCAGGTAATCCGGAAGGCGAGGTACACATTGTCCAGTGGCACTCAATGGAAGAAGAAGGGATTGGAAGTGCAAAATACATCAGTTGGTTGATTAACGAGCGGGGCTATTTTCCTGGGGAGATCTTGGTGTTGAGCCCCCGCAGGCAGCTTGCCTATAAGGTTCGCGATGCGCTTAAGGATTTGAACATCGCTGCTCACAGCTTCTATCACGAAGAGGCGCTCGAAGCGGATGCAGCCCAAGAAGCGTTTGCGTTCTTGACTCTTCTGGGCGAGCCAGAGGATCGGGTCGCGCTCAGATTCTTGCTCGGGTTTGGCAGCGCTACATGGCTTTCCGGGCAATACGCGAAGTTAAGAGCTTATTGCGAGGAAACCGGGATTTCGCCGAAAGAGGCTCTTGACAAGTTGGTTGCCGGTGTAATCGCGCTGCCGGGTATTGGTAAGCTTCACGCTCGATATCAGACAATGGTCTCACGCCTCGGTGTTCTGCGGGATCGCGTGGGCGAGGACTTGGTAAACGAGCTTTTCCCGGAAGACTTTGAGGATACGAAGCTTTTACGGGACTCGGTTATGTCTATCGTCACCGACGATATGAAGGCGGTGGCGATGGTTGAACGTCTCCGGAATTTACTCACTCAACCGGAAATGCCAGAAGATGAGAACGTTGTTAGAATCATGAGTCTGCAAAAGTCAAAGGGCCTCACAAGCAAAATCGTTCTCGTCCTCGGATGCATCGAAGGCTTAGTACCCTTCATAGATCCCGACGAAACCCCGGCGGAACAGCGAGAGATTCTCCGTGAGCAGCGGAGACTGTTCTATGTGGCGATGACGCGCCCGACGGACATTCTTGTATTATCGTCATTCGTTGGAATAGACAGCCATCTAGCGTTTAAGATCGGGGCAAGAACCCGCTCTGGCAGCGGCGGTATGGCGCGTACAATCGCGACGCGATTCCTTGCCGAACTCGGCCCAACAACCCCGGTACCAATTGTGGGAACCGATTGGGAGGAGCGGCGCTACGAGTAAACCAGTCACGGCATGTCGGGTGAATATCGCGCCGAAACACGCGCAGACTGCCACGAGCTGTTCGGTCTCGTTGTCCTGCCGAAGGGCTCGAACATCAGAGGCCGCTATGTCGGTCGAAACCGGTGGCTACCCAGTGTCGCGGCCCGTTGCCCACCCGCCATTTTCGGAGTAGCGTGTACGGGTCATAATGAAGAAGGAGAACGCTCCGTGACCATTCAGATCACCAGACCCGAAGTTGAGGCGCTCATCAAAAAGCGTCTTGAGACCGGCACGTATAAGGACGCCGAAGATGTCATTTTGCAGGCTCTCCAGGGGTCGGGACCGCAGCCGCCGGGCTTGGAGCAACAGCGCCGCGAGGCGATTCAGCAGCTTAGAACGTTCGGAAAAAGCCACGGGCTTTCGCTCGGGGGGATGACCATCCGTGAATTGCGTGAACAGGCGCGTCCGTGAACGGAATTGTCCTCGATGCCTCGGTAACACTGTCGTGGTGTTTCCCGGATGAGCAAAGTCCCGTCGCTTTGAACGTACTTGATCGGCTCAACGCGGGGGAACAAGCACTCGTGCCGGCGTTCTGGTCGGTCGAAGTTCTCAATTCGTTGTTGATCGGAGAGAAGCGTGGGCGCATCTCTCCGGAGCAGACCGAAGCCTTTCTCAGCACTCTGCGATCACTAGGACCGGCGCTCGACTCTGCATCGGCCGAGCAAGTATTCGGACCCGTCCAAGCGCTCTGCCGGGCGCATCGCTTAACGCCCTACGATGCGCTTTATGTCGAGCTCGCAATGCGCACGCAAAGCCCTTTGGCCACTCTGGATCAGCCACAGAAAGACGCTGCGAGAGCCCTCGGCATTGAATGTCTGTGAATCTGTCGCCGTGTGCGTAGCACCGTCGGTAAAGGCTCAATCCGAACCCAGGAACCCAGGCTCCGCTACTAGGCGTTCGACGCCGATATCTGTCGTAGCCACTGACAAAGGGCAGGGGGACCTGTACCAGACATCCGCGTGTTTTCTGCAGCTGCCGCGCTGGAATTTTGGCAGTTAATCGCCGAATGCCTTCTGCGTTTTCTCCTTGCGCTCGACTAGAGCGCTGAATTCGTGGTAAAACCGCATCTTACAGGAACAACGCGGCCTTACCGCATGTGTCGTGAAATACGGCCAGCTGACCTCCGTGATCGTCAATGCCGTCTTGGAATTGATCGCGTCCTTGAGATCGGCGATCTCCTTTTTCAGGTCCTCGATTTCCTGCTGCTGCTCCTTTAGCGTCCGCTCGAACTTGGTTTGACCGAACAGCTCGTCGATCAGCGGGTGCTCGTCGCGTTTAACCTGGCGTCGGGCCTTGCCGCGGCGTTTCGCGCGCTGGCGGGGCAAGGGGAGCGTGGGT
>Ga0302324_100017842_pt1 | contig 14036 bp, 10 predicted proteins | sample Palsa_T0_1_FD_201949 | JGI IMG/M metagenome (GOLD analysis project Ga0302324, IMG submission 201949) | Peat permafrost microbial communities from Stordalen Mire near Abisko, Sweden - Palsa_T0_1 | ecosystem: Environmental > Terrestrial > Soil > Palsa > Peat permafrost | place: Sweden: Abisko... | reverse complement strand
CCTGGTGGCGATAGCTATCCTATTTGCCGTCAGTCTTTTATGGCCGGATAAGCTGACCGCCGCGCTGGGCGCGTTGTGCCTGTCGCTGCTGGTCTACTGCACGTTTCGCTCGCCCACGGCGACCGTCCTGCTGGACGCGGCCAATTCTGTCTTTTGCCTCATCTACTGCGGCTTTACGCTGATTGCGTTGCCGCTGCTGCGCAGTTCCGAGAGCGGCAAGTCGCTGGTCTTGTTCCTTCTCTGCGCCGTTTGGGCGGGCGATACGGTAGCAATGTACGTGGGCCGCAGCCTCGGCAAGCACAAGCTGGCGCCCCGTATCAGCCCCGGCAAGACCTGGGAAGGAACAGTTGGCTCGCTGACCGGCAGCCTGCTGGTGACTGGATTATTGCTGGTGCTGGCGACGAAACTGTCGCAGCGTGAGATATTTACGCTGAATTTCCCGGGTACCGTGCTGCACTGGCTCCTGCTCGCCGCGGTTGTGAACATCGCGGCGCAGGTCGGCGATCTGGCCGAATCGGGGCTGAAGCGCTCCGCCGGCGTCAAGGACTCCGGAACGCTCCTACCCGGTCACGGAGGCGTCCTGGACCGCATCGACGCGCTGCTCGTGGCCGCTCCAGTGCTGTGGTACGCTCTGGTTATTCAGCACTTCTGAGTACAGGGAATAGGGATTAGCCCCAAACTACATGACATCAGGTACGGTATCGCATTGAAACGCCTAGCTATTCTCGGATCGACCGGCTCCATCGGCCAAAGCACCCTTTCTATCGTGGAATCCTACCCGGATCGCTACTCCGTGGCCACGCTGGCCGCTGGGCGGAACGTGAACGCTGCTTTCGAGCAAGCCATTCGCTGGCGGCCGAGATTCGTCTCGCTTGCGACTGAAGAACTGGCGGCAGAACTGGCCGGCCGGCTGCGCGATGCGGGCGTTACCGGCGTGGAAGTGCTTTGGGGCACGGCTGGAAGCGTGGCATGCGCCACTCACGCGGAAGTAGATTTCGTCGTTTCGGCGATTGTTGGCGTGGCAGGTCTGGAAGCGACGCACGCTGCAATCCTGGCCGGCAAGCCGATTGGACTGGCCAACAAGGAGTGCATGGTCGCCGCCGGAGAAATCCTCACCCGAGACGCCCGCGAGCGAAACGTGCCGCTGCTGCCGATCGACTCCGAGCACAACGCGGTTCACCAGTGCATGAGGGTGGGCACGGTCGCCGAGGTCAAGCAAATCTGGCTCACGGCTTCCGGCGGGCCATTCCGTCAAACGCCTCTGGCCGACTTCGCCCACATTACACCGGAACAGGCGCTCAAGCACCCCACCTGGGTCATGGGCCAGCGGATCACCATCGACTCCGCCACGATGCTCAACAAGGGCCTCGAAATCATCGAAGCCTGCCGGCTTTTCGATCTGCCTCCGTCGCAGGTGCGCGTCACTGTCCACCCACAATCGACCGTGCATTCGCTGGTGGAGTACGTTGACGGCTCGATCTTGGCGCAGATTTCGGTCACCGACATGCGCCTGCCGATCCTCTACGCGCTCGCCTTTCCGGAGCGGCCGGCTTCTTCGCTGACCTTCGATCTGGCCGCGCTTGCCCATCTGGATTTCCAGCCGCCGGATTTCGAGCGTTTTCCCTGTCTGCGCCTCGCATACGAGGCTGCGGAGGCCGGCGGAGCGCACTGCATCGGCCTGAACGCCGCCGACGAAGTCGCCGTAGAAGCTTTTCTCGCCCGCAAAATCCCTTTTAACGGCATTCCGCGTACAATTGAAGAGGTGCTGGAGCGGACCCCTGCGCATCATCCGGAGACCATTTCCGGGGTGCTCGCGGCCGACTCTGAAGCGCGGGAACGGGCTCGCGAAGTGATCTCCGCAGAGTTGATTCGCGCCTAAGCTGCACCGGAATTTGCGGCCGGGCTAGTCCCGGCTGAGAGGTTTTGCGCACGCGCTCGTATGCACACATTTCTTATCTCGCTCGTCTCCTTCATCGTTGCACTCGGCATTCTGGTACTCGTCCATGAATTTGGCCATTTTCTAGCGGCCAAGTTGTGCGGCGTGCGGGTGGAGCAGTTCTCGATCGGCTTTCCGCCGCGCCTCTTCGGCATCAAGGTCGGCGACACGGATTACTGCATCTCCGCCACGCCTCTGGGCGGCTATGTGAAGATGACCGGCGAATCGATGCCGGGCGAGAATCTATCGATGACCGGCGCGGACGGCGCCACCATCGAAGCGCAGAAGTCCGACCCCGGCGCGTTGACCTCGCATCCGCGCTGGCAGCGCATCATCATTGGACTGGCTGGCCCGTTTGCGAATTTTGTGCTGGCGCTGGTGTTGATGACCGGCTTCTACATGCTGCACAACGAGGTCGCGATCTACGAAGATCAGCCCATTCAACTCGACTGGGTAGTGCCCGGTTCGCCCGCGGCCAACGCCGGCCTCAAGCCCGGCGACACCATCGTCAATTTCGATGGGCAGAAGAACCCCAGTTGGCAGCAGGTATTCGAGCACTGCGAACTGAATCTATCCAGCGTGAACATTGCTCACAGCGCGCAGGTAACGATCGAGCGCGACGGACAGCCGACCACGACGACGCTCTCGCTGCTGGACCCATCAGGCAGCGTGAAGCCTGATGATTTTGCCCTCGACAAGCTCGGGCTTCTGCCGGTAATGCAGCCTGGTCCGGTGAAGGTCAGCTCCATTTCCGCCAATATGCCTGCGGCCAAAGCTGGACTCGTGGCTGGCGATGCACTGGTTTCGATCGACGGCTACCATTTTCACGGCACGCCCACCGTAATCTCGTATCTGCAAACGAAAAAGGGCGCTTCGCTGGTGGTTGAGATCCTGCATGATGGCAAGACTTCCGCGGCGACGATTCAACCGGTGCTCGACTCGAGCAGTGGCCCCTCCGCATGGCGCATCGGCTTTACAGGCGCGCCGCCTCCGACGCGCGTAGAGCAGATGCCGTTTCCCAAGGCCGTGGCGGCTTCGGTCAAGTTCAACAAAGACAGCTCGCTGCTGATTCTGGAAGTGCTCAAGCGGCTCTTTACGCACAAGATGTCGGTCAGCACGCTCTCCGGGCCCATCGGCATTGCGCAGCAGACCGGCATGGCCGCCGAGACGCCGGGGTGGGAAGCGAAGTTCAAAGTCCTCACCGAGATCAGCGTCAACCTCGGCATCCTCAACCTGATGCCGTTCCCCATTCTCGACGGCGGCATGATTCTCTTTCTACTCATTGAGAGCGTGATGCGCCGCGACGTGAATATCGAAATTAAAGAGCGCGTGTATCAGGTTGCGTTTGTGCTGATCATCGTCTTCTTCGCCTACATCATGTTCAACGACATCTCCAAACTGGGCATGTTTGCGCAGGGTAAGCCGTAGAACTTTTCACAAGAGTCAAGAAAGCAGCAAGCATGTCAGTCGTGACAGAACTACGGGTTCGCTATGCGGAAACCGACCAGATGGGTGTGGTCTACTACGCCAACTATCTGGTCTGGTTTGAGATTGGGCGCGTGGAGTTCATGCGCTCGCTGGGCTTCGACTACAAGCAGATGGAAGTCGAGGACGGCTGCATTCTGCCGGTAATTGAAGCCACCTGCCGCTACAAGGCTCCCGCGCGCTACGATGACGTGATTCTGATCGACTGCTGGCCGGTGCTGCTGCGCGGCTCGGTGCTCAAGTTCTCCTATCGCGTGCTGCGCGCTTCCTCCGCGCGCGAAGGGCAACTGGTGCTGGCCGAGGGCGAAACGATCCATGTGGTCTGCGACGCATCCATGCAGAAATGCATGATGCCGGAGCGCTACGCCGCGCCCATTCGCAGCGCGATCCGCATCACCGATCGTGACGAGCAGGGCGAAGTCGAGGGCCAGGACTAAGCGCCTCGCGCGGTTGCTTTTGTACTTGCAGTTGTTCTTGCTTTTCTTTCTGTCATTCCCGTCGGGAATCTGCTGTTCCAACTCAGGCTTGCATCCAGGCCAATCCCGCCGTGCGGGGCATTGCTTGCGGCAGAGCTCCCATTGGAAACAAGTGCTAGATTAATCCCATGCCCTGGCTCTCAATTTATTGGGATATGTATGGATTCCCCATCCTTTTCTTCGCTGGACTGGTTGTATTTCTCGTCTCTTATAACTACGCGGCCCTGCGAATTGGAAGATCGCGCCCCGGCATTAGCCGCTGGATGTTCGCGCTATTGCACGCGCTTGCCTTCGCCTATATTCCCACGACGATAATTGCCCTATTTATTCCACATAAACTGGCGATTCTGTTGTTCCCACTCTTCTACCTCGCTGGTATTGCGGTCTCGCTGCGACGGCAACACCAGAAATCTCTGGACAAGACTGCGTCTGAGAGTTAACAGGGGAGAAGTCTAATTGGCCTTGCGCCTTCGCGCTGTGAGCAGCAGCAGAATCCCTAACGCAAGCGCGGAGATGGGCCAGGCTGCAATGCGGTCCCAGGTAACAGCGTCAACTATGTCGATCTGCGAGTTGCCTTGCCGTATTGGCAGCACGATCAGGCCATCGGCGCGATGCGGATGGTCCGTGACAGCGACGCCGTTGATTGCGATTCGCCAGCCAGGATAATCGCGCAGATTGATCACGAAATACGCGGAGTTTAGGCTGGTAACGGCAAAGTGCAGCCGGTCTTTGAGCGCAATCGAGTAGTGATGCGGCGCATTCTCCGGCGCGGCGTCGGCAGGTTGCGCAGCGAGCCACGATTGGGGATTGGCATGGGCTATCGCGAAGTGATCCGCGCCAACGGGAAGATAGCTATCTGTTTCATCGTATCTGGCTCCACGATAGAAATCGCTGGCCAGGCTGGCCACATCGTTCCCTCGATTGCACCACTGATGATATCTCTTGTAACCCTTCATGCTGAGGAGCAGGGAAGCAGCCAAGGCCACTGTTACGGCCAGCGGAAACCATAGCTTGACGCGGCTGAGCGCAAGCGCGAGCAACGACGCGGCTATTGCGCCAAGGACAGCGTTGAATCGCCAGGGAAATTGCAGATACTTGAGCTCCGGCGCATAAGTCCAGACCGGCAGGCTCACGCTGGTTAACAGAAAGCCTATCACGGCTGCCGCTGCTAACAATGCGATAACCGCAAATTTACGCGAGTCATCCTCTTTGCGGCGCATTTCCAGCAACAACGCGATCAGTCCAAAGAAGGCGATAAGCGCTAGCAGCCATACGGAAGTGATGGAAGGCGTGCGCACCACGGAGCGATGATTGGCGCTGATCGAGTGGTCGAAGAGGAAGTTGTCCTGAACGCGCACCCCCTCGATCATAATCATGCGAATCTGCACCCAGTGTTGCTCGACGACAGCCGGCAGCAGCGTGAAGGCCGCCAGCGCCATCCCCAGCGCGGTTCCCGCTGCGATGCGGCCGGCATCGTGCAGGGCCGGGGCGATGCGCCTGGTAGATGCGTAGTCCCACACGACGCGCAACGCGCCGAGCAGCGCCAGCGTGTAGCAGCCCATCACCGCTGCCGGGTCGTTGGTAAGCCACAGCAAAGCCACGGGCACGGCGATGCCGGTGATAGTGATGCGTTCGCGCAATACGGCGAGCAGGAACAGCGGCATCCACGCGGCTCCGATCAGCTCGGCATAGGCGCTGCGCTGGTAGAAGGTGAAGAGCATGTACGGATGAACCGTGTAGAGGCACGCGGCGATGAGCGCTACGCCTTCATCGGTCCACTCGCGCGCCAGCCTGTACATGGTCAGCGCGCAGGCGGTGAGCGCCAGCCAGATCAGCGTAATCGACGTTGCCGCCCACGGAAGGATGAGCCCCAGCAGCGCGCCGAGCGCCCAAGAAATTGGCGGATAAAATACAAAGCGCGGCTCACCGGAGTTCCATGCAGATGTGAACTCCCAGTGCGGCAGCAGAACGCCCTGCTTCCACTGCGAGCCAACCTCCATCCAGTTGAAGATGTGGAACTCGAAGTCGTCTCCGCAGGAGTCGCCATGCAGGATCAGCGGCAGCGCCACCAGCAGCGCCGCAATGGGTAGGACGAGGAGAAAGCGGCGTTGGCGCATGACAGCCATTCTAAAGCGGAGAGCTTGCGGTTGCTCTTGCCCTTGCTTTTCTAGTCTGTCATTCTGTGAGGGAATCTGCTGTTGTCCCCGCTGCTTTTGTCGGTCAACGGCAACACGGCAAAACGGGCTTTGGTAACGTCACCATGATCGGTTATGATGCGTGGGTGTTTCCTGAGGTGCTTTCTTGAACAAGATGCTGTTGCCGCTGGTTCTTCTTTCACTCGCTGCCCCGGCCTTCGCCAAGACCTGCGACGTGCACGATTTTGGAGCCAAGGGCGATGGCGTCACGCTCGATACGCCTGCCATTACATCGGCCATTGCTGCCTGCGCAAAAGAAGGCGGAGGCACGGTGTACTTTTCCGCCGGCCGTTACGTCATCGGCACGTTGCAGTTGCAGAGCCACATTCATCTCTATCTGGAGAGCGGCGCAACGCTGATGGGCAGCCACGACATCAGGCAATATCTGCCAAGTCCGCCATTCGGATTTGCGCGCGACTACGGCGTCAACATTACCGGCGAGGGCGTGGTGCTGGGCATGATCATTGCCAAAAACGCGGACGATGTTTCGATCGATGGACATGGCGTAATCGACGGACAGGCCGAAAGCTTCATGGTGCAGGAAGCGCACGGCGGCGGCGATTATCTCAAGGAAAATATGCGCAACGGCGACAAATACGAAGCGGCCATGAGCAACCTCGAATACGGCCCCATCGAGCCGCATAACCGCCCCGGCACCATGCTCGTCTTCTTCCACTGCACCAACGTACAACTGCATGGCATCACGCTCCACCAGTCGCCCAACTGGACGCTGCATCTGCAGGACGTAGAGGGCGCGGACATCTCGAATATTCAGATCCTCAACGACCAGAAGGTTCCCAACAACGATGGCATCGACTGCATGCAATGCCGCCACGTGCGCATCTCCGACTGCAACATCATCACCGGCGACGACGGCTTCGCCATTGTGGCCAGCGAGCATGTGAACGTGAGCAACTGCTCGGTCTCGTCGCGCTCGGCTGCAATACGCCTCGAAAGCACCCAGCTCAGCACCTTCAGCGGCCTCACCATGGACACCAATCGCGGCATCGCCGTCTTTGCCAGCAACAATCAAAACCAGGAAGTGAGGCCGACGGAGAACGTAATCTTCTCCGACATCGCCATCCGCACGCGCCTCATCCCCGGCGGCTGGTGGGGCAAAGCCGAGCCCATCTACATCGCCGTCCAAAGCTGCGCCCCCGGCACCACCTGCCCCAACCGCGTCAAGAACGTGGTCTTCCACAACATCACGGCCGACGCCGAAAACGGCTCGCTGATCTGGGGCGGCGAAGGCACGCCGATTGAAGGCGTGGAGATCGACGGCCTGCGCCTGCACATGCTCAGCCCCGATCCAAAGTGGAGCGAAGCCGTAGGCGGCAATCTCGACCTGCGCTGGACCCAGACCACGCCGCGCTTCGGTATGGTCAAGAGCGAGATTCCCGCGTTTTACGCAAAGCGTATCGATGGCCTGCGCCTGCGAAATGTGCAGGTGGATTGGGCGACAGCGACCACACCCGGACTGCCCGACTATTATTCGGACGGCATCCGGATTGAAGACTTCAAGGATCTGACGATCGACGATTTTGAGGGGCGGCAGGCGCAGGCTGCCGCCGGCGCGGCCATTTCACTGGTCAACGGGACCGGCGTGGCCGTCACGAACTCGCGTGCGATGCCCGGAACGCGCACCTTTCTGCAACTGGATAAAGTCGATGGACGCCGCGTCTTCGTCAACTACGATGTGAAAGCCGCCGCCAAGGTTATCGCTCCACCAACCATGCGCTTCGATACGCAGATTGGTGTCCCGGCCGTCGTTCACAAACCGGCAAGCGCTGCAGCAAAGCCCAAGCCGTAGCGAAGAAAGCTACGGCGCCTGCTCCTGCTTGGGCGCCATGCCCAGCTCATGAAAGAGCCAGCTCCGCGAGAACTTCAAATCCCGCTCGGCCGTGGCCAGCGAGATCGAAAGCACCTCGGCCGTCTCTTCCATGGTCAGCGCCAGAAAGAAGCGCAGTTCGACCAGTTGCGCCTTGCGCTGATCCAACTGCTCAAGCTTGTCGAGTGCGCGATTCAGGTCCAGAATCTCCGCCGACGAAGTACCCACCCAGGCCACTTCATCCGTGAGCGGCAGGCGGATCGCGCCCGGTCCGCCGCGGCGCTCGGCCAGGTGCGCGCGGGCGTGGTCTTTGAGAATGTTGCGCATCATCCGCGCGGCAAAGGTGAAGAAGTGTCCGCGATCGTGCCAGGTGATCTTGCGCTGGTTCAGGAGGCGCATGTAGACCTCATTGACCAGCGCGGTCGGCTGCAAGGTGTGGTCGCCGCGCTCATGGCGCATGTATCCCTTGGCGATGCGATGCAACTGGCCGTAGACCAGCGGCATAAGGCGCTCCAGCACCTCCGGGTCGCCCTCTCGCCACTGCTCCAACATCTGCGTTACTTCGCCGTCTGCTTCCGCCATTGGACAACCTGCTCAGTTACCTAAAGCGTAAAAACAATGTGTATCATGCGGCAAATCGGTCCGGTATTGCACAAAAGATCCGCCAGCCTGCAACTAGCCCAATCCGGAACTCATTTTTCATGGCGTCAAAGCATTCGGTCTCACTCTGCGGGCGCGGCAACGGCCGTCTTGCGCGGCCATAGCGCGTCGAGCAGCAGCAGACAGGCGCCGGTCACAATCGCCGAATCGGCCACATTGAAATCCGGCCAGTGGTAGCTGAAGATGTGGACCTCGAGAAAATCCACCACGCTATGGAACTTGATGCGGTCGTAGTCGTTGCCGATGGCCCCGCCCAGCACCAGCGCCAACGCGACGGTCGTCGGCGTAAAGGCCTTGCCGATCACGAAGAGCGCAATCAGCACAGCCAGCACGGCGGCGGTTGAAAAGGCGATCAGCGCCCAGCGCACATGCTCCGGCGAAGCCGAGTCGGCAAAGAGCGAAAAGGCCGCGCCGTCGTTGAGCACATGGGTCAAGCGAAAGAATCTAGGGATGACCGGAATGGCCTGGGCCAGCTCGATGTGAGCCTTGATCCAGTCCTTGCTCCAGCGATCCAGCGCAATTACGGCGAGAGAAATGAGGAGCAGCCAGGGCAGCCGCGTCGAACGCGATCCGCTCATGCCGCTTCTCCCGTGGACGGCTGGATTCCCATGGCTTGCAGCGCCTCTGAGCAGCGGGTGCAGACGTCATTCCAGATGCCGTAAGGCGCGACGACGGGCATGAAGTTCCAGCAGCGTGCGCATTTCGAGCCGGAAGCTGGCAGAGCGAGAACTTTGGTAGTAAGGTCCTCGACCACCGTTACTTTCGAGACGTTCAGAATCTCCTTGAGTCCGGCGGCATGGCGATGAAGAACTTCATAGGAAAGGCCTGTCGTTCGAATCTCGATTTCAGCTTCGAGGCCTTTGCCGATGCGCTTTTCCTTGCGCGCTTCTTCCAGAACCAGCATGGCCGCGTCGCGCCCCCCGAAGATTTGCTTCCACTCGGCAAGCAGCGGTGCTGGGTCTTCGCGATAAATCTCTTCCGGCTTCGGGAACAGCGCCAGATGCACGCTGGCCTCGCGTCCTTCGACAACCGGCAGATACTCCCAAACCTCATCCGCCGTAAAGCTCAGAATCGGCGCAAGCAGCCGCACAAGTGCCTCAGCGATCTTCCACAGCACCGTCTGCGCCGAGCGCCGCGCTTTTGAAGACGGCGCAAAGGTGTACATCCGGTCCTTGAGCACGTCGAGATAGAAGGCGCTCAGGTCGGCGATGGCGAACTCATTGACCGCGTGGTAGATACGATGAAATTCAAAGCGCTCATACCAGTCGAGAATTTGCTCGGTGAGGGAACGGGTCTTGGCCAGCATGCACCGGTCCAGCGGCTCCAGATCGGCAAACGCGACTTCATGCTCCGCCGGGACAAAGCCATCCAGATTGCCGAGCAGAAAGCGGAAGGTATTGCGCAGCTTGCGGTAAATCTCCGCGCAGCGCTTCATCAGGTTTTCGCTCGCGGCCATGTCTTCGCGGAAGTCGATGGAAGCAACCCAGAGCCGCACGATCTCGCCGCCCATTTCGTTGGCCACCTTCACCGGATCGACGCCATTGCCGAGCGACTTGGACATGGCGCGGCCCAGCTCATCAAGCGTCCAGCCGGCGGTGGCTACGTTGGTATACGGCGCGCGCCCACGCAGCGCCACCGACGCCAGCAGCGACGAGTGGAACCATCCGCGATGCTGGTCGCCGCCTTCAAGGTAAAGAACCGTGCGATCGGGACGATTGTAGGCGCCCTTCAATTCGCGGTCCGTCTCGGCCACAGCGTGCCAGCTTGAGCCGGAGTCGAACCAGACGTCGAGGATGTCCGTTTCTTTGCGGAATTCGCCTGCGCCGCATTTCGCACAGGTAATACCTGAGGGAAGCAGCGATTCAACGGCCGTCATGTGCCACGCCTCAGCCCCTTCGTCTTCAAATAGCTTGACGATCTTCGCATTGAGCGCAGCATCCTCCACCGGCGAATGGCACGCGGTGCAGAGGAAAACAGCAATCGGCACACCCCAGATGCGCTGCCGGCTGATGCACCAGTCGGGGCGCGTGGCGATCATGTTGGTGATGCGCTCCTGGCCCCAGCCTGGGTCCCACTTCACCGTGGCAATCTGCTCAATGGTGAGCTGGCGGAATGTGGTGTCCGAACCGTCGGCGCGCAAGACCGGCGTGTCCAGGCCGATGAACCACTGCTCGGTCGCGCGGAAGATCACCGGCTTGTGGCAGCGCCAGCAGTGCGGGTACGAGTGCTCGAACTCCTGATAGCCGAGCAGCGCGCCGCGGTCGCGCAGCAACTGCACGATCAGCGGGTTGGCGGCGAAGACTTTTTTGCCGTCGAAAGCCGGCGGTTCGCTTTCATGCCATACAGAGGTATCCAGTTGGATAATACCCACATTGTCCACGCGGCAGGTCGGGTCCAGGCCGTAGCGGACGCCGGTGTAGAAGTCGTCCGCGCCGTGCGCAGGAGCGGTATGAACTGCGCCCGTTCCCTGGTCCGCGGTCACATAATCGGCATTCACGCCGAGCACGCTGCGATCCAGAAACGGATGCTGAAAAGTCGCACGGTCCAGCCGGTCGCCAGGGAAGCGAGCCAGCACCACCGGCTCAGCCAGCTTGCAGGCTGTGGCCACCTGCGCGGCGAGGGCCGAGGCGACAATGTAGACCGGCGCATCCGGCTCTTCGCCGGCGGCGAAGGCCACGTAGTCGAAATTTGGGTGGAACGCGACGGCCAGCGACGCCGGCAGCGTCCACGGCGTGGTGGTCCAGATGATCGTGTAGACCTCGCGCCCAGCCAGAGCCGTTGCGGCCTCTTCGCCAAGACCATCTACCGAAGAAGTCAGCCTGTAGCGCACGTAGACCGAGGGGCTGGTGTGCTGCTCGTACTCGATCTCCGCGTCCGCCAGCGCCGTGCGGTCGTGGATGCACCAGTAAACTGGCTTCAAACCACGGTAAACAAAGCCTTTTTCGAGGAATCCGTAAAACGTCTCCAGCGTCCGTGCCTCGTAATCCCGAGACATGGTCTTGTACGGATCGCGCCAGCGTCCAAAGACGCCCAGGCGCTCAAACTGCGCGGTTTGCAGGTCCACATACTTCTGCGCGTAGGCGCGGCAGGCTTCGAGCACCGCGGGAGCCGGCATTTCGAGCTTCTTGCGCCCCAGTTGCTCGTCCACCTTGATCTCGATCGGCAGCCCGTGGCAGTCGAAGCCGGGCACGTAGGGCGAGTCGAAGCCGGCCATGGTCTTCGACTTCACGACAAAATCTTTCAGGCCTTTGTTGAGCGCGTGGCCCAGGTGCAGCGGCCCGTTGGCGTAGGGCGGCCCATCGTGCAGCAGGTAGCTCGGGCGGCCGGCTCCGGCCTCGCGCAGCTTGCCGTAGATGTCCAGCTCGGCCCACTTGGCCAGGCGCAGCGGCTCGTTCTGCGGCAGATTGGCCTTCATCGCAAATTCGGTCTTCGGCAACGTCAATGTTTCTTTCAATTCCATGGCTTTTGCACCCGTTGCCCGCAATTCAGATACTTCCGGCATTCCCACTCCCACTTTTTTATCCAGAAACAACCAATTTTCAGTGTAAACGGAAGAGGGAAATAAAATCCGGTAACTACCTGTGCTGCGTATCGTCTATTGTGAATAGCATCTGAAATCGGGCCGGATCGCAGGGACTGGATTCATTTGCCATGCATCGGTTTGGCTGGGCAAAATTTCTGGTTGGCAAAAACAGGTCGCAAACGAGACAGCGGGGGCGCCGCTCCCGCATAATAATGGAATAGGTTCTTTCGTTCCCCGGCCGCAATCAGCGGTGGAGAGAGCCGCAGCCGACCCGGACCGATTTTGAATCGGAATGGGGAAAATGAGATCCGGCAGAAACTATGGCAAACGATCTGCTCAATCCGCCCCAAAACGAAGTTGAAGCTTCGGCCTCTCAGAATGGCCGCGTGGCCGGTCCCCACTCCGGCCTCCCGTCCACGGACGGCCATGAGCTGGACGCCTTTCTGGGCAAGGCCTTTGAAGAGAAGTCTGTCTTTGCCGACCTCTTCGAGAACATCCACGACCTCTTCTTTCCAGTCAAGCTTCCACCGCTGGAGCTGACCAGTACGCCGATCCCGGTTCCCGACCGGATGGCCGTCAAGCGCAGTCCGGCGTCCATCGCGATCTCGGCGGCGGTCAACGGAGGCATTCTGGCGCTGCTGCTTTTCGCGTTTCGCAACCAGATCGCCAACGTCGTGAAGTCTCCGACACTTTCGCTGATCGATCCCAATATCTCCGCCTGGAAGCCGATCACGCCCAAGTCCGGCAACATCGGTGGCGGCGGCGGCGGCGGCAATCACGACATTGTGCCGGTAAGCAAAGGCCATCTGCCCAAGCTCGATCCGAAGCCGATCATTCAGCCCCAGGCGCAGACGGTGAAAGACCCCATCATCCCGGTTGTTCCGGCAATTGACGTGCAAAAGAACATCAAGTTGCCCGATAATCCGAATCTGCCTAACATTGGCGCGTTTCAATCCACCAATAATGTGGTTCTTTCCAACGGTTCCGGCTCGGGCGGCGGCATGGGAACCGGCAACCGTGGTGGCCTGGGCAGCGGCAACGGCAACGGTCTTGGACCCGGCGAGGGCGGCAACACCGGCGGCGGCTTGCGGCGCGTCGGCGATGGCGTTTCCGCTCCCAAGGCAATTTACCAGCCGGAAGCCGAATTCTCCGACGAAGCCCGCCGCGCCAAGTATGAGGGCACTGTGGTCGTCACGTTGATTGTCGACGCCAACGGCAATCCGCAGAATGTTCATGTGACTCGCACGCTGGGCATGGGGCTGGACGAGAAGGCCGTCGAAGCCGTGCAGAAGTACAAGTTCAAGCCCGCCGTGGATCAGAAAACCGGCAAGGGAGTCCCCGTCATGGTCAGCGTAGAAGTGCGCTTCCGGCTGTATTAGCAATCTGTTTTAGGCTTTCGCGCCAGAACAAATTTGGGTGCCCCATCCTTGATCCCGTAGTTGGATCAAGGGTGGGAAACCACAAATGCGGCGCTGGAATCCCTATCCCAGCACCATCATCGGCTGAAAGAGCGTTCCGGCCACGCGCTTGGCCACAGCTACCAGCTCCCGCTGTCCGGCAAAGACCTTCACGACTTCCGCCCCGGAAAACTCCGCCAGATTCGCCTGATTTCCATTGCGCAGCTTGCCCAACGCCGCAGGATCTGCGGAAACACAGGGCATTTCCGGCAAGATCGACCTCGGGTGCAGCAGTGCGTGATCGAAATCTTCAGCCAATTGGTCTAATGTCCAGGCCTGATCCAGCGTGAATGCTCCAGCCTGCGTCCGCCGCAAACTGCTCAAATGCCCGCCGCAGCCCAGCGCCTGACCCAGTTCATGCGCCACGGAGCGAACATACCCTCCAGCCGAAACTTTCATCTGAAAGCCGGCCGTGTCGCCTTCGAGGCTTTCGACCGTGAATTCGTGGATGTGGATGATCTTCGGCTTCAGCTCCA
>Ga0302324_100017839_pt1 | contig 14036 bp, 11 predicted proteins | sample Palsa_T0_1_FD_201949 | JGI IMG/M metagenome (GOLD analysis project Ga0302324, IMG submission 201949) | Peat permafrost microbial communities from Stordalen Mire near Abisko, Sweden - Palsa_T0_1 | ecosystem: Environmental > Terrestrial > Soil > Palsa > Peat permafrost | place: Sweden: Abisko... | reverse complement strand
TGAGCAAACTGCTGCTGCCTCATACCCCTGGCATTTGATCGCGGATCGCGCCTACGATAGTGATAAGTTGCGGGAGCGTCTCCACACCCGCAACATCCAGTTGATCTGCCCCCATCGGCGCGGGCGCGTTCGTCCCCCTACGCAGGATGGCAGGCCGCTTCGACGCTACCGCAAGCGCTGGAAGATCGAGCGCACATTCGCCTGGCTCGGAAACTTCCGTCGCCTTGTCGTTCGCTACGAACGAAAGATCCAGGTCTATCAGGGCTTCTTTCATCTCGCCTGCCTCATAATTACCCTCAGATACTTATGAAACCACTTCTAGTGACAACCGGAGTAGCGTTCCTGGTTCGATATGATCTGGTGCCGTCTGAAGTCCAACGAAGGAAATGTGACGTTCTGAAAGGCCCTCCCAAAATCTGTATCTTACCTTTTCGTTAAAATCATCTCGATTTAGGACAACATCGGGTTCCCAAAATCCAACGCTTCCCTCCGGTATGCCAACGCTTCGAGCGATATAGCCTGATCCAGAACCCGTAAATCTCAGTAAACCGTCAAACGTGTGAGACAGTCCACCTCCCACGATTGGAACATTTTGGCGGAGGAACTCAGAAAGAGCGCCCTGTACGCCAATCTGACGACCGCCCTGCACATTTACGTCCTCAAGATGAGGTGGAATGGTTTTCCTCTTCGGAATGTATTCAACGTCCCAAACGTCTCCTACCTCAAAGTCGGTTGATTCAGGTTGGTTGGAGCCTTGCGCCGTGAGTAAACGAACATTCCGCCGCGTGCGTAAATCAAAACCGCCCACACAGACGCGCTTTGCGTGCATTCGCGTTTTTGAAACGATTAGGACGGGCATTGGCTGGGGCTGAGGTGAATGACCGGTATGGAAACACTCTTTGCGATCCATTCGGCCATCAGAGAGCGATGGCAGGCTTCCGGGTGCCGTTCGACGCAGAATAGACAGGGTCGCGAAACATTCTCAGGAAGGCGGAGCAAAAGGTCGTCCGGTTTTTTATTAGCCAGTATCTCTGAACAATATGCATCAATAAAAGCCCGCCCTAACGCCTCCCGGGATCGCTTCCCGATACCCCGGTTTTCATCCTCTTCCTTCTGTCGTTGACGAATCGAACTTGTCGGAGCAAACGCTCTGAGATGAACATACGGAATGTGGATCTCCCCGAGCCTTTGTTGAAGACGCTGTGAGTTTAAAAATGAGAAGACTTGCCCTCTCATTCCGCGCCTCTGACGAATATCACAAAAAACATCAATGTGCGCATCTCCAAGTTCCCGAAAGAAGGCCTTCGGCGTGAAGCCATAGCCTCCGATAGTGTAGATTCTTTCAATCATTTGGGAGTGCTTTTCTGTAGCTTCCTCGTGACCTACTCACCGTGGGAGGAGTGCCAAAAAGTTCTGGCTGGTCACCTGTGATTCTTCGGATGACGGACACTTGACCAAGAACTGTGCCATCTGTATCGATATGGAACACATCAATGCCTCGCGGGAGAAGCGCTTGACCGATTAGCTTCGAGCGATGGCATTGTTCTGGACGGAGCTCACTACATAGTAATACCACGTTGAGGTCTTTAGCTAGCGCCCTTTCGAGCCGTTCGAGGCCGTCTTGAAAATACCCCTCGGAGGCTAAACGAGCATAGTCAACTCTGCCCTGATCATCGTAACAGTGTTGGGACTTGGGACGCCCTCCCAGCAAATCGCCCATGAACACGTAACGTATGTTCGCCTTGCTGCAAGCGACCTCAAGAGATTCCTTGTTATAGTCAGGTTGAAACCGGGAGTACGGGTTGCTTCTAATGTCAATGAGGAAACGGCAGTTATTCAGGAGAACGAGGCGAAGTGTCTCTTGAACGTCGCGGTTGCCGTAGCCTATTGAGAAAATCCGAGGCATCGAAAACGAATTTAGCGCGGAAGTGTCTGTGAATCGAGTCATTTTTCGGGATTTTGCCTTGCCGCGACCACCTCCGGGCGATCCCCAATCTCACCGGATTTGCCGGCAACCAGCAGCGAAAGGACTGGTTTGAGCAGTGACGGAGTTGGCCCGAATTTCCTTGCTTTACCTTTGTTGCGGATTCACAATGCCCTCAGAACAAGCGAGATAAGACCGCCGAATCCCACCGCTTGGCTCTTTTGTCTTGATTTTTACGCCGCCGGCAGGATTTCGGGATGCTTGTTTACAATCTCCAACAGGCGTAGCGCGGCACCCGATGGCTTGCGCCGCCCCTTTTCCCAACTGATGGCTGTGACAGTCGGCACATTGAGGATCGCGGCAAACACTGGCTGGCTCACTCTCAAACGGGCACGAATGCGTTCAACGTCGCGCGGAGTCATTGCCGGCGCGGGCTTCGGCAGCTTGAAGTGCGTGGTGCGCAGAGTGAGCTTCCGTTTGCCGGTGACATGATCTCGGACTTCCTGAACGCTTCGAAGGAGGTCTTCGGCATTGAATGGGATGGTTTTGGTTTTCATTTTTTGTATTGCGCTTTGATTTCTTCCACGTCTTGCCGGAGCCTTTTCTTTTGCTCCGGTCCGAGGTCTTTCATCTCGCCCTTCGTATAAACGTAGAAAAGATAAACGATGCCAGGGTCAATCATCAGCAGATAGATCACACGCGCACCGCCTCTCTTTCCCTTGCCTTTCGCCGGCATTCGCACCTTGCGCAAACCGCCGAGGCCCGGAATGACAGCCCCCGCCCTCAGGATTTGCAGCCAGCGCCCGCTGAAACTCCGCGTACTCGGCATCGGAAAGCAACGAGGTGATTTGTTCGGTGAAAGTTGGCGACTCAATGAAGCTCAACATGGGTCCCTTACAATGTAATAGAGACAAACTCTGGACGCAATGAAAATTGATGTTTGCCTGAGGCGATTCCGATACGGGCGATTTCGGCTCGGGAGTCCGCCGCGAATGCAATCGGCGGCGGCGACCCAATGACCGCTTTCCTGCCGGGGTGACGGAGGCTACTTCTCGACGGGAGGCTTTACCTTCTCCGAGAGCGCGCGGGAAAACTCCTGTAGCTGGGAGACGATATCCGGGCAGCGTGAGAGCACCGTCTTGGTCAGCTTCTCATAATGCTGCGGATTGCGCTGGGCCAATTCCGAGAGCGCCATGATCACCGCCAGCGAGTTGTTGATCGCGTGCTTTACCTCGCGAAACTTTTCCAGCAGGCCGGCCAAGTCTTCGCGAACAGGCTCAGGAGGATGTTCCATCGGCTTCATCCTAGAGCGATTCGCATGCCAAAAAGGCCGGCACTTCAACTTATACACCATAATCCATCACTTTCGCCCTTTGGTCCCGTGTGTTTTATTGACCGGTTGTACATTGCACCATAATGACCGCTTCCACCATTAAAATCGTCGGAGCGCGCCAGCATAACCTTAAAAATCTGACCCTGGAAATCCCCCGCGAAAAGCTCGTCGTGGTGACGGGTCTAAGCGGCTCCGGGAAGTCGTCCCTTGCCTTCGATACTCTCTACGCGGAGGGGCAGCGCAAATATGTCGAAAGCCTCTCCGCTTATGCGAGACAATTCCTCGATCAGATGCAAAAGCCCGATGTCGATTTCATCGAGGGGCTGTCGCCCGCCATCGCCATCGAACAGCGCAACTCGGGCGCAAACCCCCGCTCGACCATCGCCACCACGACCGAGATTTACGATTACCTGCGCCTTCTTTTCGCCTCCGTGGGCCAGCCGCACGATCCCGCCACCGGCCAGCCGGTCTTCAAACAGACCCCGCAACAGATCGTCGATCAAGTCCTGCAATACCCGCCCGAGACAAAAACAATGATTTTGGCGCCGATCGTCCGCGGGCAGACCGGCGAGTTCCGCGACGTCCTCGACAAGATCAGGCGCGAAGGTTTCGTCCGGGCTCGCATCGACCGGAAGATCGTCGATCTCGGGGGGCCGGAGCCGATCCGCCTCCACAAGACAAAGCCGCACGATATCGAGGTCGTGGTGGACCGGCTCGTGATACGGGAGGGGATCCGCACCCGCCTGGCGGATTCGGTCGATACCGCTTTGAAATGGGGAGGGAGCCGCCTCGTTGTCCTGCGCGCCAGCGATGCGGAAGATTGGCAGGAGATGAAGTATTCGACGGATTACTGCAATCCCGAGACGGATTTCGTGATGCCGCAGTTGACTCCCAAGCACTTCTCTTTCAACAGCCATCTCGGCGCGTGCCCTGTTTGCCACGGCCTCGGCACGGAACTGGTCTGCGACTGCGAGTTGATGATCCCCGACCCGAAGAAGACGCTGGCCCAGGGCGCCATCATCCCGTGGAGCAGGGGCGCGAAACGGATGCTGCAATATTACCAGGGGCTGCGGGACTCTCTCGCGCGGGATTTCAAGGTTTCCACCGACGTTCCCTACGGCGATCTGCCGCAGGCGTTCAGGGAAGCCGTCTGTTTCGGCACGGCGGAGCGTCCTGTCGAGATCGCATGGGGCGCCGGCAAGAAGGTGAAAAAGCCGTTCGAAGGGCTCGTGCCGCAGATGCAACGGCTGTACGACCAGACCTCGAGCGAATTGACGAAGAACCGCATCCGGGCATTCATGAGCCCCAGGGCGTGTTCGGCCTGTGGCGGAGCGCGCTTGCGGCCGGAGATTTTGGGCGTGACGATCCGGACGCGGAGCCGGTCGCTCAATATCCGGGAGCTTTGCAGGCTCACGGTCGTCCACGCGGGATGCTTCCTTGAAGACCTCGAGCTGACGGACCCGCAACGGCTCATCGTCGCGCAGGTGACGCGGGAGATTTCGGCACGGCTGAACTTCCTTGTCGAGGTGGGCCTCGGTTATCTCAATCTCGACCGTGAAAGCGGGACGCTCTCCGGCGGTGAATTCCAGCGCACCCGGCTTGCCACGCAGATTGGCGCGGGCCTGGCCGGGGTGCTTTACGTTTTGGATGAACCGAGCATCGGCCTGCATCAGCGCGACAACGCCCGGCTGCTGGGAACTTTGCGGCGGCTGCGCGATCTGGGAAATTCGGTCATCGTGGTCGAACATGACGAAGATACGATCCGCGCCGCCGACCATATCCTGGATCTCGGGCCTGGCGCCGGCGTCCGGGGCGGCTATCTGGTTGCCCAGGGTTCGCTGGAAGAAATTCTTCGCTCGGAGGCTTCGCTCACCGCCCAATATCTTACCGGCGGTCTGCGCATCCCGGTCCCCAGGCAGCGGGTCGCGCCAAGAAGCCCGTTCCCGGCCCGCGCCGCGGAGGCCGGACCTGGCTGGCTGACTGTCATCGGCGCGTGTGAAAACAATCTCGCGGATGTGAATGCCGGGTTTCCGGTCGGTTGTTTCACCTGCGTCACGGGCGTTTCCGGCAGCGGCAAATCGACCCTTGTGGACGATGTCCTTCGCCGCGCCTTGTTTCGCCACTTTTATCGGTCCAAGGACAGGCCGGGCAAACACAAGACGATTCTTGGCCTCGAGGAGATCGACAAGGCCATCGTCATCGACCAGAGCCCCATTGGCCGGACGCCGCGTTCCAATCCCGTGACCTACACCGGGGCATTCGCGCCGATCCGCCTCGTCTTCAGCCAGTTGCCCGCCTCGAGGATTCGGGGTTATGATTCCGGACGCTTCAGTTTTAACGTGAAGGGGGGCCGGTGCGAGAATTGCCGGGGCGACGGCTCGATCAAGATCGAGATGCACTTCCTGGCCGACGTTTACGTGGAGTGCGAAGTCTGCCGGGGAAAACGCTATAACCGGGAGACGCTCGAAATAACCTATAAAGGCAAAAACATCGCCGACGTGCTCGAGATGACGGTGGACGAGGCCGCGCGCTTTTTCCGCAGCATTCCCACAGTGTCGGATCGCCTGGTCGCGCTCGAAGACGTCGGCCTCGGTTACGTGCGCCTCGGCCAGCCCGCCACAACGCTCTCCGGCGGCGAGGCGCAACGGATCAAGCTGGCGGCGGAATTGGCAAAACGCGCCACGGGCCGGACGGTTTACATCCTCGACGAACCGACGACGGGGCTTCATTTTGCGGATGTCCACAAGCTCCTCGAAGTCCTCATGAAACTGCGCGACGCGGGAAACACGCTCATCGTGATCGAACACAACCTCGAGGTGATCAAATGCGCGGATTGGGTGCTCGATCTCGGCCCCGATGGCGGCGAGGCCGGGGGCCGGATCGTCGGAGAAGGAACGCCCGAGTTTATAGCCGGCCTCGAGGCGAGCCTCACCGGGCATTACCTGAAAAGAGTCCTGAAGGCCGCCTCGACAAGCGCGGCGCCCTGAGCCTGTCGAAGGGCTCATGCCGGTTGCGCTCGCACTTGACCAAAAACTTGACTTACGCTTGACTTATCGTCACTATTGCCGCCGTGAGCTATCAGCCGCAATATACCATAAGCCCGGCTTTATTGATGCGAGTGGAGCACATTGCCGCTTTGCGGGAACGCATTCTGGCCGCGACGGTGCAGGTGCCGTGGATTCCGGCCTTGCAGAAGGACACGCGCACCCGCAACACCCATTCTTCGACGGCCATCGAAGGCAATCCGCTGACGCTGGAGCAGGTGCGGGCAGTGGAGGAGGGGCGGGAGCTTGCGGCCGTGGCCCCACGGGCGAAGCGCGAAGTCACAAACTATTTCGCAGGGCTGCGTTTCATTGAAACGAACGCCGACAAGGCGTCCATTACGCACGAGGATATTTTCACCCTTCACCGCATCCTTGCCGCCGAAGTGATGGATCAAGGCACGGCCGGACGTTACCGCACGATTCGCGTGCGGGTCGGGCTTCACATCCCACCCCCGTCGGAGGACGTGTCGGGGTTGATGTTTGAATTGCTGACATGGTGGAATAAGAAATCGGCGAGCCTGTCGCCGGTGCTAAGTTCCGCCATTCTTCACTACCGTTTTGAAGCCATTCACCCGTTCGCGGACGGCAATGGCCGTGCCGGGCGCGTGCTCGCCTTGTGGGAATTATACCGGCGCGGCTTCGACACCCACCACATCTTTTCGGTGGACGAATTTTATTGGGAGGATCGTCCGCGCTATTATGGATCGCTGGATGCCGTGCGCCGGACAGGCGAGGATTTGACCGGCTGGCTGGAATACTCCGCCGAGGGATTATTGAAGACCCTGGAGCGGGTCTGGACGCGGGTGCAAAATCTGTCCGCGCAATCCACGAAGAAAAAATTCGTCTTACGCCCCAGGCAGGAGCAGTTGCTGCAATTGCTGCGCGATGCCAGGAGCATGACGCCGCGCGAGATTTGGGCTGCGCTGGATGTCTCCAAGCAGGGAGCGCTGGATTTATTGCGCCCGCTGGTTCAGGCCGGACTGGTGAAGCGAGTTGGCTCGAAAAAAAGCGGGCGTTACATTCTTGCGTGATGGCTGGCTCGAGCAGTGATGGAGGGACACTACCGAGGGTTCTCTTCATGCGCGCGGTTTGCGGGCGAGTTCTTCGGCGGGATAAGTCCAGATTTCGCTCAGGGTCGGATGGTAATGCGGGATTTGCGCCAGGTCGCCGGCGGTGGCCCGGAAATACATGGCAACGACGATTTCGTGGATCAACTCGGAGGCTTTCGCCCCCACGGCGGCTGCTCCGAGAATCTCGCGCGACTCCGGGGCCACGATCAGTTTGACGAATCCTTCGGTCTCGCCTATGACGAGCGATTTCCCATGGTCGTTGAATGGGTGGCTGGCGGCCAGGTGGGGAATTCCGGCGGCTGCCAGTTCTTTTTCCGTCATCCCGACCGCGGCGGCCTCGGGCATCGAGAAGATGGCGAAGATTTTGAGCCGGTAATCGATTTTTTCCAGCGGCTGTGCGGGATTGGCGGCGCGGACGATCCTGGCCGCGTTGCGCGCGGCAAGCTCGCCCTGCTGGGCGGCGATATGAACGATCTCGTAAGGGCCGGCTGCGTCGCCCGCGGCGAAGATGTGTCCGGCTTCGGTTTGCAGGCTGGCGTTGAGAGTCAAGCGTCCGTTCTCGAGGCGCACCCCGGCGCGATCCAGCCGCAAACCGGCCAGGTGAGGCTTCCGCCCCAGCGCATAGATGATCTCCGAACCCTCGACGCTTTTTTCCCGGCGTTCGTGCCGGAAATGAACCCGCTTCTTTCCGTTCGCACCTTCGACCCGGAGGAGATGGGTCCCCAAAAAGATCGAGATGCCCCTGTGCCTGAAGGCGGTCGCGAGCGCGGCTGCCACGTCCACGTCCATTTCCTTGAGGACGTGGGCGCTCCTCTGGAGGATGGTGACCTTTGCGCCGAGCCCCGCGTAGTAGTGGGCGAATTCCAACGCGGTCGCGCCCCCGCCCAGCACGATGACCGAGCCGGGTATTTCCGGACATTCGAGGACCTCGTCGCTGTCGTGAAATCCGGTTTCGCAGAGTCCCGGTATCTCGACGGTCTCGAGACAGGAGCCGGTGGCGATGAGGAAGGTTTTCGCCTCGATGGCGGTGGGCGGTTCGCCGTCCAGATGCGTCACTTCGGCGGTGTGCGGGCCGGTGAACGCCGCTCTCCCCCGGATGAAATCGAACGGGCCGCTTTCGAGCTGCTGCCGCCGATGGCCTCCAAACTCGGCAACGAGCCGCTTCTTTCGCTCGATGATTTCCCCGCCCTCGACGGACAGTTCCCCGGCGCGCAGCCCGAATTCCCGGGCGCGCCGGATGGTTACGGCGCGATTGGCCGACTCGATCAATGTTTTACTTGGCATGCACCCCCGCAGGATGCAAAGGCCGCCCACTTCCGCTCCGCCTTCAATGACGGCGGCATCGAGGCCCAGGCCGGCAGCGGTCGAAGCGGCGGCATAGCCCGCGCTTCCGCCGCCGATCACCGCGAGATCATAGTGTTTCTTCATCGATCCGGTTCCACACGGAAGAGCTTAAAGGCGCGGTTTGCATATTCAAACGAGAGAAAACCTGGCGCCGAGCTTGGGCGTTCGTAGAGAAACGCGCCGAGATCCCTCTCGGAAGCCGAACGGCCCAGGAGCGTGGCAGAGGTTTCCAGGACGCGCTGCGAATCGTAGGCGACCACCCATCGAACGCCTCGCGCGCGCAGGATCGACAGCACTTCCACACGATCCTGGCTCAGGTAAAAGCGCGCGGTATCGACGATCCCGGGCAGGCTCTCGTGAGAACTCCCGGCAATGGCGGGCTGCCCCGACCAATACGCGAGCGCCGGACAGCACCACCAGGGCGCGAGCACGGGGCCTTTGATGTGCCCGGCGATGTCGCGAAGGTCCCTTGCGTCCGATACCCGCTCGAAGGCTTGCGCGAAGTTGGCTTTGTTTAAGAAGAGATTTTCATTCCACTCCCGATAGATCGGCCACAGGGACGCGATGAAAAAACACCACCCGATCCAGCGGCGCGGAAGGACGGCCAATTGCCACGGCAGCGACATGACGAAGACGGTGCCGAAAAAATAGCCCCACCGGACCTGGGAAAGCGTGAGGAGATAAGTCACGGCCAGCACTATCAGAATGGCCGCGTTTCGCCTTTCGCGGATGCAGGAGATCAGGAGCAGGAGGGGGGACGCGATCAAGCCGAAACCGACCCACCGGTAGAGCAGTGAGTCGAGAGGGGTGGCCGTGGCAAGTTCCCCGATGGTTTTCTCCCACGCGGGAAAGTAGCGGACGATGGTTTTGCTCGGCATGATCGCCGGCCAACCGTCAACGGCCAGCCCGAGAAGCAGGACGCCAAGGAGGACCGCGTAGCCGGGGTAGCGGACGGGCCCCCATAACCCCCGGCGTTGAAACACGCCGTAAAGCGCCGCGACGAGAGCCAGGAGGATAACGGGCTCGTAGAGCGAAGTCCAAAGCGCGAGTCCCCACGCCAGGCCGCTCGCGATGCCCCACGCGCATGTTGGCCGCACGGCCATGATCCATTCCGCGCCCAGGCCGACTGCGAGGAGGAACATCAGCAGCGATTGGTGATCTGGCCGCCCGAACGCCGTCCCGTGAACGAGGATGGGGCTGATGGCGTACAGAAGGAGCGCTGCGCCGCGATAAGGAACCGGCCCAAACCAAAACCAGAGAAAGAGGGCCGTGGCGATTCCCAGCAGCGGCGAGACGATCGCTCCGGCAAAGTCGAGATATTGCGGCGTCCACGGCTCGACCAGCCACGCGAGGAGCGCGACGAGGTAATCCATCGGCGCGGTCGTATGGGGATCGGTTCCCTGCGGGTAGTTTTCGAACGAGTGATGGTGAACGGGGTGGAACGGGTGTTCCATGACCATTCGCACCCTGGTCATTCGCGAATAGCAGTCCCCATCGGCGAAATAGAAATGCCCGTCGGCAAAAACCTCCACGACGTTATAGCACCGCGCCATTCCAGTGAAGAGCAGAATGCCAAATAGGAAAAGGGACGTGAGGAAACCGCCCAAATACCTCCCTGGCCCCACGTATTGTGTCCAGCTTCTTTCAGGGACGCTTTCTGTAGTGGAAATCACTTGCTTAATGACGTTAAAATTGTATTGTAAATGGTTGCGATCCCGGAGTATTATTCTCCCTCAGTTCCGAAGCGAAAATATGTCTGATTTACCTCTCCCGGACAATGATGGTTACGATGCGTCAAAAATCGATAAATTGGAGGGGCTCGAAGCGGTTCGGAAGCGGCCGGGAATGTATATCGGCGACCCGGATGAGCGCGGGCTGCACCACTGTGTTTTTGAAGTCCTCGATAACTCGATCGACGAGCACCTGGCCGGCTTCTGCTCGAAGATAGACGTCACCGTCCACATCGACGGAGCTGTCTCGGTGCGGGATAACGGGCGCGGCATCCCCGTGGACATATCCACAGGCCCCCCGGACGAGCAGGGAAAACCGAAATGGAAGATGCCCGCCGTCGAGCTCGTCCTGACGAATCTCCACGCCGGCGGCAAATTCGGACAGGGAGCCTACAAGTATAGCGGCGGTCTTCACGGAGTCGGAGCGAAGTGTGTCAACGCTCTTTCGGATTGGTTCAAAGTCGAGGTCTATCGCGATGGGAAGGTCTATCATATGGCCTTCGAGCGCGGAAAGACGACCCAAAAACTCACGGTCATCGGCGAACTCAAGAGCAAGAAAAATACCGGCACGCTCATCACCTTCCTGCCCGACGCGACGATCTTCACGATCACCACGGAATTCAAGTTCGACCGCCTCGCGAGCCGCATGCGGGAACTGGCCTTCCTGAACCCCGGGTTGGAAATCATCCTGGTTGACGAGCGCGCCGAGCCGTTGCGCAAGGAGACGTTTCTTTACAGGAACGGGATCGAGGAGTTCGTCCGCCAATTGGGTGAGAACAAGCAACTGATCCATCCCAAGCCTGTCGTGCTTTCGCGGCAGAAGGACGAAGTCTTCGTCGATGTCGTCCTTCAATATACCGACTCGTACAACGACCAAATTCTCTGCTTCGCCAACTCGATTTCCAATCCGGACGGCGGCACGCATCTGACCGGGTTCCGGAGCGCGCTGACAAAGTCGATCAATCAGTACGCAAAATCCAACAACCTCCTGAAGGAGAAAGACCCCGCCATCTCGGGCGACGACGTGCGCGAGGGGCTCGTTTGTGTGTTGAGCGTCAAGCTTCCCAACCCGCGGTTCGAGTCGCAGACCAAGGTCAAACTCGTGAACACCGAGATCGACGGAATCGTGAACTCGATCGTTTACGAAGGGCTGATGACTTTTTTCGACGAGAACCCGCCCATCGCGAAAAAGATCATCGACAAATGCCTTCTCGCGGCCCGCGCGCGTGAAGCCGCCCGCAGGGCGCGGGAAACCGTGCGCAAGAGCGCCCTCACCGGAGGCGGTCTGCCGGGCAAATTGGCCGATTGCTCGGAGCGCAACCCCGACCTCACCGAGCTCTATATCGTCGAGGGCGATTCCGCAGGCGGCTCCGCCAAGCAAGGGAGGGACCGGCGTTACCAGGCGATCCTCCCCATCCGCGGCAAACTCATCAACGTCGAAAAGGCGCGGCTGGACAGGGTTCTGCAAAACACCGAAATCCAGACGATGATCACCGCCATCGGCACGGGCATCGGCGCGGGCGACCAGGAAGGCTCCTTCAACATTGCGAAACTCCGTTACGGACGCATCATCATCATGACCGACGCGGACGTGGACGGCTCGCACATTCGCACGCTGCTGCTCACCTTTTTCTACCGCCAGATGACCGATCTGGTGAAGGCGGGCAAAATCTTCATCGCCCAGCCGCCTCTTTACCAGATCAAGCGCAAGAAGCGGGAGGAGTACGTGGACGACGACGTGAAGCTGAACAAAATCCTCATCTCCCTCGGCGCCGAAGACGTGCGGCTCAAAAACCTGGCGGACGGAAAGGAATTTCCCGCCGCCCAGTTGAAGGACATCCTGGAGTTGCTCGAGAAACTGGCGAAGTTCAGCGATTCCATCCGGCGGCACGGCGGCGATTTCGAAAGCTTCCTTGCGGCGCGAGAGCCCGCGAGTAACAAGTTCCCTTCCTACCTTGTAAAAGTCCGGGACGGCAACGAGGAATGGGTCAATTACTTCGACGGGGAGACCGAGGTGCGCCATTTCCATGAGGAGAACCTCGACCTGGCTCTGTTCGACACTGAAATCGGGCAGGAACTTCTTCCACTCGCCGGAACGCCCGAAAAGAAGAACGGGCAGCGCCGCCGGGGCAAACTGGTGGAGTTGCACGAGTCGGCATCCATCCAAAAGCTCATCGGCGAACTCGCGCGCAAAGGCCTCAAAATCGAGCACTACGCGGACGCCGATCACCCGATATTCGAACTGATCGAAGGGGAAGGTGACAGAGCCTCCGCGCATCCCATTTTTTCCATTCCGAAGATCCTTGAAACCGTCAAGGACATCGGAAAGCGCGGCGTGCAGATCAAGCGTTTCAAGGGTTTGGGTGAAATGAACGCAAAGGAACTCTTCAGCACCACGATGGATCCCGAGAAGCGCAAGCTCCTGAAAGTAGACTTGAACGAAGACAACGCCGTCGATGCCGACAAGATGTTCACCATTCTCATGGGAGACATCGTCGAACCCCGGCGTCAGTTCATCGAGGACAACGCGCTCAACGTAAGAAACCTGGATGTTTAGATAGCGGGATCTTTCCCTCCCGGCCCCCCACACTGCTGTGTATTCCGCCAACGAAAAAGTAGCCCCGATCAACGTCGCCGAAGAAATGTCGAGGTCGTTCCTCGATTATTCGATGTCGGTCATCATCTCGCGGGCGCTGCCCGACGCGCGCGACGGGCTGAAACCCTCGCAGAGGAGAATCCTCTACGCAATGCACGACCTGTCGCTCTTCCCGAACCGGCAGCACCGGAAATGCGCGAAGATCTGCGGCGACACGAGCGGCAACTACCATCCGCACGGCGAGGCGGTCATTTACCCGACCCTCGTCCACATGGCGCAATCGTGGGCGATGCGCGAACGCCTCGTCGATGGCCAGGGAAATTTCGGCTCCGTCGAAGGCGACCCGCCCGCCGCCATGCGTTACACGGAGGCGCGCATGACGCACCTGGGCGCGGCGCTTATGGAAGACATGGACCAGGACACGGTCGATTTCGTCCCGAACTACGACGAAACGCGCACCGAGCCGACGGTCTTTCCCGCCGCTTTCCCGAATTTGCTGGTCAACGGCGGCACCGGCATCGCGGTCGGCATGGCGACCAACATCCCGCCGCATAATCTGGGCGAGATCATCGACGGCGTCTGCGCGCAGATCGACAACCCCGATATCACGCTCGAGGAGTTGATGAAGTTCGTCAAAGGGCCCGATTTTCCGACCGGCTGCCACATCTGCGGCATCGCGGGCATCCGCCAATATTTGGAGGGAGGGCGCGGCAGCATCAAGGTGCGGGGGAAAGCCGGCATCGAAGAACTCAAGGGCGGCCGGGAACAGATCGTCATCACGGAGATCCCCTACAACGTCAACCGCGCCACGCTGGTCGAGAAGATCGCCGATCTCGTCAACCAGAAGATCATCACGGACATCACCGCCATCCGCGATGAATCGGACGAAAACACCCGGGTCGTCATCGAGTTGAAGCGCGACGCGATCCCGAAAGTCGTCATCAACAACCTTTACAAGCACACCGCCATGGAGTCTTCCTTCGCGGCATCGATGC
>Ga0302324_100017835_pt1 | contig 14038 bp, 12 predicted proteins | sample Palsa_T0_1_FD_201949 | JGI IMG/M metagenome (GOLD analysis project Ga0302324, IMG submission 201949) | Peat permafrost microbial communities from Stordalen Mire near Abisko, Sweden - Palsa_T0_1 | ecosystem: Environmental > Terrestrial > Soil > Palsa > Peat permafrost | place: Sweden: Abisko... | reverse complement strand
CTGGTTCACCACCACCATCGCGTCCGGCGCTGCCTCCAATAACCCACGATAGCGGCCCTCCATTTGCGCCAGATGCTTTTCGGCATCTTTGCGTACGGTAATGTTGCGGATCGCCGCCGTCACCAGAATTCCTTCGGCGCTATCCAAGGGGCTCAGCATGATTTCGATGGGAAACTGGCTGCCGTCTTTTCGCCGTCCGGAGAGTTCGATCCCGGTACCAATCTGCTGCGCCAGCGCTTCGGCCGCACTGCGCGTGCCATCGGCGATCAGCCGTTCCGCAAAACCCTCCGGAATGATGTTTTTTACCTTCTGCCCTACCAACTCATCGCGCCGGTAGCCGAACTGTTTTTCCGCCTGCACGTTCAGCAGAACGATCTCCCCACGCTGGTTCACTACTACCATCGCATCCGGCGCCGCTTCCAATAACCCACGATAGCGGCCCTCCATCTGCGCCAGATGCTCTTCGGCATCCTTACGCACGGTAATGTTCCGGATCGCCGCCGTCACCAGGATGCCTTCAGCGCTCTGCAGCGGGCTCAGCATGATCTCGATGGGAAACAGGCTGCCGTCTTTTCGCCGTCCGGAGAGTTCGATCCCGGTGCCGATCTGCTGCGCTAAGGCGTCGGCCGCACTGCGGGTACCGTCGGCGATCAGCCGTTCCGCAAAGCCCTCGGGAATGATGTTTTTTACTTTTTGCCCCACCAGTTCGTCGCGCCGGTAGCCGAACTGCTTCTCCGCCTGCACGTTCAGCAATACAATCTCTCCACCTTGGTTCACCACCACCATCGCGTCCGGTGCGGCTTCCAATAATCCTCGATACTTCGCCCCCGACTCTGTACTTTCGGTGAGATCGTGGCCGAACTCGGAAAATCCCCTGAGATTCCCCTCGGCATCTCGCAGGGCCGTGAAAGAAAGACTTGCCAGGAATCGGGACCCATCTTTCCTCACACGAACGCTTTGTTCCTCATGCCGGCCAGCGGCGGCGGTCATTCGGAGCACCTCTTCTGGCCGGCCGTGTTTTATATCCTCGGGTGGGAAAAAGCAGGAGAAGTTCTGGCCGATAATCTGATCGGGTTTATATCCTTTGAGTCGCTCGGCCCCGGCATTCCAACTGAGAACCTGTCCGCGCGCGTCCATCATGAAGATGGCATAGTCCGGGATTCCATCGAGAAGCATCCGATATCTTTCTTCGCTTTCGCGGAGCGCATTTTCGGTGTGCTTGCGCCGTCCCTCCATCTGGGCCAGATGCTTTTCCGCATCCTTGCGCACGGTGATGTTGCGGATCGCAGCCGTTACCAGAATTCCTTCGAAACTTTCCAGCGGGCTCAACATGATTTCGATGGGAAACTGGCTACCGTCCTTCCTCCGCCCGGAAAGCTCGATTCCAGTTCCGATCTGTTGCGCCAACGCGTCGGCCGCGCTCCGAGAAGCATCAGCGATCAGCCGTTCCGCGAAGCCTTCGGGAATGATGTTCGTCACCTTCTGTCCTACCAACTCATCGCGCCGGTAGCCAAACTGTTTCTCCGCCTGCACGTTCACCAGCACGATCTCACCGCCCTGATTGACCACCACCATCGCATCCGGCGCCGCTTCCAACAACCCGCGATACTTCGCCTCCGAGACCGTACTCTCCCTGAGATCCTGGCTTACTTTCATAAATCGCTCAATCCAGACGCCGGTCTTCCTGTTGCCCTGAAGGTTATCGTTGCCTAAGTCCCATGCAATCAGGAACCGCGGATCGCTCGCAGTAGAAACTTTTTCGCGCAGTCGTCTGAGTGCGGGCTAAGGTGGGCGTCTCCGTTTCCCGTTCCGAGAATTATTCATTCGATAAACCTCTATCGCCGGTCTTGTCTCCATCGGTGATTTCCCTTGTGCGCTTGAGTGCTCGACTCTTTATGCCGGATTGATCGAAAGGTTCGGCAAGTAATCTTCTCTGCTCAACCTGGTTCTCCCAGAATGGCGCCAAACATGCGATTGGCGAAGACGAATCGGCGAAGACGAATCGACGAGGACGATCGACGAGGACTGATTGGCGAGGAGTTCGCGACTACCTGCAACTCTTCTCTGGTACACTTTCGCGCATGAATGGGACATCGCGACGGCGATTCATTGGGCAGTGCGTGGGCGCGACGGCAGGAGCGTGGATCTTACCTCAACTGGCGGGCGCGGCCGCGAGTTCGACTCCGTCCGTCAGCTTTCCTCTAGCTCCACGGGAGCGGGTTGCAGTGGCGGCTTATCCCTTTCGCGAATATATCGTTGGATGGAAAGGTTGGGACGGCAAAACTCCCAGCACAGTTCCGCCGGGCCGGCGGATTGAACTGAAAGACTTCGCGGCACATGTCGCGGAGAAGTTCAATGTCCACAAGATTGAACCCTGGAGCCGGATCTTCCCCTCCACCGATGCAAAGTATCTGGAGGAGTTTCGCAGCTCCACTGAAAAGGCACATTGTGCGGTCGTCGACATCGCTGTGGACGGCGAGTACAGCCAGTATTCGACTGACGCGGCCGAGCGCGGCCGAGCCCTGGATTCGAGCAGACAATGGGTGGACGTCGGGGCAGCGCTGGGCTCGCCCAGTATTCGCACGCACGTTGCAGGTGGGAAAGGTGCGAAGCCGGACGTGACCCTCGCGTCCGACACTCTGGCACGCGTGGCCGAATACGCAGCTAAGAAGAATGTCGTGGTCCACCTGGAGAATGATGATCCCGTGAGCGAGGATCCGTTTTTCATTGTGCGGGTGATCGATAAAGTGAACAGCCCGTGGTTGCGGGCGCTCCCGGATTTCGGCAACTCGCTGGCGGCGCATGACGAAGATGAAGACTTCGCATATCGCGCCATCGACGCCATGTTCGCGCATGCCTACGGCATTTGCCACGTGAAAGATGGCGAGGTCAGCGAGGACGGCAAGGCCGTGCACGTGGACCTGGCGCGAACTTTCGGAATTCTGGAGAAGAACGGGTACCGGGGATACTGCTCGATCGAATATGACTCGCCAGGCGATCCTTACCGGCCAACCGCAGAGTTGGTGGAGAAGACGGTGAAGTTTCTTTCGTAGCGACGCCGGACTTCAGACGCTGGACCACGAACGGGCTAGCCAGGACTGAGGTCCGACGTCCGACAGCGGTGTATTCGCTTTATATTCGCCTCCGAGTTCGGTTTATGTTACATCTATAGCATGCGAAAGGCCGTCACCCATCTTAAGAAGTCTGACCCGATACTGCGCGCAATCATCGAGCGCGTGGGGCCGTGCCGCATGGAGTTTGGGCCAGCCGAGTTCTGCAGCCTGGCCGAGGCGATTGTCTACCAGCAACTGAACGGCAAAGCCGCGGTCGTCATTTTCAATCGCTTCGCGGCGCTGGCAGGCGAACCTCTTACTCCCGAAGGCATTTTAAAGCTGACTGACGCACAGCTCCGTAGTGTAGGACTGTCGAAGCAGAAATCAGCATATCTGAAAGACTTGGCGGCAAAGACGGCGGCAGGTGTGCTCAATTTCGACAAGCTGTCCGAACAGTCCGATGACGAAGTGATCCAGCATCTGACGCAGGTCAAGGGCATTGGCGTGTGGACGGCCCACATGTTCCTGATGTTTTCCTTGCGGCGCCCAAATGTATTGCCTACCGGGGACTACGGCGTGCAAGTCGCAATGAAGAAGCACTACAAGAAACGCAAGCTTCCCAAGCCAAAAGATATGGAGAAGATCGCGCGGGCTTGGGCTCCCTACCGCAGCGTGGCTTGCTGGTACATGTGGCGAAGCCTGGACATCAAGACCGTCTAACCACCGTGGAAACGGGGAGACAAAGACGAAATCGAGAATCCATGGCCCTGTGAACCTCTGCGCTCTCTGTGGTTAAATGGTGTTCGATGCCTGATGCCAAGATTCGCGTGCTCGTAGCCAAGCCCGGGCTGGATGGGCACGATCGCGGGGCTAAGGTAATTGCTCGCGCATTACGCGATGCCGGCATGGAAGTTATCTACACTGGCCTGCGGCAGACTCCCGAAATGATTGTCAGCGCGGCTCTGCAGGAAGACGTGCAGGTGATCGGATTGTCAATCCTCTCCGGCGCGCACAACGCCATTGTTCCGCGCGTAATGGACTTGCTTAAACAGAACAAGATGGACGATGTAATTGTGGTTGTCGGCGGCATCATCCCGAACCAGGATATCGATGGTCTGAAAAAAGCAGGTGTGGCGGCAATTTTCCAGCCCGGTACGGTCATGGACGACATCGTCCAGTTCATCCGCGCCAACGTAAAAGGGCCGGGCGTTCCGGCGGCCGGGTGATGTCGGAAATCAGCGCCTCGCGCGTGCGAGATCTCCTCTCGAAGACGATCGGTCCGGTGCCGTGGTACTGGGAAACCTTCCCTTCTTTGCGTTCCTCGTCGGGACAGCGCTTCGTCTGGACTCATCACCCCGATCCGGGACCCATCGAACATCTCGTTACCTTTGGGTTGGAGCAGCAGCCCGAGCTGACGCGACTTGCGCTCAATACTTATTGTCGTCCGTTTCTTGTGCCTCCCGGTTTCGTCGGCATCTGGTGTCCGGAGGGGCGCAGCATTCGCCTGACTTGTTTCGATCCAGACCGGCTCAAAGGATTCGACCTGGCCGAAGTTGCAGGCTGGTTTAAGCCATCTTCCGATCGCATTTACTCGACCACGGCTCCGCTGGCGGATTTAGAAGTGGCGTTGACGTTGAGTCCGGGGATGCACAAAATCGAAGTGCCGGCAGAGTTGCGGAACGTAGACGAATTGATTGTTCCCACAAGTTACAAGGCGATGTCGAATGACGACCCAGCCTTTGCACTGTTTGTTTTTTACCTTCAGGCCGGTCTCGTTGAAGTTTTGCCGCAGAAGTGGTTTACGGCCGCGCAATATCGAGTGGGACAACAATGGATCACGCGTGCGGCCCGCGAGCCAGAATCGCACCGAATCTTCGGCGAATGCTTCGGTGTGGGAACATTTGTGCTGGAGGAAGACGGCTGCCGGCTGGCGGAGTGGCTCGAACGAACTAGTTAATGCGGCAGTGAACTCAAAGTTCGCCGGATTGCGCCATTACGCCCGGCTGGTATACCGTAAGCAGTCCACTCCTTCCAACCATGGCCGACCGCAACGAATCATCTACGGTGAACGCGCCCGCACCAGAGAACGTGCTGGCGACCAAGATCGATCCGACCTCGGCGCGGTTTGAGGCCAATATGCGTTTCCTTGCCGACCTCATGTCACAGGTTCGGAACGAAGAGCAAAAGATTTGCGAAGGCGGCGGCACGAAGGCCATCGAGAATCAACACGCCAAGGGCAGGCTGACCGCCCGCGAGCGAATCGAAATGCTGGCCGATCCGGAAACTTTTTTCGAACTGGGCGCCTACAGCGCCTACGGCATGTATGAGGAGTGGGGCGGCGCCCCGGCCGCAGGTGTGATCACCGGCATGGCCCGGGTGCAGACGCGGATGATAATGATCATCGCCAATGACGCGACGGTAAAGGCTGGCGCGTTTTTTCCGATGACGTCGAAGAAGGTGATCCGAGCCCAGAACATCGCCATTGAGAACCGCATACCGACTATCTATCTGGTCGATTCCGCTGGTGTGTTTTTGCCGCTTCAGGAAGATGTATTCCCCGACACCGATGACTTCGGACGAGTCTTCCGCAATAACGCGGTAATGTCGGCCATGGGCATTCCTCAAATCGCTGCCATCATGGGCATGTGCGTAGCCGGAGGCGGTTACCTGCCGGTGATGTGCGATCACGTCCTGATGACGGATGGAAGCGGGTTGTTTCTGGCTGGGCCAGCGCTCGTGCAGGCTGCGATCGGGCAGAAAGTTTCCGCAGAGGAACTCGGCGGCGCGGCCATGCACTCCGCTATAAGCGGAACTGTCGACTTTCGCGAGCCGAATGACGAGGCCTGCATCGCTCGCATCCGGTCGATCGTGGAAAAGTGGGGATACCGCCGGCTTTCTCCCTGGGACCGGAAGAAGCCGGTCGAGCCGGCGCTGACTCCCGAAGAAATTTACGGGATTTACGACTCGTCGCCGGCGCGGCCGTATGACATGAAAGAAGTATTGGCGCGCATACTCGATGCCAGTCGCTTCGACGAGTACAAACCGGAATACGGAAAGACACTCATCTGCGGCTATGGCCGCATCGGAGGCTTCGCCGTCGGAATCGTCGCCAATCAGAAACTGCACGCGCAACAAACCGATCATGAAGGCCACAAGCGCGTCGAGTTTGGAGGCGTGATCTACACCGAGTCAGCGGAGAAGGCGGCGCGCTTCATCATGGATTGCAATCAGAACCTGATTCCGCTGGTCTTCTTTCATGATGTAAACGGATTCATGGTTGGGCGCGACGCGGAGTGGAGCGGCATCATCAAAGCGGGCGCGAAGATGGTGAATGCGGTCTCCAATTCAGTCGTTCCGAAGATTACGGTGATCGTCGGCGGATCTTTCGGCGCCGGACACTATGCGATGTGCGGGAAGGCGTTCGATCCCAGATTCGTCTTCGCCTGGCCAACCGCGCGCTACGCCGTCATGGCGGGCGATTCGGCAGCCGGAACACTGGTTGAGATCAAGGTGAAGCAACTGGAGCGTGGCGGCAAGAAGCTCAGCGAAGAAGAAAGAAAAGAGCTGCACGACTCAGTGAAGCGCACCTACGACGAGCAGACCGACCCGCGCTACGGGGCGGCGCGATTGTGGATCGACAAAATTATCGATCCCATCGAAACTCGGGATGCGATTACCCAGGCGCTGGAGGCGGCAGCGCTCAACCCGGATGTACCGGAATTTAAGGTGGGCGTGCTGCAGACTTAGCACGCGCATGAGACTTTCTGCAGTTGGTCTTACATCCAGATTCGATATGAAATACCACGAGATTTTTCCGTTGAGTCGTCCTGAGCTCGAGACGTTGATCGAGACGGGAAACGAAACTGCGATCACGGACGCACTCTTGAGTGCGGCTTACTACAATTCCGACTGGCGTTGGGTTCAAGATCTCTGCCTGCGATTCATGCATCACCCTAATCGGGTCGTACGCTCAGCTGCCGTTATCTGCCTCGGGCACGTGGCAAGGATTCACAAAACATTGGATCTCGATATCGTCTTGCCCAAACTGGCAGAACTGAAGGCAGAAGATCCTTCTATCGCGCCTTGGGTTGACGATGCGATAGGAGATATTCGGTTCTTCCTTCGTGTTCAATGACTCAAAAAGGTAACGATTGATCATGCAGCCAGAGGTCAAGCTTATCGAATGTCCGCGCGATGCCTGGCAGGGGCTGAAGGGCTTGATTCCCGCCGATTTGAAGGCGGACTACCTGAAGGCATTGATCAGCGTGGGGTTCAAGCATATCGATGCCGTGTCGTTTGTCTCGCCCGCGGCCGTGCCTCAAATGGCGGACTCGGAAGAAGTATTGAAGGAACTTGATCCGCCCGATGATGTTGAGATCATCGGCATAGTAGTCAATGAAAAGGGCGCAGAGCGGGCTATCGCGACGCATGCGGTCACGACACTGGGATTCCCTTATTCAATTTCCGAAACTTTCCTGCGCAAGAATCAGAACCAGTCGCCGGAGAATGCGCTTGAGGAATTGGAGAAGATTCAGAAGAAAGCGGAGGAAGCAGGTCTCGACGTTGTGGTCTATATATCGATGGCGTTCGGGAATCCGTATGGCGATCTGTGGACTGCAGATGAGGTAATTGAGGCCATCGGGTTGATGGAAGTGGACAACCTGCGCATGCTTTCTCTGGCTGACACCGTCGGCATGGCCACCTCGCAGCAGGTTGGCGATCTGGTCGGCGAGGTCATGGCCAAGTACGATTATCTTGAGATTGGGGTTCATTTGCACAGCCGGCCGGAGCAGGCCGCGGAACGGATTCTAGCTGCCTACGACGCTGGTTGCCGCCGCTTTGATTCTGCGCTGGGAGGGCTGGGCGGATGCCCTTTCGCGCAAGATGCATTGGTGGGAAATATCGCAACCGAGACGGTAATTGGAACTCTCATGCGACGCGGTGCGGAACTGCCCCAACTGAAACCGCTGGATTCGCTACTGAAAGCGACGGGAGGGATTGCGGCAAAGTTTTCCGGCGCGACCGCCGCCGATTGAGGCGCGGACTTACACGGATTCGAACGAACACTGGACTCGCTGCAATTCATAACTTGATCCCTGAGTATCCGTGAAATCCGCGGCGTTTTTCGAAATGACTTATACGACTCTACAACTCGCATACAACGCCGGCGTCGCGACCCTAACGCTAAATCGACCGGAGAAGCGCAATGCGATCAGCTTCGAACTGATCGACGATCTGCTGCGCGCGCTGGAGGAGATAGCCGATTCGGACGCGATCATTTTAATTCTCACTGGAGCCGGCAAAGCTTTTTCTTCCGGCATGGATTTGGACAATCTGCAAGCGCTGCAAGACCGTTCGCCGGAGCAGAACCTGCAGGATTCGCAAACCATGGTCCGGCTGTTTCGCTCGCTCTATGACTTTCCGAAAGTGACAATTGCGGCCGTGAACGGCGCTGCCATCGCGGGAGGGACGGGCCTGGCGCTGCTATGCGACTTTACGCTGGCCGTTCCGGAAGCAAAATTCGGCTACACCGAAGCTCGCATCGGCTTTGTGCCCGCGATTGTTTCTACTTTTCTCCTGCGACAGCTAGGCGAGAAACAGGCGCGGGACTTGCTGTTGACGGGAAGGCTATTTGGAGCCGAAGAGGCAGTCCGCATGGGATTAGTGCGCGAGGTTGTGGCACCCGAGAATCTGATGTCACGCGCGCGCGATCTGGCTTCTTTACTGATGGAAAATAGCCCGTCCTCGCTGCGCGCCACCAAACAGTTGCTTACCGATCATGCCCGCACCGATCTCGACACGCAGCTTGAAGCTGCTGTGCGCGAGAATGCGGCCATACGATCCACCGCAGACTTCCGCGAAGGGATTTCATCCTTCCTCGAGAAACGTAAACCGCTCTGGACTGGGAAATGAATTTCAACAATCAACTTTCTTTCAATGAAACCCGGCTGCGGGTGCGCTACGCCGAAACCGACCAGATGGGAGTGGTCTACCACTCGAACCATTTGATCTGGTTCGAAGTGGGCCGCGTGGAGTTTATGCGGCAGATGGGTTTTTCCTATCGCGACATGGAGCGCGAGGATGGGCGCTTCATCGCCGTCGCCGAAGTAACCTGCCGCTATCGCGCTCCTGCCTACTACGACGAAGAAGTTCTGGTGCGCACCCGACTGAAGAGTGTGCGCGAGTCAGTCGTCGTTTTCAGCTACGAATTGGTGCGCGCGGAGAGCGGCACGTTGCTGGCGGAGGGCGAAACCACCCACATCGTTACCGATTCCAATTTTAAAATCGCAGCCCTGCCGGAAAAATATCTGACCGCGTTTCGTACGGCGGTCGGAAAGTAACCCGGGAGACGTATTTTTGAACGCACTGCACATCAACGGGAACGATCTCACGCTGGAAGAGGTGCGCGAAGTCGCAAGTCCTGACACTCGCCGCGCTGTGCTGCTTTTGGCTGGTGCGCGCGAAGCGGTCGATCTGGCGCGCGCCGTGGTCGATGACATCGTTGCCAGCAATACGCTCGCCTATGCCATAACAACAGGCGTCGGCAAACTGAGCGACGTGCGCATCGCCGGAGACCAGATTCGCGAACTCCAGGTGAATCTGGTCCGCTCGCATGCCGTTGGATTAGGCGAACCTCTATCCATCGCGGAAACCCGGGCTATGACCTTGTTGCGTGCGAATTCTCTGGCCAAGGGTCACTCCGGGGTTCGTGCCATTGTGATCGACACACTGTGCGAAATGCTCAACCGTGGAGTAACGGCGGTCGTCCCGTCGCAAGGCAGCGTGGGTGCGAGTGGTGATCTGGCTCCCCTGGCTCATCTCGCTCTCGCGCTCATCGGAGAAGGAGAGTGCTTCGACGAAAAGGGTGCGCGCATATCCAGCGCAGAGGCGCTGAAGCGGGCGCAGATCAAGCCCCTGGTGCTCGAGGCCAAGGAAACTATATCTCTGATCAACGGGACGCAGGCCATGCTGGCAGTAGGCACCCTGGCGCTGCTGGCTGCGGAGACTTTAGTTGACACTGCCGACGTGCTCGGCGGATTGTGCTGCGACGCGCTCAAGGGAACCGACTCCGCCTTCGATGAACGCATTCACAAAGCTCGCCCTCACAGCGGTCAGATGAAGACCGCGGCTAACCTGCGACGGATGCTGGAGGGCAGTGAGATCCGCGAATCGCATCGCAACTGCGGTCGTGTACAGGATGCTTACTCGTTACGCTGTATCCCACAGGTGCACGGCGCCGTCCGCGATACTCTTTCTCACTGTCGCCGAGTATTTGAGACGGAAGCGAATTCCGCCGTCGACAACCCCCTCGTATTTATAACCGACGCCAAAAAGGCGCAGGGTGATGTGATCTCAGGAGGTAATTTTCACGGAGAACCCTTGGCTTTCGCTTTGGACTTTCTCGCCATCGCGCTTAGCGCGCTGGCCGGCATCAGCGAACGCAGGATCGAAAGACTGGTGAATCCTGCGCTGAGCGAGGGTCTACCGCCCTTTCTTGCGCCGGGGGCCGGATTAAATTCCGGCTTTATGATGCCGCAGGTGACGGCGGCGGCGCTGGCCAGCGAGAACAAAGTGTTGGCGCACCCGGCTTCGGTCGATTCCATCACGACCTCGGGCAACAAGGAAGACTATGTGTCCATGGGTATGACAGCAGCGACCAAACTGAAGCGCGTGATGGACAACACGCGCAACGTCCTGGCGATTGAGGCCATGGCCGTGGCACAGGCCATCGATTTTCTGGCCCCGCTTAAGAGTTCGAAGCGCGGACAGGCTGCTCATGCGGCGATTCGATCGGTCTGTCCTACGATGGAGAAGGATCGCATCATGTACAAGGACCTCGGGCGGATCGCTGCGCTGATCGCGAGTGGGAAAGTGGCTGAGGCGCTGCGGTAGCTGAGTTTGGCGATAACCGGCGATCTGGAACTGCGAAATGAAGACCCTTACCGAATATCTGAAGTTTCATACCAAGACGCATCGCGCCTATGTCCACATCACGCCGCAGGTGGAAGAGATTGTTCGCAAGAGCGGTGTGCAGGAAGGCATGGTACTGGTTTCAGCCATGCACATCACGGCCGGCATCTATGTAAACGATAATGAGAGTGGACTGATCGAAGATATCGATCAGTGGCTGGAGCACCTCGCGCCATTCCGCAAGAACTACAAACATCACGAGACGGGTGAGGATAACGGCGACTCGCACCTGAAGGCGCTGCTCATTCACCATGAAGTCATTGTGCCCATTACCGCGGGTAAACTTGACCTGGGCACATGGCAGAGAATTTTTTATGCCGAGTTTGATGGACAGAGGGACAAGCGCGTGATCGTAAAGGCTATGGGGAGTAAAGACTAATGTCGGAAGAACTGAACGAATTGCAGGAACATGCCGAACATGCGAAGCATGATCCCACTCTGGTGCCAGTGACGTTAACCATGGCTATCCTAGCCGTGCTGGTCGCGGTCGTCACATTGGTCGGGCATCGTGCCCACACCGAAGAGGTTGTATTGCAGGCCAAGGCTTCAGATCAATGGGCGTTCTACCAGGCTAAAAATATTCGGCGGCATACGGACGAACTCTTTACCGACCTGACGTCAGTCCAGGCAACTACCGATGCTGCGGCGCTCGCCAAGTTGCGCGATAAATATTCCGGAGAGGCGACGCGCTACAAGGACGACCAAAGGGAAATCGAAGACAAGGCCCACGAGATGGAAGCCGAGGTTGTCACCGAACGGCATCGTGCGGATCGCTTTGATCTGGCTGAGGTCTTTCTTGAGATCGGCCTGGTCATTACATCGATCACTCTGCTCTCGGGACGAAGAGTTTTCTGGGGGCTGGGACTTGGGCTCGGAGTGATTGGCATCGCCGTGGCTGTTACAGGGTTTGTAGTGCACTAGATCAGAGCGGGAGGGAATCCATTCAGGAAGGCTGGCTAAACGCCTTCACTTTTTTGCACCGAAGAAGCCAGGGCCTCCGCATTTCCTGCTCCAGATTTTGTCACCAGGAATGACCCGATCGCCAGCACGTCCATGCGCGTACGCTGAAAGCAGTCAATCGCCTCCTCGGGCGTGCACACGATCGGTTCATTCTCGTTAAAGCTCGTATTTAAAATGACGGGTGTTCCGGTCTTGCGGTAGAAGGCCGAGATCAAGTCGTAATACAGCGGATTTTCCTCATGAGTTACGGTCTGCAGGCGGCCAGTATCGTCAACGTGGTTGACCGCGCATAACTCCTTCCTCTTCTCCGGTCGAATCTTGTAGACGTGCAGCATGAATGGGGATGGGTGATCGTGCTCGAAATATTCGTGCTGATGATCCGCCAGAATCGACGGAGCAAACGGACGAAACCATTCACGATGTTTAATACGCGCGTTCAACACGTCCTTCATATTGGGCAGTCCCGGATGGGCTACGATGGAGCGGTTGCCCAGCGCGCGCGGACCCCATTCCATTCGTCCCTGAAACCAGCCGACAACATCGCCGGCGGCGATGCGCTCCGCCACTTCTTCGAGGAATGTGTCGCGATCCAGCTTCTGGCCTTGTAAGCCGGCGTTCTGCAGCGCCGATCGAATGCGCGATTCGGAGAATTCTGGCCCGAGATAAGAACGCTTCAACTCATGTCGTCGAGTCTGTTTAAGCACGGAGTGGTAGGTATGAAGCGCCGCGCCGATGGCCAGTCCTTCATCCCCCGCAGCGGGCTGAATATAGGTACGTCGGAAAGCCGTTCGATCAAACAGCTTTCCGTTGGCCACACTGTTGAGCGCGCAACCTCCTGCGAATGCTATATTTTCCGCAGGCACCCGTTGGTGCAATTGATTCAGCAGATGGAAAAATACTTCTTCAAAGCGCTGCTGCAAAGCGAACGCCAGGTCCATGTCGCGCTGTGTGATTTCAGCATGCGGCTTCCGCGGTTCCCCGAATAGCTTCTCCATACGGCTGGAAAAGTGGCGAGCCAGCCGTACGGTGCCGTCCGGTAGGACCTGCATGCCCTGGTTACTGCCGAGCGGTTTGAAGTAGCTGAGATCCAATTGGAATCCGCCATTCTTGGGCGCGACAATCTTGCTGATCTCGTCGCAAAACATATCTTTCCCATACGGCGCGAGACCCATGACTTTACCTTCGTCGCCGTATTGGTTGTAACCGATAAACTCGCAGATCATGGTGTAGAGACTGCCCAGCGAATGCGGAAGAAAAACGCGGTCGAGAATTTCGACTTCACCGCCTTCGCAGCGGGCCATCATGGTGGAGACAAAATCGCCGGAGCCGTCGTAGCTGAAGCCCGCAGCCTTGTCCCAGGGTGAGCAATAATAGGCGCTGGCAATGTGGGCGATGTGATGCTCTAAGTGATGCTCCTTGAAACGGAGTTGGGCCGCATCGACGTCAAGCGCCTTCGCAAGAAGTGATCGCACGTCGCGCATCGCTTCTTTCCGCTGGCGCAAGCGAATAAAATTAAGAATCTTGGCCGGATTGGCCAATGCATACTGAACTTTCTTCGCCAGATTCGCATCTCTATCCTGGCCGACGGCAACGTGCTCGATGTCACTGATCTTCGCTCCGACCGCATCAAGACACGCCTTGACCGCCATGGCGGGAAAACCACCGAAATGTTTACGGCGGTTGAGTCGCTCTTCGGCGATGGCAAATTTCACTTCCCCATCGACCAAGATCGCCGCGGAGGCGTCGGCGTGGAACATGTTGAGGCCCAAAATGAGCATGAACTAGCTTTGTCTCCCTGGCAGCTGCGCGACGAATCGCATCATTGATTCATCGCATCATTGATTTGAGGAATTCACTTCGAGAAAAGCGGTTGTGTCCACCGGGAGCCGAGTCCCGATTGCGACAGATTGATCGACCCGGAGCGTAGCCAGAGTGGAGCACACCAGGTTCTCGAAGCGGATCGCGCCCTCTTGCTCGGGCAGCGACTTCACAAACGCTTTCCACTCCGCCCGATGACCTTTGTCCTGACGCCAGCGCGCATGGATAGTTTCTTT
>Ga0302324_100017834_pt1 | contig 14038 bp, 14 predicted proteins | sample Palsa_T0_1_FD_201949 | JGI IMG/M metagenome (GOLD analysis project Ga0302324, IMG submission 201949) | Peat permafrost microbial communities from Stordalen Mire near Abisko, Sweden - Palsa_T0_1 | ecosystem: Environmental > Terrestrial > Soil > Palsa > Peat permafrost | place: Sweden: Abisko... | reverse complement strand
GCCATGCCTCCCCCGCGCTCCCCTTCGTCGTTCGCCGGCGTCTCCGCCATGCGCGGGCTCGACGCCAGCGGCGGCTGCGCCACCACGCCCTCGGGGTGCGCGGCGCCCCACACCACCGGCGAGTTCGCGTCGATGATGATGGCGTTCAGCGCGGCCGCGCGCTCGCAAAGGGCCGAGAGCTCGTCGTGCAGCAAGCTCATGACCGGCGGGCGGGACCGTCGTTCGGGAGGCGCCTCGTCCGCGGCCGCGTCCAGCGTGCTCGTCAGCATCTCCAGGCGTCGCTGCTTGGCTTCGCGATCGACCGGCGCCCCGGCAAAGGTGGCGACCACGACGCGACCGTCCCCCATCCTGGAAGTCAGCACGAGCTCGCCGTCGGGCGCCTCGGCATCGGCCTCGAGAACGCGCGCGTTCTCCGCGCCGAGCTCGCGGCACACGAGGGCCAGGAAGCGTTCCAGGTCGGCGTGCACGAGAGCCAGAGTACCTATCACATCTCCCGGTCGATGCGCTTCTCCTCCCGGGCAAGCGCTTCCTCGACCGCCCGCGCGAGGCGCTTCTCACGCGTCGTTTCGTGGGCGGCCTCTTCGATCCAGCGCACGATGTGCTCGCGCTTCCCGGGCGGAAGAGCCCCCCAGGCGCCCAGCACCCCCTCGGCCCGCAACGCCTCCCAGAGATCCGGCGGAAGGGAAACCTCGCGCGGCTCGCGATCGACGCGCACCTCCAGAGCCACGCGATCGCCGAGCTTCAGGTCCGCCGCAGCGCGCACCCTGGCGTTGAGAAAGAGGCGATGGCGGCCCTCGCCGGAAGGCTGCAGCGTCGCGCGGAAGGGCGCTCCCTCGGCGACGCGCACCACCACCGGGGCGCGTGCACGCCCGACGGCCCGGCTGACCGCCGCCGGGACGTCCACGCAGTAGAGCGTCGCGAATCGCACCAGCTTCGACCGGAACGCGTGCTTCTCTTCCATGGCATCATCACTCCGCGCCGCTCCCGGCGAGCATAGCGGGAAGCGAGACCGCGGGCGCGCCAGGGTCGGAGGGCCATGGCGCCCCAGGGCCGTGCTCGCGCGCGCCCCGCGGCCGTGACATGGTAGCCGAGAGGTGAACCTCTCCTTTCGACTGGGGAAGATCCCCGTCCGCATCCACCCGTCGTTTCTTCTCGTCGCCGTGGTCTTCGGTCTCGGGGGTGGAAGGGACCTCGGCATCCTGCTGGCGTGGGTGGCGATCGTCTTCGTCTCGGTGATGCTTCACGAGCTGGGGCACGCCACCATGGGTCTCGCCTTCGGGCTCGCGCCGAGCATCGAACTCCACGGGATGGGAGGAACGACGTCGTGGGCGAGCGGCGCGACGCTGACCACCGCCCAGCGCATCGCCATCAGCGTGGCGGGACCGGGGGCGGGCTTCGTCGTCGCGGCCATCGTCCGATACGCGCTCGGTCCGCACCTCTTTCCGCCAACGCCCCTGGGCACCTTCGCCTACGACAATCTTCTCTTCGTGAACTTCGGCTGGGGCATCTTCAACCTCCTGCCGATGTTGCCGCTCGACGGCGGCAACGCGATGACGCAGATCCTCGGCGCCTTCACCGGAGGGCGCGGCGAGCGTCCGGCGCGCATCGTGTCCATCGTGGTGGCCTCGCTGGCCGTCCTGCTGGCGCTCCTCCTGCAGAACTGGTGGGTCGGGATACTGGCGGTGTGGTTTATCAGCATGAACGTGCGCGGGCTGCCCGACGCCGCGGCACGCGACCACGACGCCCCGCTGAAGCCCGCGCTGGAGCAAGCCTACGGCGCGCTCCATGCCAAGGACGGCGCGCGCGTGCTCGCGCTGGCTCGCCCGGTGGCGCTCACCTCGCGCACCGCCCCGGTCCGCGCCGAAGCCCTGCAGCTCGTGGCCTTCGGCTACCTCCTCGAAGGAAGCGTCCCCGACGCCGATGCCGCCATCGCCGCGCTCCCGCCGGGCTACAAACCGCACCCGTCGCTGCTCGAGATGCGGGCACGCGCCGCGGCTTGAGAGGCGCCCTCCGTCTCCCAGGCTAGGCGGTCACCGAGGGCCGCTCGACCCGCGCCGCCCCGATGCGCTCCAGGTGCGCCGCGGCGGCCAGCACGGTGGCCTCGTCCCAGGCGTCGCCGACCAGTTGCAGCGCGATGGGAAGCCGGCTCTCGTCGAGGCCTACGGGGGCGCTCAACGCGGGGAGTCCGGTGAGGTTGCCGAGGAACGTGAAGCGGCAGCAGGCGTCGAGCGCGTGCGGATCGAGAAAGCCGCCGGCGAACTCCTCCTCGGTGACGCGGGGCGCGGTAGTGACCGTGGTGGGCAGCGCCAGCAGGTCGACATCGGCGAAGGCGCGTGCCACCTCCGCGCGAAGGCCGGCGCGGACGCGCTGCGAGTGCGTGTACTCGGCGGCGCTCATCTCGGCGAGGGTCGCGTAGGAGATGGCCAGGTCCGCGCTGAACGCGGCATGCTCGGCCCACAGCGCGCGGTGCGACGCGAACGACTCCATTCCGATGGCGAGATAGCCCACCGGCGCCGCCCACCGCGCCAGCTCGAGCCCCACGTCCACCAGCGTGGCCCCTTCCCTCTCCAGGGCACGCAGCGCGGCGTCCCCTGCGCTCGCCAGGGCCGGCGCCGCAGCGGCCCACTCCGTTCCAATCACGCCGATCCGCATCCCTCGCACCCCGCGTCCGAGCGCGCGCACGAAGGACCCGGGCTCGGTGGGGGGGGCGAGATCGGTCTGCGCATCGCCGGGATCGCGCCCGCTGGTCGCTTCCAGGCAGCGCGCCAGATCGAGCGTCGACGAGGCCAGCGGTCCGACGTGCGCCACCGTGCCGCCGAAGAAGTCGCCGCGCTTGCTGATACGACCCCAGGTCGCTTTGATGCCGAAGATGCCGCAAAGCGACGCGGGGATGCGGATGGATCCGCCGCCGTCGCCCCCCATGGCCAGCGGCACCAGGCCGGTGGCCACCGCCACCGCCGAGCCGGTCGACGACCCCCCGGCGAGACGGTCGACGGCATGCGGGTTGCGCGGCATGGTGCGCTTCGGATTGAAGCCGAGCGGGTTCATGCCGTACTCGGTCATGGGGGTCTGGCCGAGCACGATGGCGCCCGCCGCGCGCAGCCGGGCGACGCACGCGGCGTCCTCGGCGGCCGGCGTGGGGTCGCTGAGATCCGTCCCGGCGCGCCGCGGCAGCCCGCGGACGGCGATCTCCTCCTTGATGACCACGGGCACGCCGTCGAGCGGCCCCCGAGGCGTGCCGTGTCTCCAGCGCTCCCCGGAGGCGTCCGCCTCGCGACGCGCCTCCTCGTCCAGGGCCTCCATCAGCGGTCCCACGCTCGGCCGGAGCGCTGCCAGCGCGCGCGCCGCCGACAGCGCGGCGTCCACCACCTCGCGCGGCGTCGTCCTCCCGGCGCCGTACGCGTCGGCCAGCGTCGCCGACGTGGCGCTCCACGGGGCCGCCGGCAACGACAGATCGGCGTGGTGGCCGGCACGCGGCGGGCGTCCGGCAAGGGGGCGGTTGTCGACCGGCATCTCGCCGAACAGGGCGTCCGGCAGCTCCTCCAGTTGCCCGATGCGAAGCTCGGAGCGGAACATCCGGTAGAGGAGGTGCGCGCCTGCACGAGTGTGCGAGAGATTCAGCACGGCGCGAAGCGCGCGTCCCGAGATGCGAGGGGGAAAGGCCATGGGTGGCAGCGATGGTAGCCGTCTTGCCATGGGCCACGCGCGTCTCACTGGCGGCCTACGGCAGCCTCGATAGGCTCCCTGACCCCCCCCGGTCGGTTCACCCAACGGCAGCGCGGGTCTGATTGACGTTTCCCCGCCAGAAGCGGCAGCTACACTCCGTCCCCATGGGAGCCCCCGCCGTGACCACGGAGACCGCGCGGCCTCGATGACGCCGCTCCTCAAGCGCGCGCTCGACCACGCGGCCGTCTGGCACCGCGAGCAGAAGCGCAAGTACCCCGTCGTGGAGGTTCCCTACGTCAGCCACATCGCCGGCGTCGTCGCCGTCCTCGCGCGCCACGGGTTCGACGACGAGGTGCTCGCCGCCGGGGCTCTGCACGACGTGGTCGAGGACTGCGGCGTCACCCGCGACGAGCTGACGCGCCTCTTCGGCGCGCGCGTGGCCGATCTGGTCCACGCCGTCAGCGAGGAGGACAAGTCGCTCCCCTGGGCAGAGCGCAAGAGCCGGTATCTCGCGCGCTTCGTGCAATCGCCGCCCGACGCCCAGGCCATCTCCATCGCCGACAAGATCGACAACCTCACCTCCATCGCCGTGTGCGCCGGCGATCATGGCGATCCCTGGAGCATGTTCAAGGAAGGCAAGGACCGGCAGATGGAGCGCTTCGAAGCCTTCGCCCGAGCGGTCGCCGCATTGGATCCGCAGCGCCTTCCCGCTTCGCTGTGCGCTGACCTGCGCGACTCTCTCGCCGCCTTGCGGGTGCTGTGACCTCGAGAGTCACGCGCTCACCACGACGAGCCCGGCTAGACGCCCGAGCGGCGGCTACTCCGTCGCAGGCGCTCTCAGCCGCGCCTCGATGCGCAAGCGAATCCAGTCCTTCAGCTGGAGCGCTCCGAAGAGCGCCTTGAAGGGCTTGACGCCGAGCTCGCTGAGCGTCCCCTCCCAGGCGCCCACCGCCACGAGGATGTCCCACTGCCTCGTGGTACGCAGGCTCATCGCGACCTCGCGGGGCTGACCTCGAACCACCAGCTGACCGCGCAGCTCACCGCTCTCGACCGTGCCCTCGTAGCGCGCGCGAACCTCCACGGTAGGGAAACGGGCGGCGTAGAGCACGTCGGCGCCGCGCAGGTTCGCGAGGAGCTTGCGACGGTCGGGCTCGCTCATGTCGCCCAGCGGCTCGATGTCGGCCACCGGAAATCGGAGGGCGACCTGTCCGTCGTCGAGATCGATGGTGGCCGGCTCCGGACGCGCGGAGAGCGCGGGGTCGTGCCCTACGGCGCGCAGCAGGCCGGTGGCACGCAGATCGACGAAGACGCGTGAGTCCGGGCCGAGCTCGAAGCGCATCCGCGGAGAAGAACCTACCACGCCTCTTATGTCGCCGGCCCCCTGCTCCGTACGCTTCTCCATGATGGACGATCCCGTTTCCCCTCGTTGCGGCGACTGCCACCAGCCCGTACTGCCCGGGACCCCCGGTGAGCTCGTCTCGCGGGGCTGGCGACTGGTTCGACTTCACGACGGCCTCGGCCATGCCGTCTTGTGGTGGCGGTGCGGGCGATGCGTCGCCGGCGGCGTGCATGCATTCGGCGAGGCGCGCATCGACCTCGTCCCTTACCTAGCGGCCTAGCGGCCTAGCGTACGGAGGGGGGAGCGCATACTCCTTCGGCCTATGGCGAGCGACGCTCCACCCTCGGTCGTTGCCAAGGCGCGCGTTCCGACCGCGAATGTCGTGGTGCTGGCGTTCGGCGCGCTTGGCGTCGTCTTCGGCGACATCGGCACCAGCCCTCTCTACACGCTGGCTGTGGGGATCGCGCCGGAGCGCGGGACGCGGCCCGAGCCGGCGGACGTGCTGGGCGTCTGCTCGCTCATCGTGTGGTCGCTCACGCTGGTGGTCACCGTGAAGTACCTGGGTTTCGTCATGCGCGCGAACAACCGCGGCGAGGGCGGGATCCTGGCGCTCCTGGCGCTGGTGCCGCGCATCACGAGCAAGCGCATCGGCGTGGTGGCGCTGCTGGTCGTGGCCGGGGCCGCGCTCCTCTACGGCGACGGCATCATCACGCCGGCCATCAGCGTGCTGAGCGCGCTGGAAGGCGTCGAGCTCGCCGCCCCCGGCCTCAAGAGCGTGGTGGTCCCCCTCACCTGCCTGGTGTTGCTGGGGCTCTTCTCCATCCAGCGCCACGGCACCGGCGGCCTGGGCAAGGTGTTCGGTCCGGTGATGACGGTGTGGTTCCTGGTCATCGGCGCGCTCGGTCTCTGGCACATCGCCCGGCACCCGGCGGTGCTTGCTGCGCTCTCGCCGACGTTGGGCGCCGATTACTTCGCCCGTCACGGCGTGCGCGGTCTGCCCATTCTCGGCGTGGTGGTCCTGGCAGTGACCGGCGGCGAGGCGCTCTACGCCGACATGGGGCACTTCGGCGCGCGGCCCATCCGCCTCGCCTGGGCGTCCCTGGTCTTCCCCGCGCTGGTCCTCTGTTACCTCGGCCAGGGAGCGCTCGTGCTGCGCGATCCCACGGCCTTCAGCAGTCCGTTCTTTTCCATGGTCCCCACCGGGGCGGCCACCTACGCGCTGGTGGCGCTCTCCGCCGCCGCCACCATCATCGCCTCGCAGTCGCTCATCACCGGCGTCTTCTCCCTCACCCATCAGGCCGTGCAGCTCGGATACTTCCCGCGGGTCACGGTGACGCATACCTCGCGCGATACCGAGGGGCAGATCTACGTCCCGGAGATGAACTGGGCCCTCTGCGTGGCATGCATCGCGCTGGTCCTCAGCTTCCGCGAGTCGACGCGTCTCGCCGCCGCCTACGGCATCGCCGTCAGCGGGACGATGGGGATCACCAGCATCGTCTACTTCGTGGTCACGCGGCGCACCTGGGGGTGGCCGCTGTGGAAGGCGATTCCGCCGTTGTGTCTCTTTCTGTCCTTCGACCTACCCTTCTTCGCCGCCAACCTCCTCAAGTTCATGGAGGGCGGGTGGATCCCCATCCTGGTCGGCGCGGCGATGTTCGTGCTGATGGTGGACTGGCGCGTGGGCCGCAGCGTCCTCGCCGAGCGCCTGGCCCAGGCCGCGCCGCCGCTGGACGAGTTCCTCCACGACCTCGAGTCCAAGGACATCGTGCGCATCCCGGGCACGGCCATTTTCTTGTCGTCGAATCCGGACGCGACGCCCGTGGTCCTCTCCATCCAGGCCCGGCGGATGCGTGCCCTGCGCGAGCATCTGCTGCTTCTGACGGTGCAGACCGAGCACGTCCCGCGCGTCGAGGAACACGAGCGGGCCGCGGTCGACGTCCTGGGCAAGGGGGTCTTCCGCGTGATCGTGCGCGCCGGCTTCATGGAGAGACCGGACATCCCCGCCATCCTGGCGAACGCCAACCTCCCCGTGGACCTGCACGACGCCACGTACTTCCTTGGCCGGGAGACCTTCGTGGGCGGCAAGGGGGGCCGCATGGGCGCCTTCTCCGAAGGTCTCTTCGCCTTCCTGTCGCGGAACGCGAAGAGCCCCACCAGCTGGTTCTCCATCCCGGCCGACCAGGTCATCGAGGTGGGAATGCAGATGGACCTGTGAAGGGACTCCAGCCCAGACCAGGACTAAGCTTTGAAGTGCTCGTCGCGGCCCACGTGCTTGGCGTGCCGCATGAGAACGAACTGAACCGCGCCGCCACAATCGTTGCAGAGGGGAAACGTCTTGCCGGCGATGCAGGTGACGTCGTGTGCCTCGGCGTGCTTGCCCTCGTGAAGCACGGAATAGATTCCGGACTTCTTGATCTTTTCGCCCGCCTTGATCGGAACAGCCATTTCGAACCGCCTTCTTGGACCGCGCACCATGCGCCCCGTCGGCCACACGCGTCAAGGAGCGGCCCCCGCCGAGCTCGGCGGCAAAACCTCCGTCGTGAGAATGCGGTCGAGCTTCGGGAACTCGGCGTCGAGGTAGGCGTTTCCCTCGGCCTGGATGCGCGCCTGGCTCGGGCCATGACCGTCGGGCGCCCCCTCGCCGTAGCCCTTGTACAGGGAGTCGACCACGTCCATCCCCTTCACGACCCTTCCGAACGGGGCGAAGCCCGAGGCGTCGAGACGGGTGTGGTTATTGTAGGTGATGAAGATCTGGGTGGAGCGCGAGTTGGGCGAGCCGCTCTGCGCAAAGGTCACGAAGCCGCGGAGGTTCGACTGCGTGACCGGATCGTCGTCGAGATTGGCATCGCGCCACTTCGCCGCGACGGTGGGGTCACCGGGGATGCCGAACTGCACCATGAAGCCCTCGATGGCGCGGAAGAAGCGCGTGTCGTCGAAGAAGCCCATGCGCGCCAGGTTGTAGAAGCGGTCGGCGCCGCGAGGGGCCCAGCTCCTGTGCACTTCGATGACGAAGTCGCCCTGGGTGGTGGTGAACTTCGTGGAGAACACCGCCGGCGCGGTCGCCGTCGCCAGCGCCGGATCGAGCAGGGAGGCGGCGTGGTGTGCGGCTGGCGGCCCGGTGTGAGGCGGCGCCGCAACGCTGGACGCCGACGAGGCGGACGGCGAGACCTCCGCCGGGGTGATGGGCGTGATGGGCGTGGTGGGCCCGGAGCCACAGGCGGCGGCGAGGAGACCGGCGAGGGCGAGGAGTCTGGTGGAATGCAGCATGGCGTCCCGTCTTACCACCGAGCGCCTGCGAGACTCGCACGCTCTCGGACGCGCACGCTCCCTGGTTCCCACGCTGCCGGACTACAAGGCGGCGGCTGGCCCGGGACCGCCGTGGCATTTCTTCCACTTCTTGCCACTCCCGCAGGGGCACGGATCGTTTCTTCCCGGCCGCGCCTCGGCGCGCACCGCTTCCTTCTTGGGACCCCGGGCGAAGCGCTTCAGCCGCTCCAGCGACTCCTCCGGCGTCCATTGCCCGAACCACGCGCGCACCACCTCGCGCGGATAGTAGAAGTCCTCGGCCGCCGCCCTCGCCGCGACCGGCAGCCCCATGAACAGAAGGCTCTGCACGCGCGCGTCCTGCACGTCCGCGTCCACGCTCAGGATGGCGCTGCGGGCGAGGTCGTCGGGAACTTGCTCGGGGGTCTCGAAGCGCAAGGGGTGACCCTCGGGCAGGTCCTTGCCGGGCACCACGCCGAAGTCGCGGCCCACCTTCAACGTCGCCTCGGCGCACTCGTCGGCCTTCTCCAGCGTAGCGAGAACGGCGCGGGCAACCGAACGGCGGGTCGCGTCGTTGCCGGCGTCGGCGCCGCCTTCGGGAGGCGGCGGGGGCGGCCGGTACGAATCGAGGATGCGCCTTACTTCCGCCAGCGAGCCGGCATGCCGCAGTCCGATGGCGCCCAGCGCAAGCCCCGCGTCGAGCAGCGCCATCCAGTTGTCGCCCTCCGCCAGCGCGCGCTTGTAGGCGGGGATGGCGCCCTTGCCGAGGCGCGCCGCCACCCACGCGCTGCGCAGGAAAAAGGTCGACCCGCCCTGCGCCGAGCACGGGAAGGTGGGCGACGTCGGCTCCTCGCCCGCCGTGGCCGCGGTGGCCAGGATCTCGTCGAGGTTGCGCCGCTCCCCGGCGCCGGAGAGGAGCATCAGATGTGCCACCGACCACTCCAGCCGGTCGAGCTTCTCGAAGACCTTCCGGGTGGACGTCTTGATGACGACCTTGTGCGCGCCGTGGGCCATGGCCGGCCGCAGCTTCTCGCACTCCACGGCCATGTCGAGCATGACCAGGTACGGCGCCATCCCCAGCATGGGCTCGAAGGCCGAGAGCGCCACGAAGTCCTCACGCGCGAAGCGACTGCCGCGCGAGATGACGCGCTGGAAGAGGTCCCCCTCCTCTTCGTCCGGGCGGAGCTCGCGCTGTGCGATCTCCTTTCGCGTGCGCTTCTCGGCGACCTTGGCCAGGAGCGCGTCGAGCTGCGAGCGCGGGACGACCGGGAGATCGTGGTGCATCCCCGCGCCGAGGCAAGTGACGAAGCGACCGTCGCGGGTGACGATGACGAAGGGCCCCTCGCGCGCGTCGTCGATGGCCAGGGCGACGCGCGTGGCTTCGCCCGGCAGGTTCACGCGATCGAGGACGTAGGCGACCGCCTCGTGGTCGCGGTAGAGTTCCAGCGCGAACTCGGTCTGCGTGCGGCTGACCCGGTCGAGGCGCTCGAGGAAGTGGTGCGCGTGCGGCACGAGCTGGAAAGCTACCATGTGACTGCCGCTCGTTCTCGCCGCGGCCTCTCCGAGACGCGCGCGATCAGGTCATTGCGTGCAGACCGAGACCGCGCCGCAGGTCGAGACCGACAGGCTCACCGCGAAGCCGCCGGCGTCGACGTGGCAACTCTGAACGAGGCAGCTGCCCCCGTCGCCGCAGTCCGAGGCTTGCGTGCAGGACTGGAAGGTCGGCGCGCAGCTCGCCGTGCACGTGGCCGCGGGAGAGCCGGAGGCGAGGTCGTAACAGCACATCTGCCCGGGGCAGTCCGCCGACGACGCGCAGCCCTGCCCCGGGGTGCTCGCCTCGGAGGTGGAGTAGCCGTTCGAGCTGCCCGTGAAGACGATGCAGCCGGCGATGGTAAAGGCAAGCGTCCCCCCCAGCGCCAGACCCGCGAGGCCCCAGCCAGCGCTCATCAGAAGTCCCCTCGCAGGAGCACGCTCGATCCCGGGCCGGTCGGGGCGATGCCGACCTCGGCGTGCAGCGCCGCGTCGCTGGGGTTGGTCCACAGCACGATGGCGCCGACGCCGACCCCCGCGACGGCGACGACCCAGGCCCCGGCGTTCCACCACTCGAGATTGTGCAGCGTCTCGTTGGCGGCAAGGCCCGCCGCCGAGCAGACCTTGTCGACGCAGTCGTCGCTGCGAATGCCGTTCTGGTGCAGCATCATGGACGAGGTGATGGTCGCCACCACCGCGGCCTCGGCCCCCACCGAGAGGACCACCCAGCCCAGCGCGCGATTCGACTGGCGCGCGACGCGATGGTCGGGCGACTCCTCCTGCGCGTGCGTCCCACCCGCGCCTTGCGCCGAGGCGGGCTCCGGGCCCGCCGCGCGATTCGCCGGCGACGCCGCACACCCCGCCAGGCCCAGGGCGCCGAGGGCCGCGACGAGACGCGATACGCGCATGGGACGAGGCTAACGCGCGGGCCTCCCCCCTTCAACTCGACCGATGGCGCGTCAATCCGCGGCGAGCGCCTTCTCGATGGCCTGCTTCACCTCCGGGCTGGTGGGCTCGACGGGCGGCTCGAAGCGGGCGAGCACCTCTCCGTGTTTGCCGATCAGGAACTTGTTGAAGTTCCATTTGATGTCGCCGGAAAAGGCGGGGTTGGTGGCGGCGCCGGTCAGGAAGGCGAAGAGCGGATCGATTCCAGGGCCTTTCACCTTCACCTTGGAGAAGAGGTCGAACTTGACGCCGTAGCTCGTGATGCAGAACTCCTGGATCTCCCCATCCGTTCCTGGCTCCTGAGCGCCGAACTCGTTGGCCGGGAAGGCGAGCACCGAGAACCCTTTCGCCCCATAGGTCTCGTAGAGCTCCTCCAGGCCGCGGTACTGGGGGGTCAGCCCGCACTTCGAGGCGACGTTGACGATGAGCGCCACCTGGCCGCCGTAGTCGCGGAGGCTCTTGTCCGTTCCCTGGATGGTCTTGGCCGAGAAATCGTGAATGCTCTTTCCCATGGGCACCATGGAAGGCGTGCGCAAGGCCCGCGTCAATGGCCTGCGTCGTCCGTCTGGCCACGCGGGAAAGCGGGCCTCGCTGCATCGTGGCGAAATGGCGCGTCCCGTGGCATGCGCGCGACGCGCACGGCACCTCCATGCAGCGTGCCGGCCGCGGTCAGAAGCTCATGTGGCCGGCCAGAAAAAGGACGAGCAGCACGACCAGGACGAGACCCAGGCCGCCGCTCGGGTAATAGCCCCAGCCGCGGCTGTGCGGCCAGGCGGGGACCGAGCCGACGAGAGCGAGAACAACCACTACGAGCAGGATGGTCATCAGCATGGCCGGGCGAGTCGCAAGCATCGTTCCAGCGTGCGCCCGTCGAGCTCGCCGGGCACGCTCGAGCCCGCGCTGGACCCGGAGGCGCTCGAGATGGCGCCGGCGCGGGAACGCTCAATGGATCCCGCCATGGGCTCGAGCGGGAACGGGGCGATCCTTCGGCGCCTTGGCGGGGTGCTTGGCGAGGCTCTGCCGCAGGACCTCGGCGAGGTCGACCACGCTGGTGGCTTTGGCCGCCCTGGTCTTCGGTTTTTTCGGGGCATCGCCGCGCGCGCGTTCGGCCAGCAGGGCGCGGAGCCGATCTTCGTAGTCGTCCTTGTACTCGTGGGGATCGAAGGGCTTGACCATGGCGTCGATGAGCATCTCCGCGGCCTTCATCTCGCTCGCGGTGGTCTTCTCGCTGGCGGGCGGCAGATCGATCTCCGACGCCGGCACCATCTCGTGCGGGTAGTGGAGCAGCTCGACGATGAGCGCGCGGCCGCTCACCGACAGCGCAGCGAGGTGCGCCCGCGTACGCAGGGCCACCTGGGCGATTCCGACTTTGCCGGTCTTCACCAGGGCGTCGCGAAGGAGCGCGTAGGCGCGCCGGCCTCTCTTCTCGGGCTCGAGGTAGTACGGTGTGTCGAAGAGCATCGAGTCGATCTCGTGGCGCGCCACGAAGGCTCGTATCTCCACGGCCTGCGTCGCTTCGGGGCGCATGGCCTTCAGCTCGTCGTCGTCGATGACGACGTACTTTCCCTTCTCGTACTCGAAGCCGCGGACCGTCTCTTTCCACGGGACTTCCTGGCCGTCGATCTCGCACTGGCGCACGTTCTTGAGGCGCCCCTGGTCCTTGGCGTGGAGATAGTGAAAGTGCACGTCCTCGTCGACGCGAACGGCCGGGAAAAGCTTCACCGGGATGGTGACGAGCCCGAAGCTGATCGATCCGGTCCAGATGGCATGCGACATCTCTGCGTCCTTTCGAGTGCGAAACCGCTGTCCGGCGCCCTGTCGTCGACCGGCATCAGGCTGGAAGCTTGGCCAGAAGGCGCAAGACCTCCGCGACGCTCCACGCCTGGGCGATGCAGCCCCGCGGGGTGTACGGCGGCTCGGCGTCGAAGATCTCGCTGATGGACCCCACGCAGGCCTCGTCGAGGTGCACTGGGAAGGCATCGAGAAACCGCCGCGCCTCCGCTTCCCTGCCGGGATGGACCTTGACCCAGGCGTCCACGAACGGCCCGATCAGCCACGCCCACACCGTCCCCTGGTGGTAGGCCAGATCGCGCGCCCGCAGATCTCCGAAGTACCGCGGCTTGTAATCGGGGTGTCCGGGCGCGAGGGATCGCAGCCCCACGGGCGTGACCAGGCGCTTCTCGACTTCGGCCACCACGCGCTCCCAGTGGGGCGGCTCGAGGACGGGATGAGCGAGCGAGATGGCCAGGACCTGGTTGGGACGAAAGGCGTTGTCGTTGCCGTTCTCCCCGTCGACGACGTCGTAGAGATAGCCCCCTTCCTCGTACCAGAAGCGCCGGTTGAAGGACGCGCGCGCCTGGGCTGCTCGCTGCTCGAAAGGCGCCGCCTCCTCCTCCCCGGAGACCTCCCGGAGCCACCCGGCCAGAAGGCAGAGCGCGTTGTAATAAAGGGCGTTGATCTCCACGGCCTTCCCGCGTCGCGGGGTGACGATGAGATCGCCGACCTTGGCGTCCATCCAGGTGAGCGGGTGATCCGGCGAACCCTGACGGAGAAGACCGTCGCGCTCGTCGACCTGGATCCCGAAGAGAGTTCCCGCCACGTGGTGCTCGATGATGGAGACGAGGAGAGGGAGCACGTGGGCGAGGAGGGTCTTGTCGCCGGTGTGGACCAGGTAGCGATCCACCGCATGGAAGAACCACAGCGTGGCGTCGGCCGTGTAATAGACCCCCGAGTTCATCCCCTCGGGAAACATGTTGGGAATGAGGCCGTCCCGGACGTAGTGGGAGAACGTTCGCAAGATGTAGCGCGCCTCGGCGTGGCGCCCGGTCACCAGCGACAAGCCTTCCAGGCTTATCATCGTGTCTCTTCCCCAGTCGGTGAACCAGTGATACCCGGCGATGACGGTGCGAAGCTCGTCCCCGTGCGCGTGCGAGCGCGCGGCATTGGCCACGCGGCCCGTCGCGTTGATCACGAACTGGTCCGCGGCGAGGACCAGCTCGCCCCCGAAGGCCTCGCGCACCGGAGGCGCCGCCGCCGCCAGGAGCCGCGTACGCCGGGTGGCCTCGAACTGAAACGCCTCCTCCGGGGTGAGGGCGGTGGCGACGTTCCAGGGCTCGGTCGAGGCCGTCAACGTCGCGCTGGAGCCGACCCCGAGCACCACCCGGAAGAAGCCGGGGCAATACTGGTCGCTGATGGAGTCGTACCCGCGGCTCTTCTCGACGCCGTAGCTCACGTCACGGATTCGCTCGCTCTCCAGGAAGAACGCGCTCTCTTCCGCGCTGACGCGAAGCCGCA
>Ga0302324_100017832_pt1 | contig 14039 bp, 14 predicted proteins | sample Palsa_T0_1_FD_201949 | JGI IMG/M metagenome (GOLD analysis project Ga0302324, IMG submission 201949) | Peat permafrost microbial communities from Stordalen Mire near Abisko, Sweden - Palsa_T0_1 | ecosystem: Environmental > Terrestrial > Soil > Palsa > Peat permafrost | place: Sweden: Abisko... | reverse complement strand
CCGTTCCTTCCGATGCATGGGTCCTGAACATCGAGACCGGGGACGGACAGTTCAAGCTTGCGTCGCGCTTTGCCACGCTCAGTCTCGTCTGCAGCTTTCCGCTCGGTACCATCAGGTATCTGCTGACCGAGGCCACGGGACCGATTGCCGACTTCCATCCTCGGCGCCTTGAAGGCTTCCTTACCTTCACCGGCAAAGACACGGGCAAGAAAACCGAGAGCGCGGACAAGAAGTCCTCCGCGCGCATCTACGCCGGCGAAGGCACTCTACCGGGCAGCTGGAAAACAGATTCGCCCGCAAGTTTCGCCGAACCGTTGTTCCATCAGTTGTTCGAGCCGCTGCCTGTCGAAGTACCCCGCGTGAACAATGGAGCGCCGCAATGACGCCGCCCGCCACCATGGTCATGACGGAATTGTGGACGTCGTTCGCCTCAGTCCTGCGCAGTTATCTTGCCGCGCATGGCTTGAATTCGACGCACCAGGCAGTTGTCGAAGTCAGTGCCGACGCCATCACCATTCGTGTCGCCGACCGCTGGCTCCGTATCGAACACGTTGACGGACGCGGCACCATGCTCGGCTCCGACGGCTCCGTCACTCATTTCGAGTTGCAACAGGACGGCACCATCCGTTTCCCGGATGGCGATGCCGGAACCGAAGAGCCAGCCGACATGGACCACGCCGCCGAACGCATTGCGCGCGAGCTGATGACAAAGGCGGCCGCATGAGCGCGATCAAGGCCACTATTTTTTCTCCCGAGCTCGCCGCCCGCTTTGACAAGCTGGTCACGCTCTACCCAGTTCGCCGCTCCGCGCTGATCCCGATGCTGCTTTATGCGCAGGATGAAGTTGGCTACATCTCCGAAGCGGTTATTCAAGAAGTCGCAACGCGCATCGGCATCTTCGATCTCGACGTCCGCAACGTCCTCAGTTACTACTCGCTGCTGCGCACCAAGCCGGTCGGCAAATATCATGTCCAGGTCTGCACCAACATTTGCTGCATGCTACGCGGCGGCCAGGAGCTGTTCGAGCACTGCAAGCAGAAGCTGGGCGTCGAAAATAAAGAGGCGACGCGTGACGGCCTCTTTTCCGTGGAGGAAGTGGAATGTATTGGCGCCTGCAGCTGGGCGCCTGCGATCCAGATCAATTACGACTTCCATGAAAACCTGACAACTGCTGCGATGGACAACGTCCTTGAGCAATACCGGAGTAAGGGATAGCGATGCCGAATATTTCCCACCATCCCGATGAAGTCTCCGTGGTCAGCTACCGCTTTGGCAAAGGCGCGGCCAACATCGACAAATATTTAGAGCTTGGCGGTTACGAATCCCTGAAGAAGTGCCTCGGGCTGGAGCCAGACGCCATCGTCGCCGAGATGAAAGCCTCCGGCCTGCGCGGCCGCGGCGGCGCAGGCTTCCCGACCGGCATGAAGTGGTCGTTCGTACCGAAGCAATCTGCCAAACCGAAATACATTCTCGTCAACGGCGACGAATCCGAGCCCGGCACCTGCAAGGACCGCCTCATCTTCGAGCACGATCCGCACGCTGTCATTGAAGGCGTCATCATCGCCGGACTCGCAGTCGGCGCGCAGATGGGATTCATCTACCTGCGCGGCGAATATCGCTATCTCCTCACCATCATGGAGCGCGCCATTGCCGACGCATACGCCAAAGGCTTCCTCGGCAAAAATATTTGTGGCAGCGGCAAGGATTTTGAAGTCATCTCGCACACCGGCGCCGGCGCGTACGAAGTCGGCGAAGAATCCGCTCTGATGGAGTCGCTCGAAGGCAAGCGCGGCATCCCACGAATCCGCCCGCCATTCCCTGCCGTTGTCGGACTTTATGGCGGACCGACAGTCATCAACAACGCTGAGACTATCGCGACTGTCCCGCACGTATTCCGCATCGGCGGCGCGGAATACGCCAAGCTCGGCACGGAACGCAACGGTGGCACGCGACTGTTCTGCCTCAGCGGCCACGTCAAAAATCCCGGCGTCTACGAATTGCCGATGGGCTACAACTTGAAGAAAATGGTTTACGAAGTCGGCGGCGGCATCGCCAACGGTCGCAAGTTGAAAGCGGTCGTCCCCGGCGGATCATCGACTCCCGTCCTGCTGCCAGAGGAAATCGACATCGGCATGGACTTCGATCAGGTCGGAAAAGCCGGCTCCATGCTCGGCTCCGGCGGCGTCGTCGTCATCGACGACCAGACCTGCATGGTCAACTTCGCGCTGCGCACGATGAAGTTTTACCAGCACGAAAGCTGCGGCTGGTGCATTCCCTGCCGCGAAGGCACGGACTGGCTGAAGAAAACTCTGACGCGCTTCCACGCCGGCGGCGGCGTTGAAAAAGACATCGACAACATTCGCTACTTGTCAGAAAACATGCTCGGCCGCACCTTCTGCCCGCTTGGTGATGCAGCTGCCATGCCGACCATCGCGTTTGTAAAAAAATTCCGCCACGAGTTCGAAGCTCATCTCGACGGCAAACCGTGCCCGTACGCGCACGCAGAAGATCTGGCGCTCGCCTAAAAGGATTCCATGCCCGACGTAACGTTCATAGTAGACGGCAAACAGCTCACCGCTCCCGCGGGAACGCTGCTGATTGACGCCTGCCGCACCGCTGGCATCGAGATTCCCGCCTTCTGCTACTACCCCGGGCTGTCGCTGCAGGCCGCGTGCCGCATGTGCGTCGTTCGCATAGAGAAAATGCCCAAGCTGCAGACCGCCTGCACCACACCAGTCGCCGAAGGCATGATCGTCCAGACCGAAACTGACGAGACGAAGCAGGCGCGCAAAGCCACGCTCGAATTGCTGCTTGGCAATCATCCACTCGATTGCCCGGTGTGCGACGCAGGCGGCGAGTGCGAGCTGCAGGACATGACCTTCAAGTACGGCGCCTCGGAATCAAAGTTCGTCGAGATCAAGCAGCACCGCGAGGAGCAGCAGTGGTCGCCCGTCGTCTTCTTCGATCGCCCGCGCTGCATCCTCTGCTACCGCTGCGTGCGTATGTGCGGCGAGGGCATGGACGTCTGGGCGCTCGGCGTCCAGAATCGCGGCGTCGGCTCTGTCATCGCGCCGAACCGACAGGACCATCTCGATTGCGAAGAGTGCGGCGCCTGCATCGACGTCTGTCCCGTTGGCGCGCTGACTTCCGGCACGTATCGCTACAAGACCCGCCCGTGGGAGATGAATCACGTCGCCACCGTGTGCACGCATTGCGGTGACGGCTGCAAGGTGACACTTGGCATCCGCCAAGATAACGACGGCAGTGAAGTCGTCCGCGGAGACAATCGCGACAAGAGCGGCATCAATGGTGATTTCCTTTGCGCGAAGGGCCGCTTTGCATTTGACTTCGTCAATCGCACAGACCGCCTGACGCAGCCACTCGTCCGCCAGGCAAATGGCCAACTCGAAGCTGTGAGCTGGGAGCATGCGATTCAGTTCGTCGGTAAGAAACTGACTGAGATTCGTAACCAGCGTGGTGGCAAATCCATCGGCTTCATCGGATCGAACCGCACGACGAACGAAGACAACTACATTCTGCAGAAGTTCGCCCGCTCTGTCGTCGGCACAAACAACATAGATCACCATCGAACAGCGGACTTCGCCGGCTTTGTCCAGGCGCTGGCAAAACATTCCGCAAAGGCCGCTTCTCTGCGCGACTTCGAGTCCGCAGCCGCGACGCTTGTCATTGGCGGTGATCCGACGGAACAGCACCCACTGCTGGCATGGAACATCCGCACCAACGTCCGCCTCAACAACAGCCGCCTCTACATTGCGAACACCGAGAAAATTAAGCTGCATCGCCAGGCAAAGGCGTTTCTCGCATTGCCAGCGCAGGACGGCTACGGTTCCTTCGCGAATTCGCTGCATGCCGGCGGTGCGAATGACGAGACCAAGACATTCCTGGATGGTCTGCGTGCCGAAGAATCGCTCATCGTCGCGATGGGTCCTGAGTTGCGCGACGGCACCATCGCGGCTATCGTCGCCGCCTTCCCGCAGGCGAAGTTCGCGCTGCTGGGCGACTACTCAAACTCGCGCGGCGCGGCTGACATGGGCCTCTTCCCGGATTTGCTGCCCGGCTTCACTCCACTCTGCGCGAACGCGACATTTGCAACCGAATACGGTATGGAATTCTCTGCCGAGCCCGGCCTGAATCTGATCCAGATGCTGGACGCAGCCGCGCGCGGCGATCTGGGCGCACTTTACGTCGTCGGATCCAATCCGGTGTCGCGTTACAACGTCCCAGCCGATTCACTAGAGAACACGTTCCTCATCGTGCAGGATTTATTCCTCACTGAAACGGCGTTGCTCGCGGACGTTGTTCTACCCGCCGCCTCGGCCTACGAAAAATCAGGCACGATGACCAACACCTACGGCGACCTGCAGCTCGTGAAAAAAGGCGGCGACCGCGCCGGCACGCGCTCCGATCTCGAAATCATCGTTCGCATCGCAGCTGCCATGGGCGCCAAGGTGAACTCGCTGGTTCCCTACGGCAAGGGCGTCAGCTCCGACCTCGGCCAGACGCGCGGCGCGCAATCCGGCGAGGCCGATCGCCACGCCGTCTGGCTTTCCGCGCACAATCTCGAACCGCGCGTCAGCCCCTTCGATCCCAACGCCGTGCTCGACGAAATTCATCGGCTCATCCCCGGGTATGCTGGCCTGTCACGACTGACCTTGGCCGCGGGCAATGATCAACACCTGCCATCCGCCGAGCCGACAGGTCTCGTCCAGATCGACCTCAGCTCGCATGCCGGCCTGACACTTCCGACCGGCGACGGACTATTCGCCTCCGGAACTCTCGGCCGGTACTGCAGCACGCTCGGCGAACTGGCTGCTGAACATCCCCAGTCGGCTGAGATGGCCACGGACGCCTCCGCATGAGCCATCTCCTGGTTTTCGTCCTGCTCAGCATTCTCAAAGTTGCGGTCGTCACTGGCATCCTGCTGACCACCGTCGCCTACACCGTTCTGCTCGAACGCAAGGTCGTCGGCCGCATTCAGAACCGCTGGGGCCCCAGCCGCGTCGGTCCATTCGGACTCTTGCAACCTGCAGTCGACGGGATCAAGCTGTTCCTGAAAGAGGACTTGATCCCCACCGGCGTCGACCGCCCACTCTATATAGTTGCGCCGATCATCGCCTTGGCCTGCGCGCTCATCTCGGTCGCCGTCATTCCCTTCGGCGCCGACATCCAGATCCGCGGCGTTCACATGTTCCAGATCACTGACCTGAACATCGGCCTGCTCGTCATCCTCGGCGTCACCTCAGTCGGCGTATATGGCATCGCGCTCTCCGGGTGGTCATCGAATAACAAATATTCGCTGCTCGGTGCGCTTCGCTCCAGCGCGCAGATGGTCAGCTACGAGCTCGCACTCGGCCTGTCGCTCATCGGCGTCGTTCTGCGCGCGCAATCACTCAGCCTGCGCGACATCGTCAACTCGCAGTCAGCGCACGGAGCTATTTCGTGGAACGTCTTTGGCGGCTTCCAGTTCATCGCGTTCTTCATCTATCTCATCGCGGCGTATGCGGAAACAAATCGCGCACCATTCGACTTGGTCGAAGCCGAGAGCGAGCTGACCGGCGGCTATCACACCGAGTACAGCTCGATGAAGTTCGCGATGTTCTTCATGGCGGAGTATGCCAACATGGTCACCGTCTCCTGCGTAGCCACGCTGCTGTTCCTCGGCGGCTGGTCCAGCCCATTCGGCAACTTACTACCGACACCGCACAATTTCTTTTTCGCCGCAATTGCGCCGGTGTTTTGGTTTGTCCTCAAAGTTTTCTTTTTTCTTTTTCTCTATACCTGGGTCCGCGGGACTCTGCCGCGCTTCCGTTATGACCAGCTGATGGGCTTTGGCTGGAAATTCTTGTTACCACTCGCGATTCTCAACGTCCTGGGCACCAGTCTCGCCCTTGCGTTGCATTAAAATTCAAAGTTCGACGTCTGCATCATGCATCTGATCCTCTTCTTCATTTTCGGCATGCTGTGCCTCGCAGGAGCAATCAACCTGCTGCTGCAGCGCCATCCCATCAATAGCGCTTTGTCGCTGATCGTCGTGATGGCTTCGCTCGCAGTGCTCTACCTGTTGCTCGGCGCGGAGTTCCTCGCCGCCGCGCAGATCATCGTCTACTCCGGCGCCATCATGGTGCTGTTCGTCTTCGTCATCATGCTGCTGAACGCAGGCGTCGAAGATCTGACCCACGGCTCTAGAGCTGCCTACGTCGTCGGCATCCCCGGCGTCTTCGCCATCATCGCTGTTCTCACAGCGTTTTTCTTCACCCATCGCGCGGACTTTGGCACCATCACGCTCGGCTCCTATTACGTTTCCACCGCCGGCATCAGCCGCCTGCTGTTTCGCGATCTGCTGCTGGCCTTTGAAGTCACGTCGATTCTGATTCTCGTTGCAATTCTCGGTGCCGTCGTATTGGCCAGAAGGGACGCTAGCGAATGAGCAACACCATCCCCACCGTCTTCTATCTGCTGCTAAGCGCGCTTCTGTTTTCAATCGGAGCGGTCGCGTTCCTCGTCAAGCGCAACATCATCACGACTTTCATGTCGATAGAGTTGATGCTGAACGGCGTCAACCTCGCCTTCGTCGCCTTCGCAAATCACCTTCACCAGGCTTCGGGACAGATCTTCGTCTTCTTTGTCATGGTCGTCGCCGCTGCGGAAGCTGCCGTCGGTCTCGCGCTCATCATCGCCTTATTTCGCGCTCGCGAAACTCTCAACGTCGACCAGGTGAACCTCCTCAAACTATGAGCGCCTCCCTCCCCTATTGGCTGTTGCCGCTGCTGCCGCTCGCCGGCAGCGGCCTCAACGGCTTTTTCGGCAACAAGCTTCCTCGACCTGTAGTCGCGGCAATTGCATTGCTTTCGACTGCGGCGAGCTTCGCGCTGGCGGCGTGGCTATTTTTCAATTTCTCCGGGACTGCGCAGTCATTGCCCGGCGCGCCGTGGATAGCAGTCACCGGCTTCCAGGCGAATTTCAACCTCTATGTCGATCACCTGACGCTCATCATGCTGATGGTTGTCACCGGCGTCGGCTTCCTCATCCACATTTATTCCGCCGGCTACATGGCACACGAAGAAGGCTACTGGCGCTTCTTCGCTTATCTGAACCTCTTCATGTTTTTCATGCTCGTGCTGGTCTTGGCCGGAAACTTCCTGCTGATGTTCGTCGGCTGGGAGGGCGTGGGACTCGCGTCGTACCTGCTGATTGGTTTTTACTTTCGTTGCCCGTCAGCCGCCAGCGCCGGAAAGAAAGCATTCGTAGTCAATCGCATTGGCGACTTCGGCTTTCTCCTCGCCATGTTCCTGCTGATCTCGCATTTTGGCACGCTGGACTACACCCGCATCTTCGGCGCGATTCAATCTGCCCCGACGTCGCTGACCACGGCCGCTTACACCGCGATCGCGTTGCTGATGCTGCTTGGCGCAACCGGTAAATCCGCACAAATTCCGCTCTACGTCTGGCTACCCGACGCGATGGAAGGCCCCACGCCAGTCTCTGCACTGATCCACGCCGCGACCATGGTCACGGCCGGCGTCTATATGGTCGCGCGCAGCCACGCCATCTTCAATCACGCGCCGATTGCACTGACCACAGTCGCAGTCATCGGAGCGGCCACCGCCTTCTTCGCCGCCACTGTAGGCCTGGTCCAGACGGACATCAAGCGCGTGCTCGCGTATTCAACAATCTCGCAGCTCGGCTACATGTTTCTCGCCTGCGGAGTCGCCGCGTATTCGGCAGCAATCTTCCATCTCGTCTCGCACGCGTTTTTTAAAGCGCTGCTCTTCCTCGCAGCGGGCTCCGTGATTCACGCGATGAACGGCGAGCAGGACATGCGCAAGATGGGCGGGCTGCGGCGTTTCGTCCCCGTCACATTCTGGACCATGACAGCCGGAACGCTAGCGATCACGGGCATCTTTCCCTTCGCCGGATTCTTTTCCAAAGACGCTATCCTCTACGAAGCATTTGCTTCAGGCCCAGGAGGAAAGATTCTCTGGGCGGTGGGACTCGTCACTGCATTCCTGACAGCGTTCTACATGTTCCGCCTCTGGTACCTGACATTCTTCGGCGATCGCCGCGAAGCTGGTGACAGCCATCCCCATGACTCCCCGTGGAGCATGCTCGGCCCGCTGATCTTGCTTGCAATTCTGTCGTTCGTCGGCGGATGGATCGGTTGGCCGCACGGTCTGTGGGGCAGCGATCACTTCGCGGCATTCCTCGCACCTGTCTTCGCGGACATGCCGGCAAACACTGAAGCTTCGCCCGGCAGCCACATCGAACTGATCCTCGCCATCGTTTCGACAATCGTCGCGCTTCTCGGCTGGGTCTTCGCCGATCTGTTTTATCGCCGCCGCCCTGAACTCCCGGCGTCGCTCGCCGCCAAGGCCAGCGGCCTCTACAAACTGCTCAGCGGTAAATATTGGATTGACGAACTCTACGCCGCCACCATCGTCCGCCCGCTCGAAGTGGGTTCGGAAACCGTTCTCTATCGCGGCGTGGACAATACGCTAGTCGACGGCGCGACGCACTCCATAGCTGAAGGCGCACTCGGAGCGGGAGGAGTTATTCGCCGCATGCAGTCCGGCAACATCCGTTCCTACGCCGGATGGATTGCGATCGGCGGCGCGGCGCTGCTCATCCTGGCCATCGAGGTGGCGCGATGACCAGCTGGAATCCGCTCATCCTGACACTGATATTGTTCGTCCCCACCGCGGGCGCCATCCTCATCACGCTGCTTCCGCGGCAGAGCAACGCTATCCGGTGGAGCGCGCTACTCGTCTCGCTCGTCACGTTCGCTTTATCGCTGCATTTGCCCGCGCATTTTGTTTACGGCCAGCAGGGCTTTCAATTTGAGAGCGATCGCGTCTGGATCGCGAATCCACTGATCCACTATCACGTCGGCGTCGACGGCCTTTCCATGTGGCTCATCGTGCTGACCACATTCCTTGCACCGATCGGCGTCCTCGCTTCCTGGAAAACGATTGGCGAGCGCAAGAAAGAGTTCTACGCGCTCTTCCTGCTGCAGCAAACGGCGATGATCGGCGTCTTCATCGCGCTGGACCTGATGCTCTACTACGCCTTCTGGGAAATGTCGCTCGTCCCGATGGCGCTGCTCATCGGCATGTTTGGAAGAAAAAATGGCCGCGCTGCCGCCATCAAGTTTTTCGTCTACACGTTCGTTCCGTCCGCGCTCTTGCTCGTAGCGATGATATGGCTGTACGCGCACACCGGCACCTTCGACTTCGTCGTCCTCCGGCAGATGCGCCTCGGCGGCGCGCTGAATTTCTCCGCCACCGCCGGCATGTTTCTGTCGCTCGCATTCCTGCTGGCCTTCGCCGTCAAGGTCCCCATCTTTCCGCTCCACGGCTGGCTCGCCGACGCGCTCTCGGAAGCGCCGACAGCGATGGCCATGGTGCTCGCCGGAAAACTCGGCCTCTACTCTATCCTCCGCTTCAGCTTTGGGCTCTTCCCTGACGAATCCCGCCGCGTCGCGCCCATACTCATCGCGCTCGGTGTCATCGGAATTCTCTACGGCGCCCTACTTGCCTGGGTGCAGACCGATCTCAAGCGCCTTGCCAGCTACTCCACGCTCTCGCATCTGGGATTCTGCGTACTCGGAATTTTCAGCTTCACCATCGCCTCCACCGACGGCGGCGTTTACCAAATCTTGAACCACGGCATCTCCGCCGGCGCGTTGTTCGTCCTGCTCGGCATTTTGTACGAGCGTTTTGGCACCTACGAAATCAGCGACTACGGCGGACTTGCAGCGCGGCTGCCATTCTTCTCCGCTATGATGGTCGGCACCGCACTCTCGCTCATCGGCCTGCCCGCACTTAATGGCTTCGTCGGCGAGTTCCTTGTGCTCAGCGGCAGTTTCGGTGTCCACACGTATTGGACCGCGGCCGCAACACTCGGCGTCATTCTCAGCGCAGTTTACATGCTGTCCATGCTGCAGCGGGTGCTTTATGGCGAGCCATCCACACGCGTGCTGGCTCTTGGCAACGGAACGCCGAATGGCGACCTGACCCTCCGCGAACAAACCGCGATGTGGCCACTCCTCATTCTCATCGTCCTGATGGGCGTGCTGTCGCCGTATTGGATGCGCGCTATCAATGCTCTGTACGGCAGTCAACCGGCACAGGTGCAAGCGGTAAATCACACCATGAAGGCGGGAGAATAACGTGAGCTGGACCCATATTCTCCCAGAACTCATCCTCACCATCGGCGGCATCCTCGTCATGCTAACGGAGAGTTTCCTTAAGCCGCGCTCCTCGCGTTTCTCTGTCGCTTTGCTGGCCTGTCTCAGCGCGCTCGCTGCCATGGGCGCCAGCGTCTGGCAGTTGCACGCGCCTGCAGGGAGCGCCTATTGGGGCGCCATCTACACGGACGCCTACTCGAGCTTCTTCCACGTCCTCATCGCGGCGATTCTGCTGTGCAGTCTCCTGGTATCGGCGGATTACTTCCGCGGTCGTATGCATCGCGGCGAGCTCTACGCGCTGATGCTCTTCGGTGCCACCGGCATGATGCTGATGACCAGCGCCTCCTCTCTGCTGCTTGTCTTTATCGGCCTCGAAATTTCATCGATCTCGACTTACATCCTGACCGGCTTCCGCAAAGACACGGCAACCGGCCCCGAAGCCGCGCTGAAATACTTCCTCCTCGGCTCCTTCGCCACGGCTTTCTTCCTGTACGGAGTCGCCCTCGCATTCGGCGCCACAGGCACCGACAACATCTACACCATCGGCAGCGTTCTCGTTCTCAATCCCTCCCCCCTCGCCGTGGTCTCGCTGGCGCTGATGCTCATCGGGCTGGGATTAAAAATTTCCGCTGCACCATTCCACGTCTGGACGCCCGACGTCTACGAGGGCGCCCCGTCTCCCGTCACGGGCTTCATGTCAACCGGACCCAAGGCCGCCGCCTTCGCCGTGCTGCTCAAGATTCTGCTGGTCGCCTATCCCACACTCCATCCGACGTGGTCCGTTCTGTTATGGATACTCGCCGCCATCTCAATGACAGTCGGCAATCTGGGCGCGTTGTTGCAGAACAGCGTCAAGCGCATGCTTGCCTACTCCTCAATCGCGCACGCCGGCTACATCCTCGTCGCATTCGCGGCTGGATCGGCAGAAGGCGTCGCCGCGGCATCGTTTTATCTCGTGAGCTACGCCGCGATGAACATCGGCGCCTTCACCATCCTCAGCTACGCCGCCCGCTATGAAGAGCGCGCAGCATCATTCAGCGACTTTGCCGGGCTCGCACGTCGCAGCCCCTTCATCGCGGCGACGTTCACCCTATTCCTTCTGTCACTGATCGGCATCCCGTTTACCGGCGGCTTCTTCGGCAAGTTCTACGTCTTCACCGCGGCACTGCACTCCGGACTCGTCTGGCTCACCGTAATCGGCCTGCTCAACAGCGGCCTGGCAGCGTTTTATTACCTCCGCGTCATCGCAACTATGTATATGCGTTCGCCCGACGAGGGCACAGCGCTGACACTGAAGCCGATGAGTTTTGGGACGGCAACGGTGCTGGTCTTCGCCGCCGCCGCGACGCTCTTCCTCGGCATCGTACCCAGTCACGTGCTGGATGCCGCGCAATCGGCCGCAGCCAGCCTGACAGCTTCGCCCAACGCTGCCACAACGGCGCCAGCGGCCGCCGTCAATCCCGCTCCGTAAAATCCCGCCGTAGAATCGGCAAATAAAACGGCCTTCCCGAAGGAAGGCCGTTTTGCATCGAGAACTTCTTGTTACTTGACCTTGACGAACACGATCACGAGCGTAAACAGGGCAAGTGATTCGATAAACGCGAGGCCCAGAACCAGCAGCGTCAGAATGCCGGCGCGTGCTCCGGGGTTGCGCGCCACCGCTTCTGTTGCCGAACCGGTTGCGATGCCTTGGCCGATGCCGCAGAGGCCGGCCGCGATTCCCATGGAGAGACCAGCGGCCAAGGCCACGAGTCCGTTCGATCCGGTGGTGCCGGATTGCGCAAAGGCCGGGGTCGCCAGGCAGAGCGCCGAAAGTGTCATGAATAGATATTGCAGTTTACGCATGTTGCTCCTTCAAAAGCTTCCCTGTGAAGTACCGTCAGTGGGTGGTTGATACCCTCCCTCAGGGGGCACCCTCACGCTCACGGCCTGACGCGCGAAACGGAAGCATCTTTCCGCGCCAAACTTTTTTACCGCTGGCTACACATTGGCGGTTTCATCATGCGAGACCGCGCCCGCAAGGTAGATGAGCGCCAGCAGCATGAATACATAAGCCTGAATCAGTGAAACGCCGAGATGCAAGCCGATGAAGATGATCGGAATGCCAATCGGGAGAAGCGAGAAGATGACCAGATACACCATGTCGCCGGCAAACATGTTCGCGTAAAGACGAACGGTGAGTGACAGAATGCGCGCCAGGTGCGAGATGATCTCCAGCGGGAAAATGAATGGCGCCATCCACGGAATTGGCCCGAAGAAGTGCTTGATATAACCGAACACCCCCTGTTCGCGGATGCCATACCAGTGGTAATAGATGAATGTCGGCAGTGCGATGCCGAGCGGGACGATGACATAGGCGGTCGGCGACTCCAGGCCCGGGATCAACCCCATCAAGTTGCAAATGAGAATGAAGAGTGCCATCGCGCCGATGTACGCCATGAAGCGCTCGTAGTGGTGGCCGATAATCTGCTCACCTTGCGTGTGGACGAACTCGTCATACATCTCCGCAAGATGCTGCACGGTGCCCGGCTTTTCAACTGTCAGGCTGGCACGCACAATGACAAACAGCAGCAGCAGGAAGCCGACGCAGAGCAGCTCCATCGCGTAAGCGTTGTTGATCGGCGCGTGTGCGTTCTCAGGATGGACGCCGAGCGCCAGCATCATTCGCGTGACGAAGGCACCAAAGTGGTGGTTCAGGAATTGGGTAAAAAGCAGCTGGTGTTCCATAAAATATTCAGGTCGCCGTCAGTTGTTTAGCGCCACTTCCGCAGGAGTCTGAGGGCTTCAAAGGTGACAGCAAGCATCGCCAGAGCCAACCCCGCGATCAGTGCGTAAACTGAACCGTGCAAACACTTTAGACTAACATACAGCGCGCCCGCAGCGAGCGCGAAGCGAAGGAAAAACCGGATCAATACACCGGCCATCGGTCGCGGCCTGGCGGCTGGGTCGAGATCGAATTTGGCGGCCACCGCGGTGACCAGACTGCGCCATTCCCAGAGACTCAGCGCGGCAACTGCAGCGCCAACAACAAATAACGCCGCCGACTGCCAGTGCCCCAGTGCCCAGATGATCGGGATCGCGACCAGCGTCAGCATCGCGATCAACTTCAGGCTGCGCAGCAGCGCGTTCTGCAAATCTTTATCGGTGAAATCAGCGGACCCGTCGGGTGTTCCGCCCTGCGGCGTGACCGGCATTTACATTTGCCTCTTCACAATGCGGATCATCTGAATGAAGCCGGCGACCGAGCCAAGAATGAGGCCGGCGATATAAATCCAGTTGGTATGGAAGAGATGGTCGAGACCGACGCCGGCGATCCATCCGATGAAGACAGCGGCCGGCAGCAGGAACGCAAGCTGCATCAGAGACTCCGCTTTGACGAGCGAGGCCATCGGTCCGTTCGGATCTCTCGGTTTGCGGGGTTCGAGCGGCATGTTCATCAGCTCTTCTAGCGTAAACCACGGCGGCGTTCTCGGAGGCCGAGCGTCCTGCGCCGCTATACTGGCCTGTCTGTTACTTTTTGTTTCCGAGGGGACCTTCCGGCGTGTTTGAGTCAAACTTCGAGCGTGGCATTTACAATCTGCGGCGCGAAAAACTTCAGCAGATCCAGGCGCTTGGCCAGCAGGCGTATCCGAACCAGTTTGTCGGCAGCGCGACGATCCCGGAAATTCTCGAGCAATATCAGGACATCGGCGGCGAAACGCACGAGGATGAGCGCGTCACCGTGCAAGTGGCGGGGCGCATCATGTCGATTCGCCTGCAGGGCAAGGCGGGATTCGCTCACCTGCAACAGGGCGGCCAGCGGTTGCAGATTTACGTTCGCAAGGACAGCGTAGGC
>Ga0302324_100017831_pt1 | contig 14039 bp, 8 predicted proteins | sample Palsa_T0_1_FD_201949 | JGI IMG/M metagenome (GOLD analysis project Ga0302324, IMG submission 201949) | Peat permafrost microbial communities from Stordalen Mire near Abisko, Sweden - Palsa_T0_1 | ecosystem: Environmental > Terrestrial > Soil > Palsa > Peat permafrost | place: Sweden: Abisko... | reverse complement strand
TCCAAAGCCGGCTGCTGAATGGCGCGGGCGAACGAAAACGCCAACGCCCAAGGCATCCCCGACTTGAATCTGACATTCATAGCGTTCAAACGCGCCGAAGCCAGTTCAGCTGACTGACCGCCCGACAGGAACGCAATTCCAGGAACCGCGGCGGGGACGGACCGCAGCAGACAGCGCACCGTGGCGTCGGCCACAGCGTCCACCGAGTCTTGCTTGGGGCAGGTGAGTCCCGGAAGAGCCATGTTCGGCTTCAGGATCATACCCTCCAGCATCACGCCTTGAGCGTGGAGTTCGTTGAAAACCGTTTGCAAAACCTCTTCCGTGACCTCGCAGCAGCGCTCCAGAGTATGCTCGCCATCCATCAGAACTTCCGGTTCGACGACAGGGACCAGTCCGGCTTCCTGACACAATGCGGCATAACGTGCCAATGCCTGCGCGTTGGCCTCGATACAACCGCGGCTGGGAAGGCCCTCGCCCAACGCGATTACAGCGCGCCACTTAGCAAACCGGGCGCCCATCTGAAAGTATTCAGACAGACGTTCGCGCAATCCATCCAGGCCCTCGGTGATCTTCTCTCCGGGATGACCTGCAAGGTCCTTTGCTCCAGTGTCGACTTTGATGCCAGGAATGATTCCCGCGCCGGCGATGACATTGATAAAAGGAGTGCCATCTTTCTTCCGCTGGCGGATCGTCTCATCGTACAGAATCGCGCCACTAATGGACTCCCCAAGACCGGGCGTGGTCACAATCAATTCGCGATAGGCGCGCCGGGCCTCCTCGGTCTGGGGAATGCCCAGCTTGGCGAATCGTTTGTTGCAGGTTGGATTACTCTCGTCCATCGCCAGCAGTCCTTTGCCGCCGGCGACCATTTTCTTCGCGATACCTATAAGCTCTTGCGTATTCATTGTTGGTTCCTTGATTTGTTTCCAACCAAGTCGTTGTCCGGCGCCCAAAACGCGGGGCGCATCGTGCGCGACCTGCAGGTTATGCCAATAGCCGACTGGAGCCTGTCCGTGCGCCGCCAAAGTCTCGTTTTGTAGCCGCCAACCGTCAAAAGTTTGCGCCGAAATGCAGCGGGCAAAAAGCGCGAACAGGACGATTCGAGCGTGAATTGTCCTTGAACGTGTGGATCAGCCGCCGCATGGGTTCACCGCCCTCACGGTTCAAGGGAGTAGACGGCCGCGGGAGTTTCCGCGGCCGCCCTTCTCGCGCAACGCCATCCCAATCAATCGCAGCGCCATCGCGGTGTCATTTCTTCCATTTCCAGTCGCGGATTTCGGGCATGTCTTCGCCGTGCTTGTCGATGTAGTGCTTGTGCTCGATGAGCTTGTCCTGCATCGTCTGCTTCAGATACGCGCCCTTGGAGCCCAAATGTGGCACGCGATCCACCACGTCTTGCACCAGGTGGAAGCGATCCAGGTCGTTCTGCACTCTCATGTCGAAGGCCGTCGTGATGGTGCCCTCTTCCTTGTAGCCCCGGACATGCAGATTGCGGTTAGTACGGCGGTAGGTCAAGCGGTGGACCAGCCATGGGTATCCATGGAAGCCAAAGACGATGTGCTTGTCTTTGGTGAACAGCGAATCATACTCCGTATCTTTCAAACCATGCGGGTGCTCGCTGCTGGACTGTAACTTCATTAAGTCGACAACATTGATCACGCGAATTTTCAGATCGGGCAGATGCTCTCGAAGGATGGAAACGGCGGCGAGTATCTCCAGCGTGGGAGTGTCGCCGCAACAGGCCATTACTACGTCCGGCTCGGCGGCATCCTGGTCGTTGCTGGCCCATTGCCAGATGCCGATTCCCTCGGTGCAATGCACCACTGCGGCGTCCATGGTCAGCCATTGCGGCAGGGCGTGTTTGCCTGCTACCACCACGTTGACGTAGTTCCGGCTGCGCAGGCAGTGATCGAAGACCGACAGCAGACAATTAGCGTCCGGCGGCAGATAGACCCGCACGATATCTGCCTTCTTGTTAATCACGTGGTCGAGGAATCCGGGATCCTGGTGCGTGAATCCGTTGTGATCCTGCTGCCATACGTGGGAGGCGAGCAGATAGTTCAGCGACGAGATCTTCCGCCGCCAGGGCAGTTCCAGACATACCTTCAGCCACTTGGCGTGCTGGCTGAACATCGAGTCGACGATACGGATGAATGCCTCATAGCTGTTGAATAGCCCGTGCCGCCCGGTCAGTAAGTATCCTTCCAACCAACCCTCGCATTGGTGTTCGCTGAGCATCGAATCCAGTACGCGTCCCGCAGGCGCAAGGAATTCGTCATTCTTCACTGTTCGAGCGTCCCACTGCCTGTTGGTGACTTCGAATACCGCGCCCAAGAGATTCGAGACCGTCTCATCGGGACCGAACACGCGGAAATTGCGCTGGTCCTGATTCAGCTTGGCCACATCTCTCAGGAAGCTACCCAAAACGAGCGTATCCTGGCCAGTTACCGCGCCGGGCGAGGGCACATTCACGGCGTGGACGCAGAAGTCCGGCATCCGCAAGTCATGCAATAGAATGCCGCCATTGGCGTGCGGATTGGCGCCCATCCGCCGGTCGCCCTTAGGGGCCAGTTCGGCCAGTTCAGGCATCAGACGGCCATTTTCATCGAATAACTCCTCGGCCTTGTAGCTCTTCATCCAGCTTTCCAGTTGCTGGACATGATCCGGGTGGTCGGCATCCACCAGCAGCGGCACCTGGTGCGCACGGAAAGTGCCCTCGATTTGCAGGCCGTCCACGACCTTCGGTCCAGTCCAACCTTTGGGCGACCTCAGTACGATCATCGGCCAACGCGGCCGCGTTGTGTCATTGTTCTTCCGCGCGTTGCTTTGGATTTGCCGAATGTCCTCAATGGCCGTTTCCATGGTGGCGGCCATCAGTTGATGCATCGTATCGGGGTCGTCACCTTCCACAAAGTGGGGCGTCCAACCGCAGCCCTGGAAGAACTGCTCCAATTCCTCATGCTCGATGCGGGCCAGCACGGTAGGATTACTGATTTTGTAGCCGTTGAGGTGCAGAATCGGCAGCACAGCGCCGTCAGTCATCGGGTCGAGAAACTTGTTGGATTGCCAGGCAGTCGCCAGGGGGCCGGTTTCGGATTCACCGTCGCCAATCACACAGGCGACGATCAGGCCTGGGTTGTCGAATGCGGCACCGAAAGCATGGCTGAGCGAGTAGCCCAGTTCGCCGCCTTCGTGAATCGACCCCGGCGTAGTGGGCGCAACGTGGCTGGAAATTCCGCCGGGGAACGAGAACTGCTTGAATAGCTCCTTGAGACCGGCTTCGTCCTGAGTGACATTCGGGTAGACGTCGCTCCACGTCCCTTCGAGGTAAACGTTGCCCACAATCGCCGGTCCGCCATGCCCGGGACCGGCTACATAGAACATATCCAGGTCATATTTCTTGATCACTCGATTTAAGTGGACGTAGATAAAGTTCTGACCAGGCGTGGTACCCCAATGTCCCACTACTAGAGGTTTTACGTGAGACAGTTTCAGCGGCTCCTTTAGCAGCGGGTTGTCGTAAAGATAAATCTGCCCAACCGACAGATAGTTAGCGGCGCGCCAATAAGAGTTGATCTTATGGAGCAGTTCCGGCGTGAGTGTGTTGGTATGAATGGCTCGAGCCTTCGCCTCTTCAGCGTTAGGTTTGTGGAGCGTTTGTGTTTTCATTAGTTAGATCCTCAAAATTACAGCCGTACTTTCCTTAGGCGCAATGCATTGCCGATGACCGAGACGGAACTCAGGCTCATCGCCGCGCCTGCAATGATTGGACTGAGCAGTATGCCGAAGGACGGGTAAAGCACACCCGCCGCCAGGGGAATACCCAGCGCGCGTTATAGAGAAACGCGAAGAACAGGTTTTCCCGAATGTTCCGCATGGTGGCGCGGCTAAGGCGGATGGCTTTGGCGATGCCGCGAAGGTCGCCTTTGACCAGGGTCACGCCCGCGCTTTGCATAGCCACATCGGCGCCGGCGCCCATAGCTATGCCGACTTCCACCTCGCTCAGGGCGGGAGCATCGTTGATGCCGTCACCAGCCATCGCGACACGTTTCCCTTGCGCATGCAACATCTTGACATGGGCGACTTTACCGGCGGGTTCGATCTCCGCTTCCACGGTATCAAGGCCGAGTTGCTTGGCAACGGCATCGGCCGTACGCCGGTTGTCGCCGGTAAGCATGACAATCTCTAAACCGAGCGCGTGGAGTTCTTTAATGGCTTCGGCCGTAGTAGATTTGATCGGGTCCGCGACCGCGAGGATTCCAGCCGGCTGGCCATCAATAGCGACGAACATCGCGGTTTTGCCCTCTTCTTGAAGCTGCATCGCTACAGCTTCCAGCGGCTCCAGGCCGGTGATCTTTTCGTTCCGCAGGAAATCCGGCTTGCCGGCTATCACCGTGCGGCTAGCAACGACGCCGGCGACTCCACCCCCCGTCACCGAGCGAAAGTTTACTACGGCTGCGAGACTGATGGATTGCTGCTTGGCGGCCTGTACAATGGCGGCGGCGAGCGGGTGTTCGCTACCCTGCTCGAGTGATGCGGCGAACCGCAGGAACTGCTTCGCGTCGAAGCCGTCGGTGGGCAGGATATCCACGAGCTTGGGCCTACCCTCCGTGAGTGTGCCAGTCTTATCCACCACGAGAGTGGTAACTTTCTCCAACCGTTCAAGCGCCTCCGCATTTTTGACAAGCACCCCCTCCAGCGCGCCGCGTCCAACGCCGACCATGATGGACGTGGGTGTCGCCAGGCCAAGCGCGCACGGGCAGGCGATGATCAGCACCGCGACGGCGCAGACGATGGCATGCGCGAGTTTTGGCTGCGGCCCAAGCCACATCCACAGGAGAAAAGTGACCGCCGAAATGGCCAGCACCACCGGCACGAAGATGCCCGCCACCTTGTCGGCGAGGCCTTGAATGGGCGCGCGGCTGCGCTGCGCTTCCGCCACCATGTTCACGATCTGCCCGAGCAGCGTGTCGCTACCAATTCTTTCGGCGCGCATCACAAAGCTGCCGGAGCCGTTGACAGTGCCCGCCGTCACTTTGTCGCCGACTGTCTTTTCCACCGGAAGCGGCTCGCCAGTGATCATGGACTCATCCACGCTTGAGTGACCCTCGACCACCGCTCCATCCACAGGCACCTTGTCCCCTGGAACCACGCGTAACCAGTCGCCGACTTTTACCAGGTCCAGCGGGACTTCATGATCGCCCCCTGGCGCTACCTGTCGCGCCGTAGGCGGCGCCAGGTTCAGCAACGCCTTAATGGCGTTGCCGGTGCGGCTACGCGCACGCAGTTCGAGTACCTGGCCGAGCAGCACGAGTACAACGATCACGGCCGCGGATTCAAAGTAGATGGGAACCATGCCTTCAGGTTGCATCGCGTGGGGGAAGATGCCGGGGATAAGCATCGCCACCGCGCTCAATCCATATGCGGAGCCCACGCCGATGGCGATCAGGGTGAACATGTTCAGTTGACCCGTCACCATAGAGCGCCAGCCGCGGTGCAATAACGGCCAGCCAGCCCACCAGACCGTGGGCGTGGCTAGCGCAAATTGAATCCAGCGTGAGGCGTTGCCTTTCACCCAGGGCTGTCTGCCCAGGACCGGAATCAAGTGCGCCATCGCCAGGAGGAACACCGGCAGTGCGAGCGCGGCGCCGACGGATAAACGCCTCGTCATGTCACTCAGCTCGGCTGTGTTCGCGCCATCGACCCCAACAGCAACCGTCTTCAGCTCCAGGGTCATGCCGCACTTGGGACACTCGCCGGGCCGGCTCTGTTGGACTTCCGGATGCATAGGACAGGTGTAGATGGGCTTGGCCGCGGACGACTCTGCCTTCGCTATCGAGTGATTCCCGCTCTCAACCAAGGATGCGCTTAGCGATTCGTCAGTGGATAATGTGACTGGCATTATGCGGCCCCAAGCTGGAGTGTGCGCTCAACCGAGCGCGCAATCATCAAATCTTCGTCCGTTCGAATCACTCGGACAGTGACCCGGCCGGCGTCGTTGGAAATCACCGCCGCAGTTTCCGCATTGCGCGATTCACTCAATTCGATGCCAAGGAAGGCAAGTCCCTCGCAGATGCGCGCGCGGACGCTTGGCGCGTTTTCGCCTATACCTCCCGCGAACACGAGCGTATTCAAACCACCGAGCGCGGCGGTGAATGCGCCAATCCACTTCTTGGCCTGATAACAGAACAGCGCCACGGCTTCCGCCGCCCGGATATCATGATTTTGCTGTGCGAGCAGCTCGCGCATGTCGGAACTGGTCTCGGAAACCCCCAGCAACCCAGATTGGTGGTTGACCATTGCGAAATATTGCTCCGTAGTTGTCCGTTCAATGCGCGCGAGATACGACGCAAGGCTCGGATCCAGATCGCCGCACCGGGTACTCATCACCAAGCCTGCGGTGGGCGTGAAGCTCATGCTGGTGTCGATACTCTTCCCGTCGCGAACGGCGGCCATGCTTGCGCCGTTACCCAGATGCGCAAGAATGACGCGCCCTGTTGTCGTCGCCTGGTCGTCCAGGCGCGCGAGTTCCTCCATCAGATAGGCATAGGACAAACCGTGGAAACCGTAACGCTGCACTCCCATCGCGTCATACCGGCGCGGGATGGGAAGCAACTTGGCAACCCGAGGCATACAGCGATGAAAGGCCGTGTCATAACAGGTCACCTGAGGCAGTTTCGGATGACGCTGGCGAATGATCTCGATCAGTTCGATCTCACTGGGCAAATGATCGGGGTCGCACGGACTGATGCGGCGAAGCTCATCCAACAATTCCTGGGTGACCAACTCGGGCGCGGAGTGTTGCATGCCGTGAACCACGCGGTGTCCCACAGCCAGCAGCGATCCGAAACCTTCCTGCTTCTCGAGCCAATCCATCAGGTAGTTGCCTGCCGATTTATGGTCTGAGGCGCTCAACTCGCGGCTGCCCAGATGATTTGTCACCGGGTCTTCGAACGTCAGCTTCGTCCCACTCAGACCGATGCGATCAATCGCTCCATGAAGCGTCCGCTTCAGCGGTTTGCGTGTCTGGTAGAGTGCGAACTTGATACTCGACGAGCCTCCGTTGATCGTGAGGATGCAAGGGTTAGCCGGTTTCACGAATGCCCTTCGTTCTGTAATCCGAATGAAGCCAGTTTGGAGCAGGTGGACTGGTAATCCGTGTGAAGGATGCTGCGAATCCCCAAACCCTCTGCGACCTCAACGAACAGCGGCGTATTCTCGACGTACAGTACCTGCCGGGCTTGTGTCTGGGCGATGTCTAGCGCCAAGCGAAAGATGTCCACATCGGGCTTGCGCAGATGGACGAAGCAGGAAGAAACGAAAGAATCCGCCAGTTTGTCCAGTTTGAACTTGCGAATCCGGTACGCATTCACCTCACGCGATTCGTTACTGACGACGGCGATCCTGAGCCCATGCCGCATCTTAAGTTGAGCGAAGAGCTCGATCATTCCAGGCTCAGCTTGCGACTGCGCGAACATGAAGCGCTTGAACTGAGACCGTGTGAATGGCCGTTTCCGGTAGAACATCACGCGGTCCAAATAATCTTCGAATGACAGCTTTCCCTCTTCGTGAGTTTCGCAGTTCAGGCGATGCCGCTCCTCCATCTCCGCCCACTCCAGATTGAAGTGCTTAGCCGCGCGTCTGCGGGCGTGATGATCCCATCCGTTGGTGAGCAGCACACCGCCGACGTCCAGAAACAATGTAGTGGGTTTAGTTCTCAGGTCCGCGGGTTTTGAAGATTCCGATTCACGCATAGCTAGCGATGTCCCTTGTAATTGCAGGCGTAGGGCCACACGGGTTTTTCCGCGCTTCCGGGCGTTCATCCGGTTCATACCGCCGCATTTATTGAGGGTGCGTCGCCTTCCACCGTGCGGCGGGTTGACCATAATCGGTCAGGTGACGCGTTATGGTCAGCTTGTAAACAGCGTTTCCAGGGTAGTTTCCTATGCCTTACCGTGAAATTCGCGTTTGGCGCGGAATGGATCTTTGATTGCAAATTCACGGATCGTCAGACGAGGAGCCGCACAAGAAATGATCGGGAATCCAATCCATATCGAGCCGGCAACGACGCTTACGGCGGAAATTCGGACCCCGGCAACACCCCGGCAACCTTTGGGCGGGATTCATCCACTAGCGCTGATTATTGGAGGCTTCGCCTTCCTCATCGCCATCCTGGCCGTGCTCGCCGGCTTAATTCAAAAATGGCTTTGGATGCGCCAGATCGCTTATGCCGATATCTTCTGGACCGTCCTGTCGATGCGATGGGGACTATTCGGAGTAGCTTTCGTTGTCACGTTCGCGTACGTGCTGATTCATCTGCAAATTACGGTAAGGAACGGCGCCGCTTTGCTTGCGGGTAAAGTGGAGCGCGAGGCTGACGCGGGTTTCTCCGTCCAGTTGCCCGCGCCGTTGCTGAAACTGGCGATGATGGCGGTGTCCGCCGGCGGCGCGTTGATCTTATCGCTGATCTTCTACGGCCAGTGGGATACTTATCTTCGCTTTCGCTATGGCGGATCTTTTGGATTGGCCGATCCTCTCTATGGAATCGACACCGGATTCTATGTGTTCCGGCTCCCTTTCTACGAGCTCTTGCAGAGCAGCCTAAACGTATCGGCATTGATCACGCTGATGGGCGTGCTGGCCCTCTATGCATCCTTCGGGCTGCTGCGCCGCAGCCGTAGCGAACCGATGGCGGGCCCTTGCGCGAAAGCTATTTCCCATTTGTCCGTCTGTCTCTTAGTCCTGGTGGCCAGTTGGGGATGGGGGTTCTGCCTGGACCACTATGAACTGCTCTTCTCCACACAGGGAGTAGTTTACGGAGCGGGTTATACGGCGGCTCATGTAACCCGGGTGGCCTTCTACCTGATGGCCGCGGCGGCGGTGGGGTTGTGCGCGCTGCTTGCGCTCAACGTTTTCCGGCCTAGACTCAAACTGGCCGCAATCGGCTGCGGAATCTACGCGGGCTTGTATGTTATCGCGGTCCTGATTGCGCCGGCTCTCTTTCAGAGGTTTGTGGTGCAGCCGAACGAGCTTGCCCTTGAGACTCCTTATCTGGAGAACAACATAGCGCTCACTCGCAAGGCATATCAGCTAGATAAGATTCAGGAGACGTCCTACCCCGCGCTCGCCGATTTGACCGCTGAGGTGATTGCCAGAAATCAAGATACCATCCAGAACATCCGCCTCTGGGATTACCGCCCTCTGTTGCAGATGTACCAACAGGCGCAGGAAATACGGCTTTATTATCAGTTTCACCAGGTGGATGTGGACCGGTACCATCTTCCGGATGGCTATCACCAGGTGATGCTCTCAGCGCGTGAGCTTTCCCCGGAACTTCCCGTTCAAGCCCAGACTTGGGTTAACGAGAAGTTGCAATTTACTCACGGTTATGGCGCGGTGATGAGCTTCGTCTCAAAGACTGTCAGCGGCGGCTTTCCTCAGTATGTTTTGGAGAATATCCCGCCCGAATCCGATTACGGATTGACGGTAACCCAGCCCTCGATCTACTACGGCGAATCGATGCCGGGATATCGGATCGTCGCGACGGGGGTGAAAGAGTTTGACTATCCAAAGGGGAACCAGAATGTCTATACAAGTTACGCCGGAAGTGGAGGCATTCCGCTGGACAGCTTGTGGAAGCGGCTTTTGTTTGCCTGGACTCAGGCCGACGTCAACATTCTCTTCACATCGTACCTCCGGCCGCAAAGCAGGATTCAGATCTGGCGCAACGTTCAAGAACGCGTCGCGCAGATCGCTCCGTTCCTGACCCTGGACCAGGACCCCTATGCGGTGGTGAGCGCGGGCAAACTGTATTGGATCCAGGATGCCTACACCACCTCGGATCATTTTCCTTACTCCAGCCCGCATGCGGCGGCCCTGGGGCAAAGTGTGAACTACATTCGCAATTCGGTGAAGGTGATTGTGGATATGTACGACGGAAGCGTGCGGTTTTTTGTGATGGATCCGAGCGACCCCGTGCTGGCGGTTTACCGGAGCGCGTTTCCCGGCGTCTTCAGCGACCTGAATCAGCTTTCGCCGGATCTGAAGCTGCACCTGCGCTACCCGGAAGATCTCTTTTCCATTCAGGCCGATCTGTATCGAACCTTCCACATGACTGTGTCTCAGGTCTTCTATAACAAGGAAGATCTTTGGGTGCTCCCCAACGAAACTTATGGGGGCGCGACCGCGCCCATGAAGCCTTACTACATCCTGATGAAGTTACCGGGAAGCGATCAGGTAGAGTACCTGCTGATGACGCCGTTCACGCCGCAAAAGCGCAATAACATGATTTCCTGGATGGCGGCCAGATGCGACTTCCCCGACTACGGGAAAATGCTCTTCTACGAACTCCCCAAAGACAAGCTGATCTACGGCCCGATGCAAATCGAGGCGATGATCGATCAAAATACCGCGATCGCGGCCCAACTAACGCTTTGGGATCAAAAAGGTTCGAGAGTGATTCGCGGAAATCTGATCGCGGTGCCGATCGAAAATTCGTTTCTTTATGTGGTGCCGCTCTACCTCACCGCCGAGGGCATGGACTTCCCCCAACTCAAGCGCGTAATCGTGATTTCGGGCGATAAAGTAGCGATGGAGGCTACGCTCGATGAGGCAATCCAAGCTGTCTTCGGGACGCCGCAATCGCAAACTCCCGCACAGGCAGCCCAACTGCAGCCGGCGTTAAGCCAGGCGCGGGCCCAATTCGAACAGGCGCAGAAAGCCATGCAACAAGGGAACTGGGGAAACTTCGGCGCTGCGATGGACGGCCTCAAGCGCTTGCTGAACGGGCCGGCGCCGACGGTACAGCAATGAAGAGTGTTGTTGCGGAACGTCGCAGTGCAAATGTTCCGGGTAGCAGCGAGCGCCCGATTGAGGCGCCACGAAAACCGCTCGCAACACTTAGCATGATGACAAGAAGGCAATTGCGGCGACTGCTGGCGACAGCCCCTTGCTTGGCATTGTTTTTCCCGTCGCCCGCCATTTGCCAAGATCTTCGGGCAACACCGGCAGCTAGTGAATCGACCCGCTTTGACTACTCGAAGAGCCACAGCTTTCCACGTGGCTTTTATCCTTACACCGTTCCCACCCTGGTTCCGCCGCGACTGGACAATTCGCGACGGCTTCGAGGCCTTATTGTCGACGGCAAACTGACGCTGACACTCGATGACACCATCGCGCTGGCCCTGGAAAACAATTTGGAGATCGCCGTGACGCGGTACGATCTGCCCATTGCCCAAACGGACCTGCTGCGCGCGAAGGGCGGAGGCGCCACACGCGGCGTGGCGGGCGCCTATCAATCCACCACGATGTTTTCCGGCAGTCTGGGCGGAGGCGTAGGCAGCGCCGGAGGCGTTGGCGCAGGGGGCGCGGGGGGCGTCCTCGGAGGCGGCATCGACCGTGTGGGTTCATCGCCCTGCTGTGATCCGAGCCTCTTTGTAAGCTATGGCTGGAGCAATGCAATCACGCCGCTGAATTACACGGTGGTCAGCGGCGTGCCGATTGACATCACTCACCAGGAGTCGGCTTTCGCGGGGTACAGTCAGGGGTTTCTGACCGGCACAAGCCTTTTCGTATCCGAGAGCAACTCGCGTCTAAACTCAAACACCACAAAAAGTATTTTCAATCCGGAGATTGTCTCGGATTTCTCCGTAGGAGTGAGTCAGCACTTGTTAAGGGGCTTTGGCGTGGGCGCCAACGCCAGATTTATCCGCATCGCACAAAACGATGTGAAATACTCCGCGAGTGTCTTCCGTCAGAACGTGATTACGGCTCTGGCGGTCGTGATGACCAGTTACTACGATCTACTCGCCGACCAGGAGAGCATTCGCATGGCGCAAGGAGGGTTGGACTATGCGCAGAAGCTTTTGGCGGACAACCAAGCCAGTGGCAAGAGTGGGCCCGCAGCCCAGTATGATGCGCTCCGGAGCCAGGAGGAAGTCGCTTTGCGCCAGCAAGTCTTGCTGGCAGCGCAGGATACGTTCTCTCAGGACGGCCAATCCTTAAAGGCCAAACTCTCCAAGACGTTCAATGAGGAGTTGGCCAGCGTGGAGATTGTCCCATCGGATAGGCTGCCTGAACCGCGTCCCGAGGATCTACCCACTCTGGCCGAGGCCTTGCGAGAAGCTGCCACCCATCGGCCGGAGATCGAGCAGGTTGATTTGAACTTACGCAACCAGCAAGTGGTGATCCAATCAATACACAATTCGCTATTGCCCTCGCTCGACGTCTATGCCTCCTATTATCTCGCGGGGCTGGATGGTGCGTTGCGCCCTACATTGACGAATATCATCCACGGTGAATTTCCCAATTATTCCTTCGGGGTGACGCTCGACGTCCCCCTCCGCAATCGGACGGGTCAGGCGGACGCCGAACGGGCGCTGCTGGAGCAGCGGCGGCTGCAGGTGAAGCTGCAGAATACGAAGAATCAGACCGTTTGGGATGTCAACAAAGCTTGGAAATGGGTGAACCAGTCCAGGGATCAACTCGAAGCCACGCTGAAGCTGGTCACTCTCTCGCGCCAGGTGCTCGAAATGCAGCAGCAAAAATTCGCCTTGAACACGTGCACGGTGGAAGAGGTGATCACCGCGCAACAAAACTTGGCTATAGCGCAAGGCCATGTGGTGAAAGTCCACGCAACCTATGCCAAGGCATTGATTGAGTATGAACAAGCCACGGGAACGCTTCTGGAAAAACATAACATCGAGATGTCAGAGGCCGTAAATGGGGAGGTACAGCATGCACCGTAGGTAGCGCAACTCAAGCGAAACGAAATTGTAATTGAATTTAAGATGAAAGGGAAGTCAACGTATGCTCGATACTAATTCGGCTGTAGCGATTTACCAAACCCACACCCAAGCAGAGGAAGCGGTTAAAGAACTGCAGAAGTCTGGGGTTGACATGAAGAAACTGTCCATTGTCGGCAAGGGTTATCATACCGATGAACACGTGGTTGGATACTATAACACCGGCGACCGCATGAAGTACTGGGGCAAGTTGGGGGCCTTCTGGGGCGGCGTTTGGGGATGGTTATTCGGAGCCGCCTTCTTTATGATTCCAGGCTTGGGGCCAATCTTGGTAGCCGGCCCATTGGTCGGCTGGATCATCGCCGCACTCGAAGGCGCCGTTGTGGTGGGCGGCTTGAGCGCTGTCGGCGCCGGAATCTATAGCATTGGCATCCCCAAGGATAGCGTCGTGACCTACGAGGAAGCGCTCAAAGCCGATAAGTTTCTCCTGCTGGCTCATGGCACGGCAGAAGAAGTGGCCAAGGCAAAGGACATCCTGCAAACGACGAACCCAATGAATCTTGCGTCGCACTATTCGGAAAGCAAGCAACTCGCCGGCAGTTTCGTCGGATAGTCTTACCGCGCCCCTGTCGCACGCCGAGGAGATACCAACAATGAGCGCGAAAAGAAAAATGCCCGATGCGCCCAAACGCATCGCCGGGGCTGTCGGTCATGGAAGATCCGAGTCGAAGGAGTTTCTAGCCGGGATGCTGCGAAAGGGTCGCTATGAACCGGGTCACTTTGACAGGTCCGAGCTTGAGGGCGACGAGACGGATAGCGTTATTTCCAGCACGTCGCGAGTCGGATCGCGGAACGACCATCCGCGGTAGGGCCGGTTCGGGAAGCGATTTTATGTAGTTGGAACATTTTGCTATGGAGGTTTTAATATGCCAAAGACTGCAGTTGGATTATTTGAGAACCCCGGCCTCGTGGAGGGTGTTGTCCGCGAGATCGAGGCGCTGGGCTTCCCACGCACGGAAGTGCGCAGCCTGAAGGAGCCGGCGGACTTCGACGTTACGGGGGTGATGAGCTTCCCAGAGGTCGACTTCGAGGTTGACTTGATGCGGGAGCTTACTAGAATCGGGGCCACCCGCGGAGAGTCGGGGGCTTACGCCGAAGGCTTGCGCCGCGGCGGCGCCCTGGTTTTCGCAACAGGTTCGGACCAGAAAGTGGCGGACGCCGCGGTTCTCATGAACCGGCAAGGCGCGGCGCTGGTGGAAGAGACCAACGGCGGCGAACCGAACGTTTCCGGCATAC
>Ga0302324_100017829_pt1 | contig 14041 bp, 16 predicted proteins | sample Palsa_T0_1_FD_201949 | JGI IMG/M metagenome (GOLD analysis project Ga0302324, IMG submission 201949) | Peat permafrost microbial communities from Stordalen Mire near Abisko, Sweden - Palsa_T0_1 | ecosystem: Environmental > Terrestrial > Soil > Palsa > Peat permafrost | place: Sweden: Abisko... | reverse complement strand
CCAGTTCGTTGTCGGCTGAGGAGGACGCGCTGACGAACACGTCGGCCTGGCGGACCTTGCCCTTGATCGCCTGGGCGTCTTCGTTGGAGCCGCCGCCGAAGCCTTCAAATGGATATCCCGTGGCGGCCGTGAATTCGGGGCCCGTGGACTTTTCCATGAAGCTCACCAGCGAGCCGGCGTAGATGGCCGACACCTTGGCGGCGGCCGTTGAGGCTGTCGGCGTGCCCTGCGCTGACGCCGCCGGGCTCGAGCTGAGAGCGATCGTCGCCGTCGCCGCGAGCGTAAACGCCCCGCACCCCCCCGCCGTCCATGCGATCCACGCTCTCGATGCAGACTTTCTCACGGCCTGTCCTTTCAATTGACATGACTTCCTCGGACGCAGGACTCGAGCCCTTCGTGGCCGCTCAGCGCAGAGTGCGCCCCCGAGCGATACATCCCCTGACGCTTGCCTGAGCATTGCACATGCAATGCGCACATGTGCGGTCCAGATGACGGTGACTCGTGCGGAGTGTGCATGGGCACTGTGCTTCACCCACGGGCCGGGAGGCCGCCGGCGGCGGCAGACCACATGTGCAATGTTTAGGCGGATGCCGCGCGATCTATCTCTCGGGGAAGCCGCCAAGGCCATCGGTGTCAGCGCCGACACCCTGCGCCGCTGGGACCGGTCGGGGAAGCTGAAGAGCCACCGCGACGAGCGCAACCGCCGTCGTGTCCCCGAGGCGGAGGTGCGCCGGCTCACCTCTCGTCCCCAGCGTCACGTGACGGGCGCCGCCGGATCGGCTCGCAACCGCTTCGCCGGCACGATCCGCTCGGTCGAGGTCGACGGCGTGATGGCGCTCGTTGAGATGCAGGCGGGGCCGTTCTTCATCACCGCGGCGATCACGCGTGACTCGGTGCAGGAGCTGGGGCTCGCCCCCGGCGTTCAGGCGACCGCGGCGGTCAAGGCGACATCGGTGATGATCGAGCTGACCCCGTGCTGATCGCGGGCGGGCCGGTCGATCTGATTCTCCTCGCCGCGTGCGGCGCTCACCCGCCGATGTAGGACATCTCGACGCGGCCCGCCGCCTGACGGGCGGCCTGTGCGCTCGCCGCAGCGCCATCGACGCCTGGATCGCCCGCCTCCGGCGGCTGGCGCAGGCTGCGCAGCTCCGAGTAGCGATCAGCGCGGGCCGTCCAGATCTGATTGATGCGGCTCGCGATCTGCGAGTCGTTCCCGCCGCCGCGCAGGAGCGCACGCAGATCGTGCCCGCGCCTGGCGAACAGGCACGTGTACAAGCGGCCCTCGGCCGACAGGCGTGCGCGTACGCACCCCTGGCAGAACGGCTGGGTGACGGAGTGGATCACGCCGATCTCCCCCAGTCCGTCGCAGTAGGCCCAGCGCGAGGCGACCTCTCCCTCGTGGCTTGCCGCAAGCGCTTCAAGGGGCCAGCGCTGCTCGATCGCCGCGAGGATCTCGCCCGCGGGCACGACCTGCTCGAGGCGCCATCCGTTGCTCTCGCCAACGTCCATGTACTCGATGAAGCGCAGCACCTCCGCGCGGCCGCGGAAGTGCTCGGCCATCGAAACCACGCAGTGATCGTTGACCCCGCGCCTGACGACCATGTTGATCTTGACGGGCGCGAGGCCCGCCTCCCGTGCGGCATCGATGCCCTCCAGCACCCGCGCGAGCGGACCACGCGTGTCGCTCATCGAGCGGAATACCTCCTCCTCGAGTGCATCGAGGCTGACCGTCACGCGGTCGAGGCCGGCGTCGGCCAGCGAGGAGGCAAGCGGAGCCAGGGCGGTCCCATTCGTGGTCAGAGCGATGTCGTCGATGCCGTCGATCCCTGCGAGCATCTCGACAAGGCGCTCGAGGCCGGCACGCAGCAGCGGCTCGCCTCCGGTGAGGCGGATCTTGCGCACTCCCTGGGCCGAGATGATCCTCGCCACCCGCGTGATCTCCTCGAAGGTGAGCAGCTCGGAGCGATCGATGAACTGGTAGTCGGCTCCGAACACCTCCCTGGGCATGCAGTAGGGGCAGCGCAGATTGCAGCGATCGGTGACCGAGATGCGCAGGTCGCGCAGCGGGCGTCCCATTTGATCCAACACGCCACCCACGATAGGACGCGGGGCTGAAGCTACCCTCTGACCAGGATGACCTCAAAGCCGATCGACCCCCCGGGCCGCAGCCTGCCCGGCGCCGGCATGACGGTCACGGTTCGCCTGTTCGCGATCCTGCGCGAGCGCGCCGGCGGCGACCGCGTGGAGCTCGAGCTGCCGGACGGCGCGACCGTGGCCGACGCGCTCGAGGCGCTTTCCAAGATCCCAACGCTCGAGGGGCTGTTGGCGCGCATTCCTGTGCAGATGGCGGTCAACCGCGACTACGCCTCGCCCGAGACCGTGCTTTCGCGGAACGATGAGCTGGCGCTGATCCCACCCCTGAGCGGCGGCGACGCGTCGGCAGACCCCTACCCCTCCCCGGGGGCGAGCGCTCACCCCGGGCAGGTCGTCGAGCCGGCCGCGAACATCAGCGAGACGGGCGCCCGGGTGCACGTGTCCGTGACCGCTGAGCCGCTGAGCCTCGGCAGCGTCTCGCGCGCGGTCTCAGACCCGCGGGCGGGGGCGATCGTGAGCTTCCAGGGGGTGACGCGCGTGGTCGACCACCTCGACTACGAGGCCTACCACGAGATGGCCGGCGAGCGGATCGCGCTGATCCTCACCGAGTGCGCGGCGCGACACGGGCTGTGCGCCGCCGCGGCCGAGCATCGCACCGGTCCCGTCGCGCTGGGCGAGCCCAGCGTGATCGTCGCGGCATCGGCCCCGCACCGCATCGAAGCGTTCGCGGGCGCGCACGAGATCATCGACCGCATCAAGGCAGAGGCGCCGATCTGGAAGAGAGAGGTGGATGCCGCCGGGGTCTCGCGCCCCGTCGCCGGAACGCCCGCGCCCGGCGCCGGGGTCCGATCGGCCACCGCAACCGACACCGTGCACGAGCAGCCCCGTGGCTGAAGCTCGGCCGACCCACCTCGATGACGAGGGACACGCACGGATGGTTGACGTGGGCGGGAAGGACGCGCGCGAGCGCGTTGCGCGGGCGCGCGCGCGGGTGCGCATGACAGCGCAGACCGCGCGCGCCGTCGAGCGGGGGGATGCTCCCAAGGGCGAGGTGCTCGCCACGGCGCGCCTGGCGGGCATCCAGGCAGCCAAGCAGGCCGCTCAGCTGATCCCGCTTGCGCACCCGATCACGCTGACCTTCATCGACGTGAGCGCCTCGGTGGACGCCGGGCTCGGGCTCGTCGAGCTGATCAGCGAGGTCCATGCGGTCGACCGCACCGGTGTCGAGATGGAGGCGATGACCGCCTGCGCGGTCGCCGCTTTGACGGTCTACGACATGGTCAAGGGGATCGAGCGCGGCGTCGCGATCGAGCAGGTCGTGCTGCTCGAGAAGACCGGTGGACGCGGTGACTGGCGCCGCGCCGAGGGCGACTGAGTGCCGGAGCGCGCGGCGATCCTGACGATCAGCACGTCCAGGTCCGCCGGCGTCGGCGTCGGCGACGACGACGGCGGGCTGCGGCTGATCGCGCTGGCGCGGCGTCTGGGGATGGAGATCGCGGGGCACGATCTGATCCCCGACGATCGCCCCCTGATCGAAGAGCGCCTGCGTCACTGGACCGACGTGGAGGGGTGCGCCCTGGTCCTGACCACGGGCGGAACCGGCCTGTCGCCCAACGACATCACGCCGGAGGCCACGCTGGCGGTGATCGAGCGCGAGGCGCCTGGCATCCCGCATGCGATGCGCGAGGCCTCGCGGGCGCACGCACGACATTGGATGCTCTCGCGTGCCGTGGCCGGAACCCGCGGACTCAGCCTGATCGTCAACTTCCCGGGCAACCCCGCGAGCATCGATCAGACCGGTGAGGCGATTGCCGGCTCCCTCGAGCACGCACTCGACCTGATCGCCGGACGACCCTCCGGGCACTGAAGAGCAGGGCTTTTTCGCGTCTTTGCGCGAGATGTCCGCTGTTATCGTCTCTGTGAGTGAGCGACGTCGCCGACTGCATCACCGCCTGGACGGAGCGCGGCGAGCGTGTGGCGATGGCCACCGTCGTTGAGACGAAGAAGTCCGCGCCCACGCCGAACGGCACGAAGATGGTTCTCGGCGAGAACGGGCAGATCGTGGGAGCCGTGTCGGGCGGCTGCGTGGAGGGTGCCGTGGTGGAGGTCGCGGAGGGCATCCTCGCCGGTGAGGAGCCGCGCCTTTTGCACTACGGGATCGCCGACGAGGAAGCGTGGGAGGTCGGACTGCCGTGCGGCGGCGAGATCTCCGTGTGGGTCGAGGCGTTTGCGTCCGACAGCCTGCAGGCGCGCTTCAACGAGCGCCTCCGCGACGGTCGCCGCGCTGTCATGGTCACCGCGCTGCAGGGTGTTCCGCGACCCGGCGCCAAGCTGTTTCTCGGCGTCGATGAGGACCCTGCCGGGACGCTCGGCGACGATACGCTCGACGGCGCCGCGACCGCGCTCGCGCGCGAGGCCCTGTGGTCGGAGCACAGCGCGCTGCGCGAGCACGATGGCGCTGTGCTGTTCATCGACGTCGCCGCGCCCCCGCCTCGGCTGATCATCGTGGGGGCTGTCGACTTCGCCGCGCAGCTGTCGGCGTTGGCGGCGCTCGCCGGCTGGCGGACATTCGTCGTGGATCCGCGCAGTCGCTTTGCCACCCGCGAGCGCTTCCCCGCCGCCGAGCGCGTGATCGCCGCCTGGCCGCAGGAGGCATTCTCAGAGCTCGAGCGGATCGACCGGGCGACGGCGATCGCCGTGCTCACCCACGACCCCAAGCTCGACGACGCCGCGTTGCTGACCGCGCTGGCCTCCGATGCGGGTTACATCGGCGCAATGGGCAGCCGCCGCACCCAGGCCAAGCGCCGCGAGCGCCTGCTGGCGGCGGGACTCGACGCCACCGCGCTGGACCGCGTGTCCGCGCCGATCGGGCTCGACCTCGGCGGCCTGACCGCCGCCGAGACCGCGCTGTCGATAATGGCTGAGATCGTGGCCGTGCGTCGCGGGCGGGCCGGGGGACGGCTCGCCGAGCGAGATGGGCGCATACACGAGCCGGTGGTGGTGTGACGGCGACGGGCGCTTGAGGAGCTACACCGCCGGCCCGGGCAGCGCCCGGCCGGCGCGGGCTCTCGGACTCGACTCCGGCGCCCATGCCAGGAAGAGCATCAGCAGGCCGTAGGCGATCACGATGACGCCGACGACCAGCACCAGCGCCCCGATGAAGTTGATCTTCGAGGTCGACACGAGGTGCGCATAGTTACTCCGCTGGGTCTCGAGCACCGGGATCAGGTCGGAGCTGAAGTATGTGCGGACCGCCGGGACCGACGTGACGGGCGCGCCGCCGAAGCGCGTGAAGCCGGGGGCGCCCGGCAGGTCGTTCCAACCGCTCGTCACCGCGGGCAGGTTGGTGATCGACTGGGCGAGCGCCGGGAAGCCGGCCGGCAGCGCGGCGAGCAACTGGGCCTGTGACAGGTGCAGCGCCTTCTCGAGGAACGCGAACAGGGCGGGGAATTCACCCGACACCGACGACAGCGGTATCGCGTTCAGAAGCGCCGTCACATGCGGGAAGTTCTTCTTCAAAGCGCTGAGCACTTCGGCCTGCGAGAGCCCGGTCTTCGCCGAGACGAACGCGATCAGCTTCGGCACTTCTCCGGCTGCGCCGCCCTGGGGAGTCATGATCGGGTCCTCCATGTTCACGATCACCGAGACCATGTTGATCCCGGCGCGGTCGCCGTGAACGCGCGCGACGGTGTTGGCCGGTCTCAGGGCGTCGAGCAGCTTCTGACCGTTGCTGACACGCGGGATCAGCGCGAGGATGAGAACGAGCGCCACGACCGCCACGCCGACCACCGGGACAACCGACGCGCTCGCGATCGCCAGGCCGCGCGGAACCGGGCCCCTGAGATGCAGGGCGATCATCAGCGCTGCGAACACGATCACCACGAATCCGATGATCAGCAGCACGGGTGCGATCCAGGTGAGGCTCGAGGTCCCGTCGAGGCTCTCGTAGTTGCCGCGCTGGGTTTCAAGCACCGGGATCAGGTCCGAGCTGAAGTAGGTGCGGACCGCCGGCACCGTCGTGACCGGGGCGCCGTTGAAACGCGTGAAGCCGGCGGTGCCCGGCACGTTGTTCCAGCCGCTGACCACGGGCGGCAGGTTCGTGATCGCCTGCGTCAGCGCTGGAAAGCTCGTCTGAAGCGCGGTCAGCAGCTGGGCCTGTGAGACGTGCAGCGCCTTCTCGAGGAACGCGAACAGGGCGGGAAATTCGCCCGACACCGACGACAGCGGGATCGCATCCAGCAGTGCCGTCACGTGCGGGAAGTTCTTCTCAAGCGCACCCAGCACTTCGGTCTGCGAGAGGCCCGTCTTTCGTGAGACGAACGCGATCAGCTTCGGCACTTCGCCCGCGGCCCCTCCCCGGGCCGTGAGGATCGGGTTGGCCATGTCGACGTCGTTGGAGATGATGTTGATGCCGGCTCGGTCACCGGCGAGGCGCTGGGAGGCAAAGGCGGGCTTCGCGGCGTTCAGAACCTTCTGACCGTCATCCAGGCGCGAGATCAGACCAAGGCCGAGAACCACCGTCACGACCAGCACGCCGACCACGAGCACGACAACCCATTGCAAAACGCCGAACCGGCTCTCGCTTCTGTTTCGCAACGGAACCTCCCCAGGTGTGACCGCCGTCGACGCCCAGTATAGGCACACGTTGAGGGCCGGCCGCAGACGAATTCGTAGTGGTCGATATCCGTTGATCGACGCCGCATTCCAACTGGACACGCCAGGCGCCGGGCGGTACTCTGGAGGTAGGCGGATGACGGCTTGCGACAGCGTCGCCGCAGTTCGGGGATCCAAGCCGCGAGGAGAGTCAGATTGACCGGAAAGGTGGAAACCCGGGCCCCTGAAGCGTGGGCCTCGCCATCGGCGGTCAACGACCCCGGAGCCCGATGCTGACGGCGACGTCCACCGGCTGGACGGTCGGCCTGGTGCTCGGCTGCGTCGTGGTCGCGGCGACCGCAGTGATCGTAATCACGATCGTGCTGCTCGCGATGAGGATCGCCAAGCAGGCCAAGATTGCCGAGGAGGCGGTCGAGGTTGTACGCCGCCAGACCGCCGAGCTCGGCGGCATCGAGCGAATCAACGACTCGGGTGTGCGCATTCTGCACGCCGCCCGCTCGCTGCGGAAGGTGGCGGTCGGAAAGTGACTTTCACGCTCCTCGCCACCTCGGCCCACACCTATTGGGCGATCGCTCTGAGCATCGGCCTCGGCGGCGCGGTGATCGTCGCGATTCTGCTCACGCTGCTCTTGAGATCGGTCGGCAGCATCGAGAGGTCCGTCGACGGCCTGCTCGAGATCGCGGGCAGCGTCGCGGCGAACACGGCCTCAATTCCACAGCTCGAGGCGACGGCGCCGGTGCTCTCGCTGATCGTCGATGAGGCAGTGGTCCAGGACGGCTACATGAACGCGCTCACCGACGGGTACGGCGAGGTATGAGCAGCACGCACGTACTGGTTTTGCTGAGCGTCGTGCTGGCGGCCGGCGTGGTGCTCGTGCTGGCCGTCGCGCTGATCGAGGTTCGCACCGGTCTGATGCGGATCTCCGAGGGTCTCGCCACGCTGGCCTCAGCTCTCGATGGCGTCGAGTCAGAGCACCTGCGTCCGCTCGAGGGCGCGGTCACCGCAATCAACGCACAGTTCGACGTCATCCTCGGCGCACTGCCGGGGATCGCCCGCAAGGCCGCAATCGTCGCCGAGCGCAGGCCGCGATGATCCTCTGGTGGATCGGTGACATCGTCCTGCTCCTGGTCGTCCTCCCGATCGTCGTCTACCTGCTGCGCGGCGTGCTGGATGCCGCCAGCAGCATCGTCCCCAGCGTGCAGGAGATCGCGCGGGTTGCGGCGGCCGGCTCCAAGGACCTCGACGCCGCAGCGCTCCTGCTGACCACGCAGGAGCAGGCAACCAGAACGGTCGCGGGCGTCGCCGACTACGGCGGCTCCCTCGACGTGATCCTCGACGACGCCGGATAGGGGGAGCCGCCTTGGTGCTTGCATTCACGGCGGCCGGCGGGGTCTTGATCCTCGCCGTCGTGCTGATCGTCCTTGCGCTGGTCTTCTACCTCGTCTCGGTGATATTGCAGCTGCGCAAGATCGCTGCCGGGCTCGACGAGGTCATAGCCGGCGTCGGCGAGATCGTGCAGAAGAGCGCCCCGGTCAACGACGTCGTGACGACGATAAATCAGCAACTCGACGCAGGCGTCGATGCACTCGAGGGCCTGCTCGTGAAGAAGGCCGGCATGGAGGATGCCGTCGGCCTCGTGGACGGCCTGTACGCCGGCGCCGCCGAAGCCGGCTTCAGAAACTTTCCCGAAAGCGCCACGACGAGAGCGCCGCGGATCGCCGAGATCTACACCAGGGGAGTGCTCACGCTCGCGAGGCTCGGCCGGGAGGCGCCGATCGCCGTCGCGAACCCGGCGGGTCCCGTGCTGAGGAACATCGAGGGAGGAAGCCTCGCCGCGCGGCAGCTGTACCCCGACGTCCGTCACACAATGCCCGAGCAGCTGCCGCGCTCTCCGGTCATCGGCACGGACGCACCGGTGCAGTACGAGCAGCGCGAGGACATCGGCGCCCCGCGCAGGCGCATGCCCAGTCACGCCGCGACGGGTGGGCAGGCCGGCGCATCCAATGATCACCCGGGCTCGCCCGGCGCTGCGGGCGCCGAGGGGTGAGCGCGGATGGCCGGGCGCTTTCAACCGATCGCCAAAAGCCGGTTGCTACGCTGGATATCCGCTGCATTTCGGCCGCTTCCACGGTAGGAGCAGGAGTTGCAGACCCCCGCATCATTTGAGTACGAGCGCGCAACCAGCGTCGAGGGCGCGATCGCGTCGCTTCAGAAGCTCGGCCCCGAGGCGCGCATAATCGCCGGCGGCCACAGCCTGCTGCCGATGATGAAGCTGCGCCTGGCGAATCCGGCTCACCTGATCGACATCAACGACCTGACCGAGCTCTCCTACGTCCGCGAGCAGGGGGATGAGGTCCGCATCGGGGCGCTCACCCGCCACGTGGACCTGTTGGATTCCGAGCTGCTCGCCGAGCGCTTTCCGCTGTTTCGCGATGCCGAGGTCGTGATCGCCGACCCGGTCGTGCGCAACCGCGGCACGATCGGCGGCTCCCTGTGTCAGGCCGACGCCGCCGAGGACCTGTCGGCCGTGTGCTCGGCGGCGAAGGCGAAGGCCGTGATCCACGGCGCCGGTGGCGAGCGCGTCGTGGCGATGGAGGACTTTCACATCGGCCCCTACATGACCGCGGTCGGCGAGGGCGAGATGCTCACGGAGATCCGTCTCCCGCTGCGCGCCGGCGCCGGCAGCGCACACGAGAAGGTCGAGCGCCGGGCGGGCGACTGGGCCATCGCCGCCGCGTCCGCGGCCGTGTGGATGGACGGTGGCGCGCTGTCCGATGTGGGCATCGCCCTGAGCGCCGTCGGGCTCACCACGATCCACCTCACGCGGGCCGAGGATCTGCTGCGCGGCAAGGCCCCCTCGGATGAGCTGTTCGCGCAAGCGGGCGAGATCGCCTCGGCGGACTGCTCGCCTGGTGCGGACGGGCGCGGAGCGATCGATTACAAGCGTCATCTCGCCGGCGTGCTGACGGTGCGAGCCCTGCGGCGCGCGAGCACCCGCGCTCTGAATCGGGAGGTCTGATCATGCAGGTCTCGGTCACCGTCAACGGCGAGGTCGTCTCCCGCGAGATCGAGCCGCGTCAGCTGCTCGTGCACTTCATCCGCGACACCCCGGGCCTGACGGGCACCCACTGGGGCTGCGATACATCCAATTGCGGCGCCTGCGTCGTGCTGATGGACGGCAAGCCGATCAAGTCGTGCACGACGCTGGCCGTGATGTGCGAGGGCCACGAGATCCGCACCGTCGAGTCGCTCGAGGTCGATGGGCGCCTCGATCCGGTGCAGATGGGCTTCCATGAGCGCCACGCCCTGCAATGCGGGTTCTGCACCCCGGGAATGGAGATGACGGCGCGCGCCCTGCTCGACGAGAACCCGGACCCGACCGAGCTCGAGATCCGCACGGCGATATCGGGCGCCATCTGCCGCTGCACCGGATACAAGAACATCGTAAGCGCAGTTGAATGGGCGGCGGAGTACGAAGCCTCTCAGAGACAGGAGGCATGAACATGGCCACCGTGGAGAACCTGCCGAGCCCCAGCACCGAGCGGCCGATCGGCTTCGGCCGCCTGAAGCGCAAGGAGGACGCGCGCTTCATCCGCGGCAAGGGCACCTATCTGGATGACATCCGGCTACCCGGGATGGTGTACGGCGCGCTCCTGCGCAGTCCCTACGCGCACGCGCGAATCGTCTCGATCGACACCTCCAAGGCACTTGCACACCCCAACGTCGCGGCGGTCGTGACCGCCAAGGACCTCGAGACGCTCGGCCTGGCGTGGATGCCGACGATCTCCTACGACACGCAGGCCGTGCTCGCGGGCGACAAGGTTCGCTTCCAGGGCCAGGAGGTCGCGTTCGTGATCGCGACCGACGAATACTCCGCAAACGACGCGCTCCAGCTGATCGACGTCGAGTACGAGCCGCTGGGAGCGGTCGTCAACGCCCGCAAGGCACTCGACCCCGACGCGCCCCTGATCCGCGACGACAAGACCGGTCAGCACGACAACCTCGCAAGTCCCACGTGGGAGGCCGGCGACGAAGCGGCGACCGACCGCGCCTTCGCCGAAGCCGACACTGTCGTGGAGCGCGACATCATCTACCCGCGCTGTCATCCGGCGCCACTTGAGACGTGCGGCATGATCGCCGACTTCAACCCCAAGACGGGTCAGCTCGACATCTACAACGGCAACCAGGCGCCGCACGTGCACCGCACGGTCTACGCCCATGTCGCAGGCCTGCCCGAGCACATGATCCGCATCCGCTGCTCGGACATCGGCGGCGGGTTCGGCAACAAGGTGCCGGTGTATCCGGGCTACGTGTGCGCGATCGCCGGCTCGATCGTCGCGGGTGTGCCGGTCAAGTGGGTGGAGAACCGCTCGGAGAACCTGATGTCCACGGGCTTCGCGCGCGACTACGTGATGCACGCGGAAATGTGCTCGAAGGCCGGCAAGATCACGGGCCTGCGTGTCGATGTGATCGCCGACCACGGCGCCTTCGACAGCACGGCGCAGCCGACGAAGTTCCCGGCCGGGTTCTTCCACATCGTGTGCGGCTCCTACGACCTCGAGGCGTCCCACGTCAAGGTCAAGGCGGTCTACACCAACAAGGCGCCCGGAGGCGTCGCCTACCGATGCTCGTTCAGGATCACCGAGGCCGTGTATCTGGTCGAGCGGATGGTGGACGCGCTCGCCCTGGAGATGAAGGCCGACCCGATCGAGCTGCGGATGCAGAGCTTCATCGCGCCCGAGCAGTTTCCGTATGAGACCACCACGGGGTGGACCTATGACTCCGGCGACTACGCAAAGACGATGCGCGTGGCGATGGACATCGCCGGCTATGAGGACCTGCGCCGCGAACAGGCCGAGAAGCGCGCCCGCGGCGAGCTGATGGGGATAGGCGTCTCGTTCTTCACCGAGGGCGTCGGCGCGGGGCCGCGCAAGCACATGGACATCCTCGGCTTCTCCATGAACGACGGCGCCGACCTGCGCGTGCACCCGTCCGGCAAGGCGATCGTGAGCATCAGCGCCCAGACACAGGGTCAAGGCCACGAGACGACATTCGCCCAGATCGTCGCCGAGGAGCTCGGCATCCCGCCCGAGGACGTCGAGGTCCGCCACGGGGACACCGACAAGTCGCCCTATGGGCTCGGCACCTACGGCAGCCGCTCGACGCCGGTCTCCGGCGCGGCCGTCGCGGTCGTCTCGCGCAAGGTGCGCGACAAGGCGCGCCTGATCGCGGCGACGATGCTCGAGACCAGGCCCGAGGACCTGGCGTGGGAGAAGGGTCGCTGGTATGTCAAGGGCGATCCCGAGAAGGGGGCGCTGATCGAGGAGGTGGCCGAGCGCGCCTACAGCGGCGAGACGATGCCCGCCGGGATGGAGGGCGGACTCGACGCTCAGGTGATCTACGACCCGCCCAACCTGACCTATCCCTACGGCGCCTACATCGCCGTCGTGGACATCGACCCGGACACCGCGCAGGTCACCGTCCGGCGGTTCATCGCGGTCGACGACTGCGGCGTGCGGATCAACCCGATGATCGTCGATGGCCAGATCCACGGTGGTCTCGCCGAGGGCATCGGCATCGCGCTGATGGAGGTCATCACCTTCGACGAGGAGGGCAACTGCCTGAACTCGTCGTTCATGGACTACCTCATCCCCACGGCGCTCGAGTGCCCGGACTTCGAGCTCGGCGAGACGGTCACGCCCTGCCCCCACCACCCGCTCGGCGCCAAGGGCGTGGGCGAGTCGCCGAACGTCGGCTCGCCGCCGGCGATCGTGAACGCGGTGATCGACGCGCTGCACGAGACCCACGGTGTCGACCATGTCGACATGCCCTGTACGCCCGCGCGTGTATGGGCGGCGATGCAGGGGCGGCCCGAGCCGCCGCAATGATGACCGCCGCCGTCTCGCGGCGGGCGCAGGAGCTCGCCGCGCAGGGCGCCGCATTCGTGACGGCGACGGTCGTGCGTGCGCAGCACCCGACCAGCGCCCGGGCGGGCAACGTCGCGCTCGTGCTGGGCGACGGCACGATCGAGGGATTTGTTGGCGGAGTGTGCGCGGAGCACAGCGTGCGCGTGTATTCGCTGCGGGCAATCGAGGCCAGCGAGGCCATGCTGCTGCGCATCCTGCCGGTCGACGGCGATGGCGAGGGTGTGGACGACGCGGCCCCGAGCGATCATGAGATCTCCTGCGAAGACGGCGCCGTGACCGTGCAGAACCACTGCCTGTCGGGCGGGGCTATCGAGATCTTCCTCGAGCCGATGCTGCCGGCGCCGCGCGCCCTCGTCGCCGGCGAGACGCCGATCGCCGATGCGGTCCGCCAGCTGGGCGCGCAGCTCGGGCTCGAGGTCGTCGCCGTGCGGGAGGGCGCCCCCGAGCCGTCCGCGGGCGATCTCGGGCTGATCGTGGCCTCGCATGGGCGAGACGAGCTCCACATCCTGCGGCGCGGCCTCGAGGCGGGCCTTGCCTACGTCGGCCTCGTGGCCAGCGCCAAGCGCGGCGCCGGGGTGATCTCCGAGCTACGCGGCGACGGCGTCCCCGAGGAGCTGCTGGGGCGTGTCGATGTGCCTGCCGGCATCGAGATCGGGGCGCTCACGCCGGCCGAGGTCGCCGTCTCGATCCTCGCAAAGCTGATCGCCGTACGCCGCGGGGACGCAACGATGGCGCCCACCCCGGCAGTGGCGCGCGCCGCCGCTTCGGCGAGCACGCAGACATCCGCACCGCCGGTGATCGCCGTCGACCCGATCTGCGGGATGACCGTCGCCGCCGTTTCAGGGACGCCCTCGCTCGAGCGCGACGGCGAGACGATCTACTTCTGCTGCGAGGGTTGCAGGACAAAGTTCGAGTCCCGGCAAGAGCATGCAACCGCTGCCGGCTGAAAGCTTCGTGACCGGGCTGGTGCTCGGCGCGGGAGGCTCCAAGCGCCTGGGACAGGCCAAGCAGCTGCTCCCCTATCGCGGCGGCACGCTGCTCGGCCACGTCCTCGGCGTCGCTCGCAGCGCCGGCTTTGACCAGATCATCGCCGCGCTCGGTGGCGCGGCGGATGAGGTTCAGGCGTTCGTCGATCTGGCGGGCACCGACGTCGTCGTCAACCATGCCTACGGCTCGGGCTGCTCGTCGTCGATCGCCGCGGCGCTCGGAGCGCTGGATGAGCGCTGCGAGGTCATCGTGCTGATGCTCGGCGACCAACCGGGTGTCAGCGCCGCCACGGTCGCCGCCCTGTGCGCGGGCCGCGGCGATGCGCCGCTGGCCGTGTGCCGCTACGAGGACGGACGCGGGCACCCGATCGCGTTCGCGCGCAGCGTCTTTTCAGAGCTCGCCGAACTGCACGGGGACAG
>Ga0302324_100017828_pt1 | contig 14042 bp, 8 predicted proteins | sample Palsa_T0_1_FD_201949 | JGI IMG/M metagenome (GOLD analysis project Ga0302324, IMG submission 201949) | Peat permafrost microbial communities from Stordalen Mire near Abisko, Sweden - Palsa_T0_1 | ecosystem: Environmental > Terrestrial > Soil > Palsa > Peat permafrost | place: Sweden: Abisko... | reverse complement strand
TGAAAGCGCGAGAGCGCCAACAGGGATGGCGCGTAGAGCTGATCGACGAGAAAGTTTGGTGTTCATGGGAACCGATTATAACCAGTGAACATAAATAATACAGTTTTTTGACAAGCGTCGTGACCCCACCGAAACAGAATATTAGGACTGAATTTAATTGCCTTAACAAAGGACATCTCTCATATCACCCCCAATGATGAAGCTATCCCGCGCATTTTGCCCGACGCTTGTGAGCCTTTTGTCTTTGGCAGGCCAGGCGCAAGAGGCCGTCATCGAAGTCCGAATCTCTCCTGCTGATCACCCTGTTTCGCGGCTTTTAACGGGTGCGTGCATCGAGGATGTGAATCACGAAATCTATGGCGGCCTTTACAGTCAAATGCTCTTTGGCGAAAGTTTCCAGGAGCCCGCACCTTCGGTCGATCTCAACGGATTTACAACCTGGGGAGGACATTGGCAGCTTGCAGACGGCGTTCTGCGCGGCGAAGGCGGTGACGGGCCGAAATTGGTGAGCCAGGCGCCGGTCGTTAGCACGGGCGACGCCGGGGTTGAGATTTGGTTTGCGCAAGCCCAAGACGGCAACGCTGGTTTGATCCTCAAAGTCAACAATGCCAAGCAGGGCGCCGACGCATTTACTGGCTACGAAGTTAGCCTTGAAACCAGTGGACGCCTTGTGCTCGGCCGGCACCGGCAGAACTGGGAACCCCTTCGTGAGGTCGCCTGCGACGTGCCGCTTCAACAGTGGATTTCTCTCGTTGTGCAGTTGACTGATAAGACATTAGCCGTTCAAGTCAACGGCCGGAAATTGCTGGAGTTCGAGGATAACGAACACCCATTAGCCGCCGGAACGGTGGGCTTGCGCACCTGGCAGCGCGAAGCTCTATTTCGCAATCTCTGGATCAAGACCAACACGCAACCGCAGCCCTTGCCGTTTGAACCGACGGGGGAGGGGCCTTCCGAGGTTAGCAGCCCATGGACTCCCGTGAAAAACGGCGATGTCCGCGCGTCTTTCAATCTGGTGACAAACCATCCCTTCGTTGGCGTCCAGAGCCAGCGGTTGGAATTGAGCAGTGGAAAAGGGGAGGTCGGCCTTGCCAACCGGGGACTCAACGGATGGGGGCTTCACTTTGTCGCTGATCGACCCTATGAGGGCTGCATTTGGGCGCGAAGCGAGCAAACCACGGAATGTTGCGTAGCCTTGGAAAACGGTGACGGCAAAACCGTATCCGAGGAATTGCCGTTGGCGGTGACGAATCGCGATTGGCAACGGCTCGAATTCACTCTTACTGCCCACACCAGCGTGGACGGCGGGCGCTTTTCGATAAAGTTGAAAAAGCCCGGTGCCATCACGCTGGGCTACGCCTTCCTGCAACCTGGAGAATGGGGCCGTTTCCATGGCTTGCCCGTGCGTCGGGACGTGGCCCAAGGATTGATCGATCAAGGCATCACGGTTCTGCGCTACGGCGGTTCGATGGTAAACGCCCCGGAATATCGCTGGAAGAAGATGCTCGGACCTCATGACCGGCGCGCGCCTTACCGAGGCACATGGTATCCGCATTCTTCCAACGGCTGGGGGATTTTTGACTTTCTGGACTTCTGCGAGGCGTGTCGTTTCGTAGGCATTCCAGATCTTAATGTCCACGAATCTCCGCAAGACATGGCGGACTTTATCGAATACGTCAACGGTTCGACCAATAGCGCTTGGGGCGCGCGTCGGGCGGCGCAAGGTCATCCGCAACCTTACGGAGTCAAATACATTGAGCTCGGCAATGAAGAGCGCGTGGATGAAGCTTACGCCAGCCTTTTTGAGGGGCTGGCCAAAACTATTTGGGCGAAGGATCCCGCGATCATTCTTGTGGTCGGTGATTTTGCCTACACAGCTTCGATCGAGGATCCTTTCCATTTTACGGGGGCGGACTCGCATATAACATCGCTCGCGGGCCAGCAACGAATTTTGCAGTTGGCCAAGTCCGAGCACCATGAGGTCTGGTTTGATGTGCATGTTTGGAGCGATGGACCGGGACCTTCTTCTTCGCTTCAAGGCGCGATTTCTTTTCGTAACGCTTTACAAAAGATTTGCGATGGCGCCGCTTTCCACGTGGCGATTTTCGAACTCAACGCCAACAATCATGACCAGCGTCGCGCCTTGGGAAATGCCTGGGCTATTCAATCGCTCGAAAAGGACGGCGGATTCCCCGTCGTAACTTCCGCCAACGGACTGCAACCCGACGGACAGAACGACAATGGCTGGGACCAAGGTTTGCTGTTCCTGAACCCGTCGCAAGTCTGGCTTCAGCCTCCTGGCTATGTGACGCAAATGATCTCACGGCATTATCAGCCCCTCGCGGCCGAATGTCAGGTCACGGCACCGCCCAAAAGCCTGGACGCAACTGCAACCCGCAGTCAGGACGGGAAGACGTTGGTGTTGCAGGTCGTCAACATCAGCGCGCAGCCTGTAACAGCCACGCTCAAGCTCAATGGATTTACGCCCGCCAATGCTCTGGCTCAGGCCGAGGAATTGGCCGGGGATCTGGATTTGCAAAACAGTGCCAACGATTTGCAGAAGATCAAACCGAGTTCTCTGGAATGGAAACACGACCTGCCCGCAAGCCCCGCAACCTATAGTTTTCCACCCAACTCGTTTACGATCCTAACTTTTAACTGACCGCGATTAGGTTCGTCGTTGTTTTCAGTGGCACGCAGTAAAGCTCGGTTTGTTTGAGGCTATAGGCCGGAATGCCTTGTCCCGGCAGGGACACCATGAGAGTAGCCCGGCGATTTATCGCCGGGAAATCAGGTTCAGGTTCCAAAGTCCCGCAGGGACGGCTGAATTCACGCCCATAGATATTGCTCGCCGGAAGGAATCAACCGTGCCTTCGGCACGTGGACAATATAAATCTACGCGTTCCCGGCATTGGAAATGCCGGGCTGCTATTATCGCAGTGCCCCTCCGGGGCATTCGGAATTCATCCGAAAACAGCAGTGAACCAACGATTATCGTGACGAGTTGTAATCCCAATAATGATGGTAGTGTGCCTTTGTGAGGTCGTTCTTTGAAATAAGGGGACAGAAGGTAAAGGCCGAAAATCGCCAACCCGGATGTGTGTCGGCTATGAGAAAATTTGGGTAAAATGCCTACGCAAGTTGTTGATTTCCAACGTAAATTATTTGTAAGTCGTTGATTTCCATGATAACTCGTCAAAGCAGGTTTAATCGGCAAGTGGTTAAGATGGAATAAGATGGGTTAAGAAAGCTCGAAAAAGGAAAGAAAACTAACGGTAACTAACGGTAACTAACGGCTGAGAAAATAAAAAGGGAGGCGGAAATGCTTCGGCCCGAGTTCCACCACCGGGGATTATGGCACTAAGCCCAAAATTGTCTTTTCTAATTCTGCCGCCGCCTTTTAATCATCTTATGGAAAGAATTGGATTTGTCGGAGTGGGCCGAATGGGCGCAAACATGGCCCGGCGTTTGCGCGACCAAGGGTATCCCATCACCGCTGTCTCTGACGTCAATGCGGAGGCGGCCAAGGCTCTGGCCCTGGAACTTGGCTGCGAAGCCACGGCCGAATTGAAGCATGTTACCAAACAGTCGGACGTGGTTATAACGGTTGTCACCGATGACAAGGCGATGAAGAGTATTTACCTCGGCGGTTTGCTCAATCATAGCCGGGGGAAATTGTTCATCAATTGCGCCACCGTTTCACCTTCCGTTCACGTTTGGGTGGAGCAAAAGGCGGCGAAGACCGGCGCGCAAACGTTGGAGGCTTGCATGGCCTCCAGCATTACGCAGGCGCGCGAGGGCACGCTGTATCTCATGTGCGGTGGCCAGGAGGAAACCTTCAACCGCGCCAAGCCGATTTTGGAAAAGCTGGCTGCGTCTCTGCGTTACATTGGCCCGGCCGGGAAGGCGGCGGAAGTGAAGGCTCTCGTCAATATGGTCATGAACATCAACACCGCTGGCCTGGCCGAAGGTCTCGGTTTGGGCGCGGCTTTGGGATTGGATTTGCCCATGTTGCGCGAAGTTTTTTCCCAGACCGGCGCGAATTCCCGCGTCTTGCAAACCGATGGCGAAGACATGCAAAACCGCGACCATACTTGCTTCTTTTCCGCGGCGCACGCGGCCAAAGATTCCGGCATTGCCTTGAGTCTGGGCAAGGAGCAGGGACTGACTTTGCCGCTGGCGACGGCGACCAAGAAACAGTTCGATAAGATGGTGGTGGAAGGCTTGGGTGGGCTGGATAAATCGGGCATTGCGGAGCTGACTTTCAAGGGGCGGCACCTCGCAAACAAGGGGTGATTCGTCAAGGTGAACAAGTGGTGAACACCGCGGCACCTTCCTGTAACGCGGACGAAACTTGATTGTATCAGGCTAACACTTACCGGGTGCCAATGGACCGTTTAGGCTTTCTAGTCGCGGCTCCAACCAACGCAGGACCCGCCCCGGCAAGCCTGGCACGCCACCACAACAAACGCTGACGTGTCCGTAGGGCAGGCGCCAGATGTCGGGTTGTCCCCAAGCCCGCCAGAGATCCTCGATATCGTTTTTCGGACACAACAAATCATGGATCGCCTCTATCAATAATATGTTTTCGTTGGGGATCATAGGTTGGATCGTAGTCAAATTCAGTGGCGTCGAATTCCATGCCTCGCAACCTGTCGCTGGCGCGGGTCTATCTCAACGGGCTGATCCCAAGTTGGCCAGCAGGACTTGGCAAGAGGTCACGAGAGCTTCCTGAGTGGCCATCATTCATACTGCTCTAGCTGATCGGGTCGATCGCCGGTACACCGACGCACGGTCCTTCAGCTCTATTTTGCCTTCTCGAAAAACTCGATCCAAACACCGGCAGCAAACCCTCCAGGCACGACAACGCTCTCACCATATAACCCCGGGTAGGTTTTAAGACTCTTGTGCAATCCCTCTTTGAGAACTGACTGCGTTTCCGCCAGACGTTGCACCTCAATGCTCACGCCCATTACGGACTCTCCGCGATCAGATAGGAACTTCCTCACTGCTCCGCCTGACCTCGACGCAGCCGGTGAGACCAGCAAGATTGTTCCGTCGCCTGCGTGAAACTCCTGTGCGGTTGCTCCAATCGCAGGAAGCTCAATTCTTGCACCGCGCGAAAAGCCAACCGACTCATACGCTTTGGTGGCCATGTCGAGGTTCTTCACGCTCATCCACACGGCCTGTATGTCCAACGAGCCGTTCGCGTGCGTCGATTTCGCCGGATCATCAAGCAGCTGCGGATACTCTTTCTGCAATTTTCGCCAAGCATCGTGATGGTATTCCGCGAAGAAGATTGTGTCGCCCGGCACCGCAGGCTTCTTGAATAGAACATCTTTATACAGTTCTGGAGGCGTCTCCTTCACCCCATCTGGTTTAAAGGTTCCACCAACCGGACCAACAATGTCGAACCCCCGCGTTCGAAGATACGCCGCCGTCTCGTCGGCGGACGCGATTTCCAATCCCGCTTGAAGCGCACCTTCGTGTTTGTCGAGGAAAGCGATCATATCGGCTTCATTCTTAGCCGCGCGGTCGCGATCATATATGGAGATCAGTTCAAAATAGGTCTTGTTCTTGAATCCAATCACAGCGTTCGCAGTTCCACCGGGATGTTTACCCTGACCGCCTACGGTGAATCCCAAGTGGTCGTGATAAATCTTCGCGGTCGCAGTTAGGTCGCGCACCACAACCTCTACATGATCGATACCCCGGCCGCTTCCCAAAACCGGGGATGGTGATTGCGATGACCAACAGCTCCTCGCTAGTGCAATAAGAAGAAGCACGCTCCATCTTCCGAACGATTGATGAGAAATGAATTGAACCCTCTCGAGCGTATGCCGCCCGTACTCTACCGGCTTTAGCTCGTGGCCTCGATCTTTGCCTTGGCAGTGCGAAATCACCCAATCGAGAAAGTGGAAAAACTGTCTCTCGTAGAGCATGGCTCAACTTTCATAAACCAACTTCAATTGACATAAGTATGCAACTCAAACGTAGTTTCCGATTCCGACCCTCGCCTCGAACCTAGAGCTTGGCGAAAATTCGATTAGCCTCTTCCAGACTCACTTTCGATCCGATATCAAACCAAAGCCCAGGCACCGTCCAGGTATAGACCGGCGTCTTTTGATACATCCATTGGATCAAGCGGCCCGGTTGATCGGGATTATTCTTTTCGGCCATGTACTGATGTATCAAGGGCAGGGAGGACTTGGGATAATAGTAGAGCGCAATGCCTGTCAACGTGCTCGTCGGCGTTTTGGGTTTTTCCTCGAAGAACGTGATTTTGCCCTCGGCATCGAGCGTAATGGAATTGTACTTTTTGATCTCTTCCAGGCTTTTGACGTCATAGACTGCCAGGACGGGCGCTTTCTTTTGCCGGCAAACCGCGCCGAAACCTTCCAGGCTTTGGCTGAACAAATTGTCGCCCGCCACCACAATCAAATCGTCGTCCACCTTTTCTTTGGTAATGACCAAATGCATATCGCCAATGGCCCCAAGCTTGTTGGAATCGTCGGTCGAGTGATCGTTGACGATGGTGAACTCGAGCTTGGACTTGGTGGCGCGATATTGGTCGGACCATTTCTGGAAGTGCCCGGCAAACTTCTCGTTGGTGACGACGTAAACGCGATCAATGCCACCGATGGGCGCGATGTTATCGAGCACATATTCGATCATCGGCTTGCCGGCGACCGGGAGCAGAGGCTTGGGCTGATTAAGAGTCAATGGGTAAAGCCGGGTTGCGTAGCCGGCGCCTAAAATTAAAACCTTCATTTCGATTATGCCTTGTTTTCGAACAAGCCCGGTGCGATCCGGCGCGCCAGGGCCTGCGAACGATCTAAAATGTCACGGCTCGATTCGCAGTTCAAGGCAAAGTTGGCCAACTCCAGCGCATCCTTCATTTCTAAGCTCCGAATGAGAAATTTGACCCGGGGCAATAAAGGCGGCGCCATGCTCAACTCGCGCACGCCCAAGCCCAGCAACAACGGTGTCATGTAGGGATCGCCGGCCATTTCCCCGCACACGCCGCACCAAATTTTGTGGCGCGTGGCGGCGTCCGCCGTCCATTTGATCAAACGCAATACCGCTGGATGCGTCGGATCGTAGAGATGCGCAATGCGATCGTTCAAACGATCCACCGCCAGCGCATACTGGATGAGGTCGTTGGTGCCGATGCTGAAAAACTTCACTCGACTCGCCAGCATATCCGCGGAGATGGCGGCCGAGGGAATCTCAATCATCGCGCCGATTTCGATATTCTCATCGAAGGGAATTTTTTCGGCGCGCAACTCTTTTTTGTAAAGCTCAACAAAGGCGTTGGCCTGGTCCAATTCGTTGTGGCTGGAGATCATGGGATACATGATCTTGATGTTGCCTTCGGCGCTGGCGCGAAGAATGGCGCGCAATTGCGCGCGGAAAACATCCCGCTCTTCCAGGCAATAGCGAATGGCGCGCCAGCCCAGGAATGGATTCATTTCCACCGGGATTTGCAAATGGGCCAGGGATTTGTCGCCGCCCAAATCCAGAGTGCGAACGATGATTGTGGCTGGTTTCAAGGCTGCCGCAACCTTACGATAAGCTTCGTATTGCTCGTCCTCATTCGGCAAAGTGTCCCGATTAAGAAACAAGAACTCGGTGCGGAACAATCCCACCCCATCGGCTCCAAATTCCTTGACCGCGGCCACATCGCCGCTCTGCTCAATGTTGGCGGAAAGGGTGATTTTCTGTCCATCCAGCGTTACGGCCTCCAGCGTTTGCAGGGTGCGCAATTCTTCTTCCATGCCGGCCTGGCGTTGGACCATCTGGCCGTAGTCGAACAAGGTCTGATCGCAGGGATTGATGACGACCGAACCATTATAACCGTCGAGCAAAATCTGGGTGCCGTTCTTAATCTTGACGCTGGCGTCCTTAAGCCCAACCACCGCCGGCAGTTGGAGTGAGCGGGCCATAATCGCGGTGTGCGAGGTTTTGCTGCCATCGTCAGTCGCAAAACCAAGGACGAGCCTGCGATTCATCACCGCGACCTCCGAAGGAGAAAGATCGTCGGCGATCAGGACGCACGGTTCGGTCAATTCTTGCAGCGCTCGATGTTGTTGGTTGCCCAGCAAATTGTTCATGATGCGCGAAGTGACATCGCGCATGTCCGCCACTCGCTCCCGCAAATAGGCGTCATCAATGGCGCTCAAGAGCGCCGTATATTTCTGGACGAATTCCTGAAAAGCGGCTTCGACATTGATTTTCTTGGAATGGATAAGCCCGGTGACGGAATCAATCAAAGTAGGATCGTCCAGCACCATCAAATGGGCGTCAAAAATACTGGCGTCATGGGCGTCCAGAGCCTGGCTGACCTTGTGTTGGACCTCGTGGATTTGGTGGCGAGTCAGGACCAGCGCATGCTGAAAACGCTGGACTTGATGGGGGAGGTCCGCCTCGGCGACCTCATAATGCGGAACCTGGGTTTGGGCTTTATGCAGCACCAAAGCCTTTCCCTGGCAAATACCTGCGGAAACTGGAACCCCCTTAAAAACGCGTTCGCCTGTTTGCGCTGGGTCTGTCATAAGCAATAAATAATAGCATGACCGCCGGTTGAAAAGTGTTTCTTGGGTAAAACGCTGCTCATTGTAAACCTGCGTCCGCGGCAAAGCAAATCCATTCGAGTGTTCCCAACAAGATTTGGATTCTCACTTTAGTGGGATGCCTGATGCTCCGATAAGGATTGTGATGACTACAACAGAGAAAACGGTTCTCAAAATTGGGATAAAATGACGATGTCATCTACATGTGCCGAGGTTGATAGTCCTTCTGAAGTCCGCACCAGCGAGCCTTGGCGCGTCCTTTTTATCGGGGCCGATCCTTTATGGTTCGAGCAGATTAAAAGAGACGTAAGCTGCCTGCAACCGGATTGGCTTTGTCTGCATGCGCCGCATGTCGTGGCGATGGAGAGTTTGGACTGGCGTTCCGCCAGCGCTTTAGTGGTGGATGCACAGGCCTTGGGTGCGCGTGAATGGCTTGAACAGGCCCGCAAGGAACGGCCCGAACTCAATTGTTTGATACGCTGCGATTTCCTGGACAAGCCGGTGACCGGACTATGGAAGGGATTAGGTTACCCCATGCTGCCCAACCATACGGACGCCAGCATTTTGGCCGCGAGCCTTCTGCGCAACGCCCGTTTGCAGGAATGGAGGGCTGACCCGGCCATTCAACGCATTCTGCCCTCGATCCGCAAACTGCCCGCCACGCCACGACTCTATCTCCAGGTGACTGAGGAACTTCAGTCTGCGAGCGGCTCTTTGGATGTGATCGCGCATCTTATCCGGCAGGACCCTGTGATGTCGGCCAAAATGCTGCAATTGGTCAATTCCGCCTTTTTCGCCTCAGCCCACGAGGTCAGTGATACGCTGGACGCGGCGATGATCCTGGGCACAGAGCGAATCAAAGCCCTAATTCTGTTGGCGGGCATTTTTTCGCAATATAAAGAAGCCCAGGGAATCTGTCCGTCCGTTGAAGCGTTGCTCGCGCATAGCGTTCAGGTAGGGGTCTGCGCGCGAGCCATTACTTTGAGTGAAACCAAGAACGCCAAGACGGCCGAATCAGCTTTTACCGCCGGGGTTTTGCACGACGTCGGCAAGATGATCATGGCTGGCAACCTGCCCGAATGGTACAAAGAGATTCCGAAGTTGCGGGCCTCGAAGGATCTGACCGATTTTTCCGCGGAGTTGGAGATTTTTGGAGCGAATCATGCCAACGTCGGTGCTTGCTTACTGGCGTCCTGGGGGTTGTCGCTACCCATCCTGGAGGCCGTGGCCTGGCACCACGAACCCCAGCGCTCCTCGGAGAAGGACTTTTGTCTCCTCGCCGCCGTCCATGCCGCCAACGCTTTCGCCCACCAGGCCGAAGGGGCGGTTAATGAAATTGATCAAGGCTTTTTTGCCCGGATTGGCATGGCCGATGGCTGTGAGCATTGGCGTAAGATTTTTGAACAAACTAAAGGCAAATTAGCTTGAAGCATTTAGTTCACTCCCTGGCATTTGAATTGCTCAGTCATAGTGAGTGACTCGAATGATAAGGAAATGGGTTGCAGGGGGCGGCGCGGATTAAAGTCCGCGATATAGACTGCCGATAACAATATAAGCGCCATTATTTGGCCCAATAATCACATGGCTGAGAAACGCATTTTAATAGTCGACGCCGATGAAAAGGCGTGGGCAGAACTCCGCGAAGCCCTCGGCGAAACCTGGACCGTAGTGGGTGTTGCCAACGGCAATGCCGCGCTGGAGGAAGCCAAAAAAGAAGCCTTTCAAGTTGTTGTCGTCAATTATCAGTTGTCCGATTTAAGCGGCGCTGAATTGCTCAACGGCTTTCGTTCGGCCCACCCCAAGACCCTTCGATTTATTGCCGCTGCGGAAAGCCTTCGCGAAAAGGTCATGACCGACGTGTTGCACGGCCATCAATTTCTGACCATTCCCTTCGACCGCGCCACGGTCAAGACTTCCATCGAGCGCTCGCTGGCCGCTGATTACGGGATGAACAACAGCATGCGCGAATTGGTCGGGCGCATCCGCACTTTCCCCACCATCCCTTCACTTTATCTGGAAGTCGTCAATGCCCTCAAGGATCCTAATGCCACGACCGACGAGATCGGCATTATCATTGCCGAGGACATGGCCATGACGACCAAGCTGATCCAGGTGCTCAATTCAGCTTACTTCGGTTTGCCTCGAACCATTACCGATCCGACCGAAGCCGTGGGAATTTTGGGCTTTGAAACGACCAAGTCTTTGATCATGACCGTCAAGCTCCTGAGCCAGTATGACAAGGTCAAGCCGGTTTATTTTTCCATCGACAACATTTGGAAACACAGCACCAATGTCGCTCGCACGGCCCGGGTCATGACTTTGCTCGAAACCGGGGATAACGACTGCAGCGGCGTGGCTTATACCGCGGGATTGATGCACGATTTGGGCAAGGTCATTCTTGCCACTAATTTTGACGAGCAGTATCACGGCGCGCACAACGTGGCTCGCAAACAGCAGATTCCGCTGTGGGAAGTGGAGAAGGACATTTTTGGTGCGACACACGGTGAAATCGGCGCTTATTTGTTAGGTCTTTGGGGCATGTCGGCCGACGTGGTCAAAGTCGCGGCGATGCACCACGAGCCTTTGCGCTCGGGCGACAAAGGTTTTACCGCTTTGACGGCCGTCCACGTGGCCAATGCTTTGGAATACGAAGGAAATCCAGAAGCCGACGGCATGCCGGCTCCTGTGCTCGATGTTGAATACTTGAAGCAACTCGGCTTGGAATCCCGTGTGGATTTGTGGCGTGATGCCAGGCGCGATCCTGAGCAGACGACCATGGAGACCCGGGCCCAACGCGCCAAAGCCAAACGCACTTCGGACGTTACCAGTTTTGAAAACAAGTCGCAGCGGGCCAAAGTGAAACGTGTCGATGGCACCACTTTGGAAACCAAAGCGCAACGAGCGCAAGCCGTGGCCAAAACCGCCGCCGCAGTCAAGAAAGCCGAGGCCGCGAGCACACCTGCGCCTGCGTCTGCGCCGCAAACGAACAAATTTTCTCCTGAGTTACCCAACTCCAAGCCTTTTCAAATACCTTGGAAATGGGCCTCTGTCGGCATCGGCGCTGCGGTCGCCATTGTTCTTTTGGTGATGCATTCGCAAAGCCATGAAGAAAAGCCCGAAGCTCAGAACGTCGCGGAAATTGCCCCCCCTGTCAAACAGGAAGTGGCCGCTGTAGAACCTGCTCCCAAGCCGGTGGAAGAGGCCAAGCCTGCGGCCATTGCTCCAACCAATGCTGCTCCCGCCGTGGCCGTGCAACCGGTTCCGCCTCCAGCGACTAACGCACTGGCCTCAGCTCCGCCCAAAACGGCCTTGGATAAACTCAAACTGCAAGGGATATTTTATAACACCCAGCATCCTTCCGCTATGATCAACGGCCAGGTTGCGAGCGTGGACGACGAAGTAGCGAAGTGCCGCATTCTGGAGATTAGTCCTTCTTCAGTTACTCTGGAATATCTAAATGAGCGCAAAACGCTTACCTTAAGGTAACGCGGATTCCTCACCTTCCGTCCTCAAGTGCCGCTTGCAAATGGGCTGCGTCATGGCAGACTTCTTTTGTGCAGACGACGCCTGTCATCCGCAATTTGCGACAACGATTAAACACACCCGCTCGGATATTGGCACTATTGGGCATAGGCTTGGTTCTGGCCTGGATGCTTGTCCCGGCCGAGGCGCAATTTAGCGGACGCCGAGGGCGTCGGGGTGGCGGCGGCGGGCGCTTCGCCCTCGACTATGCGCGGCAACAGGAGCAGGAGATGATGAAAAAGGCCATCGACCCTGCATTTGAGGAGGATGTCTTTACTTTTGCCCGATTGCGGTTTGGAGAAGAAGGAGGTTATGGTTACGGGCGGACTTGGAACGACGACACTCCGAATGCCGATTACATGGCCAGCTTCCGCTTGTTTCAAACGACCAGCCTCAAAGTCCGGCCCGGCTTGCATTTTATTGACATTACCACCAAAGACTTGGCCGATTATCCTTTCGTTTATGTCGCTGCGGCGGGCCAAATGGTCTTGGGCGACGATGAGGCGGCGGCGTTGCGGGATTATCTGCTCCATGGCGGGTTCCTCATGGCGGACGACTTTTGGGGTGACGAGCAGTGGGATCACTTTTGTGAGCAGCTCAAGCAGATTTTCCCCAACCGTCCGCCGGAGCTTATGGCCTTAACCAACGCGATCTTTCACACGGTCTTCGACTTCAAAAAACAACCGCAGATACCGAGCGTGGGCGATTTCTTTGGCAGCGGCACTTCTTACGACCAACGCTACGATTACGAACGCATGGGGCACGACCCCCATTACTTTGGCGTTTACGACGACAAACGCCGTTTGATGATCCTCATCTGCCACAACAATCATTATGGCGATGGCTGGGAGCACGAAGGCGATGACGAGTCTTACTTTGACCTCTTTTCCGAACCGATGGGGTACCCGATGCTGATTAACATCCTGGCCTACACGATGTCCCACTAAGGATGCTCCCGCCTATGAGCTAACCTTAGCCCACGTCTTGGCTCGATTGCTTTTCATGATCGCTTCGCAGACGGCCACTTCGCGATGTCCATCTTCCGCCGTCGCGTGCAAGGCCTCGCCTTTGCCGCCATTGGCGATGCGCCCATAAACATTACGGAAGCCCATTTTGAATGTGTCCGGAAATCCTTCAACATGTCCCGGCGGATAATCCATGTAGCCTATAGCGCCATCGCCGAAAGCTGGAGTCGCGCGCACCGCGACTTCGTTCGCGGCGTCGCGATTGCCGAAATACAGCATCTCCGGTTCTTCCGAACACCACCACGCGGATTTTTTTGAGCCGTAGATTTCCACGCGGATGCAGTTCTTGCGCCCGGCGGCCACTTGGGAAACGGCCAGGTTCCCGAAGGTGCCATTGTCAAAGCGTAAAAGCACGCTGGCGAAATCCTCCGTTTCCACTTTGTAAGTCTCGTAGCGCATGGAGGAGTCGGCTTTAGAGAAGGTTTGCACTTCACCCAAGGGCCTTTTGCGGCTTTTGTGAAAAGTGTCCAAGGTGGCGAAAACCGACCCAATCTTCGCGCCCAAAATGAAGCTCACGGTGTCCATCCAATGTGTGCCGATGTCGGCCACCGCGCGCAATTTGCCTCCTTCCTTGGGCAGCAAACGCCAGTTGTAATCGGTCTCCTTGAACAACCAATCCTGCATGTATGAGCCGTTGACATGGATGACTACACCCAGTTCGCCTTGAGCCACCATGCGGCGCAATTGCAGCACGGCCGGATAGAAGCGGACGTTATAATTGACCGCAAAAACGGTCCCGCTGGCCTGAGCGAGCTTGGCGATTTGGGCGGTTTCGCGCGTATCCATGGCCAGAGGTTTTTCGCAGACGCAATGCTTCCCAGCCTTGATGGCGGCGATGGACATTTCCTTATGAAAGCGGTTGGGCGCGGTGATGTGCACGACGTCAATGTCGGGCGAGGCGAGCAATTCTTTGTAATCCGTG
>Ga0302324_100017827_pt1 | contig 14042 bp, 7 predicted proteins | sample Palsa_T0_1_FD_201949 | JGI IMG/M metagenome (GOLD analysis project Ga0302324, IMG submission 201949) | Peat permafrost microbial communities from Stordalen Mire near Abisko, Sweden - Palsa_T0_1 | ecosystem: Environmental > Terrestrial > Soil > Palsa > Peat permafrost | place: Sweden: Abisko... | reverse complement strand
ATGCCCGTCCTGCACGTCCTGGAGGTCACTGGCCTCGGCGACGTGGCGGCAGTCCCCGGCTCGCGGCCGGAGATGCTCGGTGTCCGGAACGTGCGCGGCCGGATCCTGCCCGTCGTCGATCTCGCCGTGCTGCTCGGAATCCCGCGCAGGGCGCCGCCGGGCCGGCTGATCATCGCCGAGGCAGGAGAGCGCCAGGCCTGCTTCGCGGTCGAGGCGGTAAGCGAGGTCGGCGAGATGGACCCGCCGACCGAGGAGACCCTGTCGGACTTGCTCATCGGCGCTGCGCTGGCCGGAGGCGACCTCGTCGGTGTCATCGACGTGCCGGGGGTCTTCGACTCGCTGGAGCGGGCGCAGTGGTGAGCGAGCCGGATGCTGATCTCATCGAGATCTTCCGCGACGAGGCGGCAGGGCGGCTCGACGAGATGGACGCGGCGCTGCTGGTGGTCGAGTCCGGGGATGCGGGCGTCGAGACCGTCGACTCGCTGTTCCGCAATGCGCACACCATCAAGGGAACAGCCGGGATGCTGGGCCTGCCCGCCGTGAGCGCCCTCGCGCACGCCATCGAGGATGTCCTGGCCAGCGTGCGCGACGCGGGCTTCTTCCGGCCGGAGCTCGCCGCGCCACTGCTGCGCGCGAGCGGCGCCCTGCGGGCGCAGGTCAACGGGGGCAATGAGCCGGCCGGTCAGATTCTCGCCGAGCTCGCCGCCAGCAGGGAGGCTCCCAGCAGGGAGGCCAGCTGCGTCGGGGGCACCAGCCTGCCGGGCACCAGCCTGCCAGCTACCGGCCTGCCGGCTACCGGCCCGCCCGGCACCAGCGCGCCTCGGCCCGGCCCGCCCGGCACCAGCGCCAGCGCGCCTCAGCCCGGCCCGCGACTGCCCGGCCCGCGCGACCAAGGCGCCTACGAGGCAGGGGAGCAGGTCGGACCAGCCAGCCAGCCCAGGGCCGCCCGGCAGACCCTGCGGGTACCGGCCAAGAAGATCGATCACCTGATCGACGTCGTCTCCGAGGTGATGCAGTACCGGCGCCGGCTGGCGCACTCACTCGGCGCCCAGTCGGGCCTCTCCCAGGACATCGCAGACGAGTTCGACGTCGGTGAGCGGATGCTCGAAGAGCTCACCAACACCGCCGTCGAGCTGCGAACGCTCCCGCTCGCGTCGATCACCAGGCCGCTGCCGCGTGCGGTCAGGGAAATCGCGCGCGGCACCGGCAAGGACGTCGATTTCCTGGTCACGGGCGCGGAAACCGAGCTGGACCGGGTGATCCTGGAGAGCCTGTCCGAGCCGCTTGCCCAGTTGCTGCGCAACGCGGTCATCCACGGCATCGAATCCCCGGCCGAGCGCGAGCTCGCGCACAAGCCCCCTCGCGGGCGGGTCGAGGTCCGAGCCGTGCCGCGCGGCAGCCTGGTGGAGATCGTGGTCGCCGACGACGGCCGGGGCGTCTCGCCGGAGGTGATCGAGGAGGCACGGCGCGAGGGGTCGCTCGCCGACGTGCTGGCGCGCCCGGGATATTCGACCGCGGCGGAGGTCACCGACCTGGCCGGCCGCGGGGTCGGCCTCGATGCGGTCAAGGCGTACGTGCGGTCCCTTGGGGGCAGCTTCGAGATTCGCAGCAAGCCTGGCCGCGGCATGGAGGTCATCCTGCTGCTCCCGCTCTCGCTTGCGGTCATGGAGGTCCTGCTGTTCGAGCGCGCAGGCGCCGTATACGGCGTGCCGCTGGCCGTCGTGGACAAGGTCGTGATGGTGACGCAGACGCTGAGGCTCGAAGGCCGTCCCGCCCTGGAGGTGCAGGGGCGGCCGCTGCCGGTCGCTGACATCGCGGCGCTGCTCGGCGCGGCAGCGCCGCCGCTGGGCAACAGGTCGCCGGCGCTCGTCATCTCCGCCGGAGGCCGCCAGATCGCTGTGACCTGCGACGTGCTGCTCGGCCAGAAAGAGGTCATGGTGAAGCCGCTGGGCCCGCTCCTTGCCTACGTCGAGGGTTACCTCGGCACAGCGGTCCTGGGTGACGGGCGGATCGCGCTGCTGGTCGATCCCGCTTCCCTCACTCAGGGACGCCGGCCTAAGGTCACGGCGCCGCCGGCCCCGGGCCCGGCCGGACCGCCCAAGATCCTCATCGTCGAGGACTCGTTCAGCGTCCGCGAGCTCCAGCGCAGCATCCTGGAGGCGGCCGGCTATCCCGTCGTGACCGCGCGGAACGGACGTGACGCGCTCGATGCCCTCGGCGCCGATCCGGAGATCGCGCTGGTGATCACCGATGTCGATATGCCCGAACTGGACGGTCTTGATCTGACCCGCGCGATCCGCGCCGACACCGCGCGCTCGGCGCTGCCGGTTGTCATCGTCACCTCGCGGGGATCTGACGAAGACCGGCGCAAGGGACTGGCAGCGGGGGCTGATGCTTATATGGCAAAACGGAGCTTCGATCAGCAGTCTCTGCTCGGGACCGTCGAGCGGCTCGTGGGCCGGTGACGGGATGAGATCTGGTGATGGGATGCGGGCGGTACGGGTACTGATCTGCGAGGACTCACGGACGTACGCGGTCGCGCTGCAGCGCCTGCTCGAATACGGCGGCGGCATAACCGTCGCCGCTATCTGCACGACCGCCGAGGAGGCAATGTCGGCCCTGGCCAGCGTCGAGCCGGACCTGGTGACCATGGACCTCAACCTGCCCGGGATGGACGGGCTCGCGGCGGTCGAGGAAATCATGAGCGCACATCCGCTGCCGATCCTGGTGCTCTTCGGCCGCGTCGGCACCAGAAGCGACCGGGCTGCCGCGGCACTAGCGGCCGGAGCGCTCGATGCCGTGGCCAAGGATGATCTTGACCTGCTCAATCCGGGCGGCGCCGCGGGCGAGGTGTTCCGCCACCGGGTCAAGGTGCTCAGCCGGGCGCGGGTGATCCGCCACCCGCGGGCCAGGCTCGCTGGCCTGCCCCGCCTGCCCGCCCTGGCGCGGCACGCAGCCGTGATCGGAGTGAGCGCATCGACCGGCGGCCCGCAGATCCTGGCCCGCATGCTCGAGGCCCTGCCGGCCGACTACCCGATCCCGCTGCTGGTCGTCCAGCACATTGCCGACGGGTTCACCGATGGACTCGTCAGCTGGCTGGACCGGACCGTCCGGCTGCCCGTCCGCATCGCCGCGCAAGGGACGCGGGCAGATCCCGGGGTCTGGATCGCGCCGGAGGGTGCCCACCTCAGGCTCGACGCCACCGGACGGCTGTCCCTCGACGCGACAACCGTCAGCGGGCGTCACCGTCCCTCCGGCGATGTGCTGCTCAGCAGCATCGCCACGGCGGCCGGCAAGCTGGGCGTCGCGGTCGTGCTGACCGGAATGGGCAGCGACGGCGCGGCCGGCGCGGCGGCGGTACGCCAGAGCGGCGGGCTCGCGATCGCCCAGGACGAGCAGTCGTCGGCCGTCTACGGGATGCCGAAGGCCGCGGTCGACCTCGGGGTCGAGATCGTGCTGTCCCCCGCCGAGATCACCGCTGGCCTGCTGGGGCTGCAGCACGAGCCGCTGCCGGGGGCGCAGTGAGCAGCGACCTGGCGCAGATCGCCGAGCTCGTCCGCCGGGAGACGGGAATCGTGCTGGCGGCGGCCAGAGAAACAGCGATCCTCGGCGCGCTGCGCCGCGCTGCGCCCGGCCTGGACCCAGCCCACTTCGTGCGCGCGACGTCGGAGCCGTTGCGCGGTCGCGGCCTGCTGGACCGGCTGATCGACGAGGTGACCGTCCAGGAGACATACTTCCTGCGCGACGCCGGCCAGCTCGAGCCGATCGCGTGGCACAGCCTGCTCACCGGTGCCCGCGCGGCCGGCTCGGGAACCATCCGGGTGTGGAGTGCCGGATGCGCAAGCGGCGAAGAGGCCTACACGCTGGCACTGCTCGCGGCCGAGGCATTCGCCCCGCAGCAGGCCCCGGTCGAGGTGCTGGGAACCGATATCTCCGGTGCCGCGCTCGCCGCCGCGGTAGCCGGCCGGTACAGCGAGCGGGCGGTGCGCGCAATGGCGGCACCGCTGCGCGCGCGTTATCTCCAGCCGCAGGCCGACGGCACCTATCTGGTGACCGAAAGCCTGCGCGGCCTGGTGCGGTTTCGCCGGCACAACCTCGCCCGGGACCCGATCCCGCCGCTCGGCCAGTCCGGCTTCGACCTGGTTGCCTGCAGGAACGTGCTCATCTACTTCGAGGCACCGCTCAGCGAGCGGGTGATCTGCTCCTTCGAGCGGTCGCTGCATCCAGGCGGCCTGCTGCTGCTCGGTCCCGCGGATGCACTGCGCCGGGCAGCCAGCCAGCCTGCGGTCCCGGCCGGCTCGGCCGCGGATCCGGCGGAAGATCGCCAGCGCGGTCCGGGCCCCCCGCTCGGGCCCGGGCCAGCACTGTCGCGCCCGGCAGCCTCGCGCGAGCAGCGACTGACGGCGGCGCTGGCTGCGGCCGACCAGGATGACCGTGACGGCGCCCTGGCCCAGGTGGCGTCGCTGCTGGTGGAGAGCCCGCTCGACGCCGACGTGCATTTCGTGCACGGGCTCCTCACGCTGGCGGCGGGCGACCCGGCCGCAGCGGCGGATGCGCTTCGCCGCGCGCTGTGCGCGGATGCGGTGTTCGCGATCGCGGCATTCGCCCTCGGCCGTGCTTACGACGCCCTGGGTGATGAGCCTGCTGCGCTGCGCGCGTATGCGCAGGCGCTGCGCACGCTCGACCCGCAGGATGACCGGCACGAGCACATGCTCCAGCAGGTCGATATCGGCGACATCGCCGTGGCATGCCGCGCGCGGCTGGCCGGAAGCAGTTAACGCCTCCGCGTCACAGCAGGCTCCCCGGTTACCGCGCCAGGGTGATCCGGTCGAGCTCGGAGCCGTCCTCAGCCAGCCCGCGGACGGTCAGGGTCGAGGTCGCGCCGTGCCACTTGCCGGGCTCGCTGTCCAGCACCAGCAGGCAGTAGCCGGTGTAGCGGACCCGGGACCAGGTGACTGTCTCATCGACGGTCGTCTGGCCGGCCTCGTTGACGAAGCTGCTGATGGAGGGGACGTTGTGCACGTGACCCTCGTAGCTGTCGGCGGCCGAGAACTTATACAGGCTCACCCCGCCGCCGCCGGCGGCGATGTAGGTGGTGCCCTGGGTGGCGGGATGAATCGTGGAGCCGATCGGTGCCTCGCCAGTGGGCGAGCCGCCGCGCAGCGGGTCGGTCCGCTCGAAGATGTGGTTATGCCCGTTGATGACCAGGTCGACGGTGTACTTGTCGAACAGCGGCGCCCAGAACTGGCGCGCGCCACCCTCGGAACCGTGCGAGGTGCAGGTGCAGTAGGCACAGTGGTGGAAGTAGGCGACGATGAAGTCCACCGCCGGGTTGGCGCGCAGGGCTGCCAGGGTTGCGGCCAGCCACTTGGTCTGGGCGCCGCCGGAGTAGCCGTTGTTGGCGGGGATCTCGTAGGACACGTCGTTGGCGTCGAGGCTGACGACGCCGACGTTGCCGTAGCTGAACGAGTAGTAGGTCGGCGGCTTGGAGCTGGTGTCCTCGCCGGGGAAGTCGAAGCGGGCGTACTGGCCGCCGTAGCCGTCGGGGGAGTACCAGGCTTCCATCTCGTGGTTGCCGACCGCGATCTGCCACGGCAGGTGCCCGGCGGCCGGCTCGATCTCGGTGAAGAACGAATCCCAGATCCGCGGGTCGTAGGGGTCGGTGATGAGTCCGCCGCCACCGGACTCGGCGTAGGAGACATCGCCGGCGTGCAGGTGGAAGGCGGGGTTCTGGGCCCGGATCAGGGTGGCTGTTCCCACCGCGTCGTAGCTCACGCCCTGATCGCCGAAGGCGGTGAAGGTGAACCGCTGGCGGTCGCGCGGCGCCGTGGTGAAGGTGCCGGCTGCGACCGTCTGCGCGCTGTCGGAACCCTGGTGCCCGACGCTGTAGTAATAGGTGCGGCCCGGCCGCAGCCCGTCGACGGCCGCGTGCACGTAGTACTGCACGATGGTGGGGGGCGCCGACGGCGGTACCGCGTCGACCGGGACAGTGTCGCTGCGCAGCGTGGTCAGCGTCCTGATCTCCGCCGCAATCTTGTGGCCGAGGTTGGCCGGCGAGTCGCCGACGCGCAGGAACGGGCTGGAGACGGGCGCGGCTACCTGCCAGGCAACCGAGATCTGGCTGGTCGGATCCGCGCCGAACGCGATGTGCCTGCCGAACGCCGGCACCAGCGAGCCGTGCGGCCAGTCGGCCCTGGCCAGCAGCATCGGGGTTGACTTTCTTGCCGCCGCGGCTTGCGCCGGGCCGGCCAGCAGCGCGGGTCCGGCGACAAGCGTGCCGGCTCCCACGATGCCGCCGCGCAGCAGCGAGCGGCGGGAGGTGGCGCGACGGAACCAGTCGTGCTGCTCGGCCAGGCTGAGGCGCCTGGCCTGCTCGGGGGTCATGCGTGAGGTCGTCATGGCCAGGACGCTAGGCGCGCCGGGTTGCTGGTGCGCAGATCGGACGTGAACGGCGGCTAAAGCACTACAAAAGCCTTATCACCCAGCAGCCGCCCGGCCGCCCGGTCCGGGCGGGGGGGACCGGGCGGGGCCGCCCGGGCGGCGTCAGGCCGGCCCATCCCGGCGGACCAGGACGATGAGCGAGCGCCCGGTCACCGGCAGGGCCCGGCCGCTGTCAATCGGCTTGCCCTCCCGCTTGCGGCCGGAGGTGTCGATGACAACCTCCCAGCTCTCGCCCCACTGCTTGGGCAGGATCCAGTCGATCCGCACGTGATGAGCGTTGAACAGCAGCAGGAAAGACTCGTCGCTCACCGGCTGACCGCGGCGGTCACGATCGGTGATGGCCGAGCCGTTCAGGAACAGGCCGACCGAGGCGGCCGACCCGGCGTCCCAGTCGTGGTCGCCCATCTCGGCCCCGTCCGGCCTGCACCAGCCCAGGTCCACCGAGCCGCGGATGGGCAGGCCCTGGAACCAGCGCCGCCGCCGCAGCACCGGATGCTCGCGCCGCAGCGCGATCAGGCGGCGGGTGAAGTCGAGCAGGTCAGCGTCGACCTGGTCCCAGTCCTGCCAGGAGATCTCGTTGTCCTGGCAGTAGGCGTTGTTGTTCCCGCCCTGGGTGCGCCCGGACTCGTCCCCCGACAGCAGCATCGTGACCCCCTGCGAGAGCAGCAGGGTGGCAAGGAAGTTGCGCTGCTGGCGGTGCCGCAGCGCCAGCACCGCCTTGCTGTCGGTCTCCCCCTCGGCGCCGCAGTTCCAGGAGCGGTTGTGGCTCTCGCCGTCGGCTCCGTCTTCCCCGTTGGCGTCGTTGTGCTTGTCGTTGTAGGAAACCAGGTCGCGCAGCGTGAATCCGTCGTGAGCGGTCACGAAGTTGACGCTGGCTCCCGGGTGGCGGCTGTCGGCCTGGTAGAGGTCGGAGCTGCCGGTGAGGCGGGAGGCGAACTCACCGAGGGTGGCGGGCTCGCCCCGCCAGAAGTCCCGGACGGTGTCGCGGTAGCGGCCGTTCCACTCCGACCACAGCGCGGGGAAGTTGCCGACCTGGTAACCGCCTTCGCCGATGTCCCACGGCTCGGCGATGAGCTTCACCTGGGAGACGACCGGATCCTGCTGGATCAGGTCGAAGAAGACCGACAGGCGGTCGACCTCGTGGAACTGACGGGCCAGGCTGGCGGCCAGGTCGAAGCGAAAGCCGTCGACGTGCATCTCGGTCACCCAGTAGCGCAGCGAGTCCATGATCAGCTGGAGGGTGTGCGGGTGGCGCACGTTGAGGCTGTTCCCGGTCCCGGTGGTGTCGTAGTAGAACCGGGGGTCGTCGGGCACGAGGCGGTAGTAGGCGGCGTTGTCGATGCCTTTCATCGACAGGACCGGGCCCAGGTGGCTGCCCTCGGCGGTGTGGTTGTAGACGACATCGAGTATCACCTCGATCCCGGCCTCGTGCAGTGCCCGGACCATCGCCTTGAACTCGGCGACCTGCTCGCCCCGCTGGCCGCCCGCGGCGTACTCGTTGTGCGGGGCGAGGAAGCCGATGGAGTTGTAGCCCCAGTAGTTCCGCAGTCCCCGCTCGACCAGGTGGGCGTCGTGGATGAACTGATGCACGGGCAGCAGTTCCACGGCCGTGACGCCGAGCCTGGTGAGGTACTCGACGGCGGCGGGGTGCGCCAGCCCGGCGTAGGTTCCCTGCTGCGCCGGGGGGATATCGGGATGCCGGGCCGTGAAGCCCTTGACGTGGACTTCGTAGATGACCGACTCGTTGAGCTGGATATCCGGGGGCCGGTCGTTGCCCCAGTCGAAGTACGGATTGTGGACAACTGACTTGGGCACGTACCGGGCGCTGTCGTCGTCGTTGCGGGAGTCCTCGTCGCCGAAGTTATAAGGGAAGCACGCCTGATTCCACTCGACGGTGCCCTCGATGGCCTTGGCGTAGGGATCGAGCAGCAGCTTGGCCGGGTTGCAGCGGTGCCCGGCGGCGGGTTCCCACGGCCCGGCGACCCGGTAGCCGTACCGCTGTCCGGGTGACACCGAGGGGAGGTAGGCGTGCCAGCAGGAGGCGTCGACCTCCTCCAGGACCACCGTTTGCTCGCTGCCGGCGTCGTCGAAGAGGCAGAGCTCGACGCCCTCGGCGACCTCCGAGAACAGCGAGAAATTCGTCCCGGCGCCGTCGTAGGCGGCCCCCAGGGGGTACGGCTTGCCCGGCCAGTTCTCGATGGCTTCGGTCATGTGCGGCTGAGTCCTCTGGTCATGATGGCGGCAGTGTCGCTCGGCAGGACCACGCCCTGCCCAGCCAGTTCGACGCCAGGATCGGACCTGGCGAGCAGTTCTGCTGCCGGGCCGACCGGGATCGTCCGGGTTTTCCCGCCGAGGTTACCGGCCACCATAACCGGCCCGCGGCGGACAAGCAGCCAGCCGTCCTGCTGATCGTATTGCGTCTGGACCCGGTCCAGCCGGGGGTCGGTGAGAGCCGGGATCTGCCGGCGCAGCGCGATGAGCCGGCGGTGCCAGGCCAGCAGGTCAGCGTGCCGGTCCTTGGCCGGCTCGGCCCAGTCGAGGCGGGAGCGCTCGAAGGTGGCCCGGTGCTGGGGATCGGGTATGTCGGCCGGATCCCAGCCGAAGACGGCGAACTCCTGCTGCCGCCCCTCGCGCACTGCCCGGCCGAGCCCGGGATCGGCGTGGTCGGTGAAGTACTGGAACGGCGCGGTCGCGCCCCACTCCTCGCCCTGGAACAGCAGCGGCACGAACGGCGAGGTCAGCAGGAACGCGGCGGCTATCCGCAGCCGGCCGTCGCTCATCAGCGCGCTGTTGCGCTCGCCGACGGCCCGGTTGCCGATCTGGTCGTGGTTCTGGGCGCAGACCACGAACTGGCTGCCGGTCAGCCCGGTCGGCGGCCGGCCGTGCACCCGCTGGCGGTGCGGGGAGTAGCAGCCGTCGTACACCCACGCCTGGCGCAGTGCCTTGGCCAGCAGGGCCAGCGGCCCGAAGTCCTCGTAGTAGCCGCTCACGTCCCCGGTCAGCACCGCGTGCAGCGCGTGATGCCACTCATCAGCCCAGCAGGCGGAAAGGCCGTAACCGCCGGCGTCCCGGCTGCGGACCAGGCGGGGGTCGTTCAGGTCGCTCTCGGCGATGAGGAACAGCGGGCGGCGCACCTGGGCGGCCAGCGCGTCGACCTCGACAGCGAGCGCTTCGAGTATGTGCGTGGCTGACTCGTCGGCAATGGCGTGCACGGCGTCCAGCCGCAGCCCGTCGCAGTGGTAGTCCCGCAGCCACATCAGCGCGTTGTCGATGACCAAGCGCCGGACCTCGTCGCTGCCGGGCCCGTCGAAGTTGATGCCGTCGCCCCAGTTGGTCTGGTGCCGGGCCGAGAAGTAGGGGCCGAACTCCGGCAGGTAGTTCCCGGCCGGCCCGAGGTGGTTGTAAACGACGTCCAGCACCACGCCGAGCCCGCGCGAGTGCGCGGCGTCGACGAGCCGCTTCAGCCCGTCGGGCCCGCCGTAGGCGTGGTGCGGGGCGAACAGGTCGACGACGTCATAGCCCCAGCCCCGCTGGCCGGAAAACTCGCCCACCGGCAGCAGCTCGACGGTGTCGACGCCAAGGTCAGCCAGGTACCCCAGATGATCGATGACCCCGTCGAAGGTTCCCTCGGCCGAGAACGTGCCGACGTGGCACTCATACAGCACCGAGCCGGCCAGCGGCGCGCCCCGCCAGCCGCCGTCAGTCCAGCCGAAGGCCGCATGATCGACCAGCCGGGACGGGCCGTCGATGCCCTGGGGCTGGAAAGCCGAGCGGGGGTCGGGCCGGGGCGGGCCGCCGTCGAGGCTGAAGGCGTAATCGCTGCCCGGGCCTGCCGCGGCGACCGGGCAGGTCCACCAGCCGTCCCCGGCGGGCCGCATCGGCACCGCCCGGTCACCGAGCACGAGGTCGACGCGCTGCGGGCGCGGCGCCCAGAGCCGGAACTCGTGCATCACAGTTCCCGGGCCAGCACCGCGACCGGGAACCGCCGCAGCAGCGCGCCGACGCTGGCTTCGCCGCCGCCGGTCGGCTCGCCGGTCAGCACGTCAACCCAGGCGCCGCCGGGAAGCGCGACGGTGGTGCCCGCCCAGTCGTCGCCCAGCCGGGCCAGCAGCCGCGGCACGACCACGGCCAGCCCGCCGGTCCGGCTGAACGCTACCGCGTGGGCGGCGCTGGCCCCGGTGACGCCGAGCGGCTCGTACCCCGATCCTGGACCGTAGACGGCGGGGTGAGCGCGCCGGTGCGCGAGGATGCGGTGGATCAGCCAGAGCTTCGGCCCGCCGTCGTCGGCGCGGGCCAGTGCTGTCTGCGGCCCGGCTTCGGCGAGCTCATCGAGCAGCAGGCGGCGGGCGGCGTAGTCGACGGGCCTGCGGTTGTCCGGGTCGACCAGGGACAGGTCCCAGACCTCGGTGCCCTGGTACAGGTCCGGCACGCCGGGGCAGGTCAGCAGCAGCGCCGTCTGGGCCAGCGAGCTGACCCGCCCCCGCTCGACCAGCCGGTGCTCAGCCAGGAACGCCTCCAGGTCAGCGACGAAGACCTCGTCGGCCAGGACGGCGGTGACGAAGGCGGCCAGCGCCTTGTCATAGTCCTCCTGCGGGTCGGTCCAGGAGGTGTGCACCTTGGCCTCCCGCGCCGCCTTCGCCATGAAGGCGCTGACCCGCCCGGAGTCGATCGGCCAGGCACCGACCAGGGTCTGATAGAGCAGGTACTCGGCATTACGGTCGGGCCATCCGTTTTGCTTAAATTGCTTGTTGCCCTGCGCCCAGCGCTCCACGGCGCGTTCCCAGGCCGCCGGCAGCTCCGCCAGCAGGCTGATCCGGGACCGCACGTCGCCGCTGCGCTTGGTGTCGTGCGTGGAGAGGGTCAGCATCGCTTCCGGCCAGTGCCGCGCCGCGTCGGCCATGGCCTGGTGGAAGTCCTGCGCCGGGCGGCCGAAGCGGCCGGGGGCGCCGCCCACCTCGTTCAGCGAGATCAGCGGCTGATAGCGGTAGAAGGCAGTGTCCTCCACTCCCTTGGCCATGACCGGCGCGCTCAGCTGGGCGAAACGCACGGCGAAGTCGGCGGCCGCCGCGCCGGGATGGTCGCCGGCGACCAGCTCGCCGATGAAGGCGATGAGCTCGGCGTCCAGGTCGGGCCGGCGCTGCCGGGCCCCGGCCACCGCGATGGCCAGCTCCGCCCGCTCGGCCGGGGTGACCGGGCGGCCTGGCCGGGCGTAGCTGCGGTAAACCGGAAACGCGGCGATGACCTCGCGCAGCGCGTCCCGCAGCTCGCGGCGGGTGTGGTCGCGCTGGCGGCGGTGCAGCTCGCAGACCTCGGCCAGCCGGCCAGTGAGGCGCTCGACCTCGGCGGCGAGCTCCTCGCGCATGATCTGGAGCTTGGCGGCGTGCGCGACCTGCGCGAAGTCGCTCTGCTCGCCGGTGAAGCGGGCGTAGCAGGCGAGCATGGCGCGCTGGCCGCTGGCGTCGACGAAGAGCTGGTTGACCCGGTTGAGGAAGTCGTAGCCGGTGGTCCCCGCCACCGGCCACGACGCCGGCAGCTGCTCGTCCGCCGCGAGGATCTTCTCCACCACGACGTAGGTGCCCGCGGTGGCGTCGCGCAGCCGGACCAGGTACCCCTCGGGGTCGGCGAGCCCGTCCACGTGGTCGACCCGCAGCCCGTCGAGCGTGCCGTCGCCGACCAGGTCGAGAACCAGCCGGTGGGTGTCGATGAAGACGGTCTCGTCCTCCACCCGCAGCCCCGCGAGCGTCTCGATGTCGAAGAACCGCCGGTAGGAGAGCTCCTCGTCGCCGGTCCGCCAGTAGGCCAGCCGGTAGTTCTGCTGGTTCAGCAGCTCGTCCAGGGCGTCAGGGTCGTGGTTCAGGACGGTGATCTCGGCGTCGATGGCCGCTGCCAGGTCGCTCTGCGCCGCGCACAGCGCCGCCAGCCGGGCGCGCAGCACCTCCTTGTCCCGGTGCCGCTCGACGATCGCGGCCTGATCGGTGCGCTCGCCGTGCGGCAGGCGGCCGAACGCGGCGGCCAGGCTGGCCAGCTCCGCGGATCCGGCCCTGGCCGCGGCCTTACTCAGCAGACCGTCCAGCGTCCGGGGCGAGATCGGCGCCTCGTGCTCGTGGTAGCGGACGGTGAACGACCCGGCCTGGCGCTCGACCACCAGCTCCCCGGCCTCCAGGACCCGGCCGTAGTGGTCACCCAGGACCGGCATCAGCACGGTGGCGACCAGCTTGCGCTGCGGCGGGTTCCAGTCGATATCGAAATACCGGGCGTAGCGGCTCGACGGCCCGTTCTCCAGCACGTCCCACCACCATGTGTTGACCCGCCCGGCCAGCGCCATGTGGTTGGGCACGATGTCGAGCACCTCGCCGAGCCCGGCGCTGGCCAGCCGCTCGCCGAGGCGGCGGTGGCCGTCGGCGCCGCCGAGCTCGGTGTTCAGCTGCCCGTGGTCCACCACGTCGTAGCCGTGGGTGCTGCCCTCCGCCGCCTGCAGGTACGGCGAGCAGTACAGGTGGCTGACACCGAGCGCGGCCAGGTAGCCGGTGATCGCGGCGGCATCGTCGAAGGTAAAGCCGGCGTGCAGCTGAACGCGGTACGTCGCGGCCCGCGGGCGGGTGCCCTGGCCCGGCGTCGCCGCCGCCGTGGTACCGGGCTCCTGCATCCCCACATCCTCATCTTCTGCCTCCGAGGTAACTAACCTCGTAATGACCATGTAACCGCATAATCACGAAGATAATGTCCCGGCGGCCCAGCGCAGAAAACCATCAGGCGAAACGGGCTTCACGGCGCCAGGCACACCGCTTCGAGCTTGTGCCGCCCCTGGGACCCCTGGACGAGCGCGGGCTGGTCCGGCCCGGCGAATGCCAGCCAGCGCGCGGTCAGCCGAACCGCCGCGGCGCCGGCCGGGTGCCCCGCGGCGCTGGTCAGGTGCACGGTCAGGCGGGCGGTCACCCGGCCGGTTGCCTGGCCCCACCGCGCAGTCCCGTCGATGGTCGCGCCTGCCGTCCACCGGACCCCGCGCAGCGAGATCCGCACGACCGCGCCGGGGCGGAACCTGACCTGGCCGCCGAGCAGGCCGCGGTCGGTGTTGCCCGCCAGCAGCGGCCAGCGGCTGATCTCGTCGCCGACGCTGGCCAGCCCGGCGCAGGCCGCCTGCCGGGCCAGCCGCCCGGCGGTGTTGCCGGGCTCGGCTGTCGCGGGGACGGCGTCGGCCAGCGTGCGCGGGTAGCTGCCGACGGTGTGGACCGGCGTCACCGCGCTCGCGCAGGAGGTGTTCTCGCTGGCCAGGCCGGCCGGGTCGGCGACGAACCGCTGGTAGATCGAGGCCGGGCAGGCGTCGTTGGCGTCCTGCAGCGTCACGTGCGTCAGGTTGGCGACCGTGACGAGCCGGGCCGAGCGGCCGACCTGCCGGGCCACCAGCGTCGCGCCGTGCAGCCGCGGGGTCAGCGAGTCCAGGGTGCCGGACAGGATGAGCACCGGCAGGTCGGCCGGGACCAGCGGCGGGCGCCGGGTGATCGGCCGGGTCAGGTGCACCGGGGTCGGCCAGTCCAGGCAGGCGCTGTAGGCCTCGGTGTACTGGTCCATCTGGGTCCACTGCACGACACTGAACGGCGCGA
>Ga0302324_100017825_pt1 | contig 14044 bp, 10 predicted proteins | sample Palsa_T0_1_FD_201949 | JGI IMG/M metagenome (GOLD analysis project Ga0302324, IMG submission 201949) | Peat permafrost microbial communities from Stordalen Mire near Abisko, Sweden - Palsa_T0_1 | ecosystem: Environmental > Terrestrial > Soil > Palsa > Peat permafrost | place: Sweden: Abisko... | reverse complement strand
TTTCCTCGGGCGCAACGCGCCCGACCTCGCCCTCAACGTGACGGGCTCGGGCGGCCAGACGAGCATCCTCGGCAACGCGCTCGAGCGGGGGATCGGCTACAGCGGCGAGAGGGACCAGGAGGTCTATGCGCTCGAGGTCCTCCTCGCCGACGGCACCGCGGTCGGTCCCGTCGAGGGCCGCAACCACAAGTCGAGGACCCATCCTGCGGGGCCGTCGACAGACGCCCTTTTTTTCCAGAGCAACTACGGGATCGTTGTCGGCGCGCGCCTGCGCCTCAGGGTCAGGCAGGAATCCGAGATCGCCGTGGTGCTCCAGGGCCAGCTGGATGAGGTGCTCACTGCCCTGAAGCGGGCCTACGACCAAAATCTCATCTGCCACCCGACCCACGTCTCGGAGCCGGGGCGGACAAAGCGGCTCGGGGTCGGGCTCCTGCGCAGCCTGTGGAAGCGCGAGCCCTCGGAGGACGAGGTCGCCCGGTGTTTCCCCGAGCGCAACACCTTCAACGCACTCGTCCCGGTCTATGGACGCAAGAAGGTCGTCGGCGCGGTCTGGTCCGAGCTGCGGAGGCTGTCGGGCACGGGAGTCATCCTGAGGAAGGCGGACGAGGCGAGGCTGGCCTCAGGATCCCGGCTCCTCGGCCTCGTCGGGGCGCGGTACCAGTCCGCGCGCCTCCTGGCATTGAAGCCCCTCCTGGCCCTGGCCTGGGGCGAGCCGAGCGACGTCGGCCTGGCCTCGCTTGACGGGTTCAGGGGGGGTGATCCAGACCTCGCCAAACGCGGCGCGATCTACGGCAACGCGGTGTCGTCGGTCGGGGTGGAGGAGGCGAGGCGCACATCGGATGTGGTGCGCGCGCATTGGAAGGACAGCGCCTTCACGTGGATCATCCTGGACGGAAGGTGCATGATCACCATCTACACGCTCCATTTTGACGATGCGCAGACCTCCGAGGCGCACGTCGCCTGCCAGGACATCGTCGCGGAGCTCAGGGGCAAGGGCCATCCGCCCTACCGGCTCGGCCTGTGCATTGGCGCCGCGCCGGGAGCCGAGGCGGTGACCGAGCGCCTCAAGTCCGCGTTCGACCCGATGGGGATCATATCGCCCGGGCGGTACGAGACATGATGTCGCGCCGAGTAAAGATTACCGGGCTCGGGCCGGTCACGCCTGCGGGAATCGGACGCGAGGCCTTTTTCACGGGGATCAACGAGCCCCTGAGCCGCGTGCGCGAGATCACGCGGTTCGACCCGAGGTGCGGGCCGTTCGTCGCGGCCAACATCCCCGACTTCAAGCTGAGCGAATGGGCGGAGGAGATCATCAACACCAAGAGGATCCCCCGGCAGACCCAATTCGCGATGGCGGGGACGATCCTCGCCCTGGCCGACGCCGGGATATCCATAGAGGAGCTGAAGGGCGCCGACCCCGTGGTCGTCAACGGGAGCGCGTTCCCGGACCCGGAGCTCACCTACCGCACCGTCGCCGGGTTCGTGACAAAGGGCCCGCGGTATGCGGTGCCCGCGGCCATCGTCGACGCGGGACCGAGCGCGATCACCGGCTCCATCGCCAAGCTCCTCGGCACGAAGTGCCGGACCATCGCCCTGCAGAGCGCGTGCTGCGCCGGGCTCGACGCCATCGGCCACGGGGCCGAGATGATCGCGAGCGGGCGCGCGCGGATCGCGGTATGCTGCGGGACCGAGGCGCCGGTCTTCAACCAGCCGATGCTCGAGCTCGGCATGATGAAGCTTTCCCCGCGCAACGCGCACAAGCCGACGGAGATGGGGCGCCCCTTCGACCTGTGGAGGAACACCGGCGTCATCGGCGAGGGCGCCTGCGTCATCATCCTCGAGGCCGAGGAAAGCGAGCGCGAGGCCTACGCGTGGGTCGAGGGCTACGCCTACGGCAACGATGAGACGGGCTCCGCCGGCAACGGGCTGGCCGACACCATCAAGATGGCCCTGGCCAACGCCAACCGCCACAAGTCGTCCGTCGACTTCATCAACGCCTGGGGGCCCGGGCACGCCGAGATCGACGCCGTGGAGGCGGACTGCCTCTGCCGCTTCTTCGGGGACCGCCTCTCGTCGATCCCCGCGGCGTCGCTCAAGGGGGCTATAGGCAACCCGCTCGCTGCGGCCGGAAGCATCCAGGTGGCGAGCGCGGCCCTGTCGCTTCAGACGGGCAGGATTCCGCCCACGGTGAACTGGAAGACGCCCGATCCCGAGTGCCCCCTGAACCTCAGCGGCGACGCCAGGGACGTCGGCTGCTCCGTCGCCCTCGTCAATGCGCACGGGCTCTGCGGCACGAATGCCTCGATGATCCTGACGAAGGAATGAACCTGTCGAACCTCGTCGCCTTTGTCGCCAGCCTCGGGGTCGGCTGCGGGGTCCTCTATATCAACCCGAAGCGGGCCATCAACCGGGCCTTCTTCCTCGCGTCGCTGAACGTCGCGGCGTGGCTGATCAGCCTGTCCTGGCTCATCGACCCCGCGAACCCCAACACGGCGTTCTGGATCCGGGTGACGAGCGCGATCGGCGCCTTCATCCCGCTGATGCTCTGGATCATCAAGGACTGCGCCATGGGCCGGGAGTTCGGCTGGGACAGCGCGCGGCGCGGCTCGGTGTGGCTGACCGTGGCCGTGCTGATGGCGGCCCTCTGTTTCTCGAGCTTCTTCATCCCCCCGGGCTCGACGCGCGACCACCCGCTGCGCGGGGCGGGCTGGACCGTATTCGCCGTCGTCAACGCGGGGGCCTACGTCATCCTCCTCATCCAGTCGGTGTTCGACCTGAACACGTGCACGGGCATCCAGAAGGTGGAGCTGCAGACCCTCGTCTTCGGCGGCGCGGCTGCGGGCTTCTCCGCCATCGCGCTGACGGTGTTCGGGCCAATCATGCAGATGCCCGTCCTTACCCGCTCGCTGCCGATCATCATCGTCGCCTTCTACTCCTCCACGGCCTGGGCGATCACGACGCAGAAGGTCTTCGATGGCCGGCACCTGTTCCGCACGGCCCTGCGCCATCTCCTCGCCATCGGCGCCGTGGCGGTGACGATCGCCGCGGCAATGGCGATCAGCCCGGCCGTCGTGCCGCGGGCTGTCGTCATCATTGCCTGCGCGGCCCTGATCACGATCGTTTACAACCGGGCGAACATCAGGCTGGCAAGGGCCGGGCTGATTGGCGGCGACCGCGAGGGGGACAGCGTCCGCAGCGCGATCATGGCCGCGGGGCGCGACGAGTTCGACCATGGAGTCCTGGTGAGGCGCTACAGCGCCATCCTGGCGAACTGGGGACATGCCGATGTGGCCTACTTCCTCACCCTGTCAAAGGACGGCTACTCCCACGGCGACTTGAAGCTGCAGCTCGGCTCGCCGGAGACCCGGGAACTCCTCCGGGTGAAGTGGGTGACGCCGGAGAGCCTCTACCGCCAGCGCCAGGCCGGCGGCCGGCGCGAGCTGCTCGCCTTCATGGAGGCCCAGAAGATCGGCGTCATGGTGTGTGCCCCGAGCGACGACGGCTTCGCGCCCTTCATCCTCGCCCTGCGGTCGCGCCGCGACAGGAGGCCCTTCACCTGGTCCGAGATCAAGCTGCTCCACGAGTACGCGGACAGCATCGAGAACACGCTCTCGCGCATCAGCCTGACGCAGCAGGCCCGCGAGTCGGAGCAGCTGAGGACGGCGGGCATGCTCGGCGCCAGCCTTGCGCACGAGATCCGGAATCCGCTTGTGACGCTGAAGACGATCGCCCAGTCGGCGAAGTCCCGTTATAATGACCCCGAGTTCAAGAGGCTCCTGATCGAGCTCGTGCCGACCGAGATCGAGCGCATCGAGGGCCTCGTGAGCGGCCTTATGGACCTGGGGCGCCCCCAGCACCCGCATTTCGAGCGCGTCCACCTCAATGAGATCGTCGAGACGAGCGTCAAGCTCGTCAGGCCGAAGGCCCTCGACGACGCCGTTAACCTGAGCTGCGAGCTGACCGAGGAGCCGGACGAGATCAACGCCGACCGCGCCTCGATCCGGCAGGTGATCCTGAACCTCGTCATGAACGCCATCCAGGCGGTCTCGGTCATCGACGTGAAGCGCGAGGTCAGCGTGAGGACGGTCGGCAGCGCCGACTCCGTGGTGCTCGAGGTCGCCGACAACGGCCCGGGAATGCCGGCCGAGGTGCGCCGGCACCTGTTCCAGCCCTTCACGACCAGCAACAAGACCAGCGGGATTGGCCTTGGCCTCGCGATCACAGCTGATCTTGTAAAACTCCATCATGGACAAATATCCTTGGTAGAACGAGATGAAGCAGGCACAACCTTCCGCGTAACTCTTCCATGTCAGCAACCTTCATCCTAACCACAAAGGATCCAGAGTTGGAGGCCGAGTGGGCGAGGCAGCTGCCCGTGCGGCCGCTCGTCCTTGCCGACGCGGATTCCCTTTCGCGGGAGCTCCAGAGGCCCGGCTCGAGGGTATGGGTGAGGGACATCAGGGACGGGAGGGCCCAGCACGCGGCGCACGCGGACACGGTGACCATTCTGGTCGGCGAGCCGCACAGCATCCCCTTTGAGGAGGCGAAGATGAGCCGCTCAAACGCGTACTGCCTGTCCTTCGAGGAGAGCAAGACGCAGCTGCGTCGCATCGCGCCGCTCGCCGCCGAGCTCGCCCAGAGCAGGGCGGTACTGTCCATCCTCCATGACAGGCCGCGCAAAGCCACCGACCAGCCCGTCGCCGACAGCGGCGAGCCCGGGCGGCGCAAGATGGACGACCTCGAGTTCCTCGCGGCCTCCATCGACCACCTGGACGACAAGACGCGCCTCATCGACGAGTTCCGCAGGGGCGCCCGCGCGCAGATCCGCTCGTCCAGGGTCGTCGTCTTCCTGCGCGACGAGAAGCGCTATGTCGCCGAGAACGAGGGATGGGAGTGCTCCGCGAACCACGACCTCGTCATCTGGCTTCAGGAGCACGCGGCCATCGTCGACTCCTCCACGCTGGATTCCGTCGAGAACGCGGCGGTCGAGGCGTCAATCCGCCAGAAGCTCGGCGAGTGGAACTCTAGGCTGCTCGTGCCCCTCGAGGTCCACGGCGCCCTGGAGGGATGGGTCACATTTGGCCCCCGGGCGGATGGGCGGCCCTACACGAACGCCGACCGCGACGACTCGCTGATGCTGGTGCGGCTTCTCTCGCGCCTGCTGGGCCAGCACAAGCTGCTCAAGGCCGCGGTCACGGTCCAGAAGGAGGTCGCCCTGGTCAAGAAGCTGGGGCCGCGGTTCTGCGTGATCGGCGCCACCGGCAAGACGGACGAGGTGCTTCCCGTCGAGGTCCGCGAGGTGGCCGCGCTGGCCCAGCGCGAGGGGAAGCGCGTCGAGCGCGAGTTTGGCCGCGTCCGCGTGACCGCCGGCCCCATACCGGGCGTTGGCGGCTGCTGGGTCCTCTGGGACGACTCCGCGCCGAACGCGGAGAGCTCGGCGCAGAAGCGCGAGGCTGAGCGCCACCAGATCCTCCACGACCTCGGGATCATGATTTCCCACGAGCTCGCCAACGCGATGTTCTCGGTGAGCACGTATTTCCAGCACCTGCGGCGCCAGAGAACCGGGGACGACCCTGCGCACCCGCTCATCGAAAGGGTGGGCCAGGACATGGAGCGCATGAAGGCGATGCCCCATCTGCTGAGCACCCTCTACGAGATGTCCAAGCAGCCGACGGCCCGCGTCGACATGAAGCGGATCGTGCAGTCGGTCGCCAAGGAGGTCGGAGGCGTCGCAAACACGCCCGACACGCCACTCCTGATCTGGGGACACGAGAAGAACCTGCACGACGCCCTCATCTGGCTCTGCCGAGAGATCGTCGTCACCAAGGACCGCCTTGAGCCCGCCTCGCGCAACGCGAAGATCACGATCTCGCTCCAGCAGCGGCGCCGCGACGAGGAGTCCATCTGCCTCGTCACGATCGCTTACCCCGGGCTGAGGGTCGACCAGATCAAGGTGGGGGAGGCCACGACGACCGAGGAGTACCCGACGGTGCCCGTGTACCTCGCGCGCGAGGTCATCCGCTTCCACCACGGCACGGTCCACGTGGGCCAGGGTCTCGACGGCCCCGAGCTCATGATCGCGCTCAAGTCGCGCCGCGTGAACGCCATTACCGAAATGGAGCCGCAAGCCCGCAAGCAGCCGGACAGCTCCAGCGCGTCGCCGTTCGGGTCGGCGGACGGCACCCCGCCCACGGATCCTGAGGCGTTCCCGGCCTCGGCATGAGCGGTCCCGACGAGGGCTGGACCGCAAAGGTCACCTCATGGGCGAACGCCCGGTCCGACATCAAGGCGCTCGTCCAGATCGGGTCACGCGTCCAGGAGGGTGCGGCCGTCGACGAATGGTCCGACCACGACTACCAGCTCATCACCTCGGACCCGCAGCGCTATGGGAGCGGGGCCTTCGCAAGGGAGCTCGGCCCATGCTGGGCGTTCGGCTGCGACCACGCCTTCGGCAACGTGGTCAAGGTGACCGCCGTCTTTGAAGGAGGCCTGGAGGCCGACTTTGTCATCCTGAGCCACGCCAAGCTCGCGCTGGCGACGACGGCCCTTGCGTGGCCCTCGACTGAGGCGCTATGGCCGCGCTCGCTTGTCGCGGGCGTGCGCGACCTGCGGATCGTCGCCGCCCCGGGCTGGAAGGTCATCAAGGGCGGTGCGACGTGGGAAAGGCGCTACTCGAGGATCAAGCCCTACCTGCCGGTCATGGACCAAGCGGAGTTCGCCTCCGTGTGCGGCGAGTTCTGGGTGCAGCTGGTGTGGGCGGCAAAGAAGGCGCAGCGGGGCGAGTGCATCGCGAGCCAGAGGGCCTTCCACCGGACGCTCGTCGAGAATTCGCTGCGGATGCAGCGGGAGGAGGCTCTCCTCGCCGGAAAGAAGGCCTATCCGCTGGGACGCAGGGCCGAGCAGTGGCTGACGCCGGCCCAGCGGATCGGGCGCAGCATGCCGACCCAGGCGGAGAGGGATGTGCTGCTGACTGCCATCCGGCTCATCGCCGAGGAATTCATTGGCTTCTCGGCCTCCGTCGCAGCGAAGCGGGGATTCGCCTCGGAGAACTACACCCGCATCGTCGCGTGGCTGGCCCAATTGGATCACAGCAGGGGCAGTTCGCGCACACTGGGGTAAGGGGTTCCAGGTTATTCGGCCCTCAGGGCGGCGATAGGATCCACTCTTGTCGCCCTAAGGGTTGGAATATAGCTGGCTAGGACGCTGACGCCGATCATTACCACGATCGTTATGGCCAACTCGTCAGGATCCACGGGCATAAGTCCGGAAAGCCTGCTTGAAATCAGCTTCCCGGCACCAAACGCGGCCGGCACGCCAATCACAACACCAGTCAGTACCAAGATTAGCGATTCGCTTAGAATGAGCCATAGGACATTCCCCCGCTGCGCTCCCAGCGCCAAGCGGATGCCGATCTCTCGTGTCCGCTGCGCAACGCTGTAGGAGAGGACGCTGTAAATGCCGGCTGCCGCGAGTGCGAGTGCCACCCCGGCCAAGCCGCCGAACAGCACCATGTTGAACCGGGGTTGAGCGATTTGCATGTCCATCGCATCTCCCGTCACGCCCAACATCATGGGCTGCTCCGGATCCAACGTCCTAAGGGCCGCCCGGATCGAGCTTACCAGGTCAGCCGGCTCAGGCATAGTTCGAACAAAGAAAAAAGACGTGTTGGAAATTCCGCGCAGTGTGTACGGGACGAAGACAACTCGTGCCGGCGGGTCGCGCAGATTGCGGACTCGAGTGTCGGCCACTACGCCGACAATCGTGAGATCCTTGTCGACGTTTGGAAGGTGTGATCCCCAGCCTAACGCGTCAACGGCGATGGTGTGACCAATCGGACTCGCGCCGTCAGCCCAAAGCTTTGCCGCAGCTTCGCTGATCAAAGCCACGTGGTCGCCGTGCACAATCTCCTGTGGCGTAAAATTGCGTCCCTTGCGCACTTCGATCCGAAGTGTATCGAAGTAATCCGCTCCGATGAAGTTTATGGGCATCCATTGCGCAGCCATGGACTGACCGGCGATCGTGACAGGGGACTGGGAATCCAAGTCCGGTATAGTGCCAATCACTGCCGACGCGACGCCGGGTAGCGCCTGAATCCTTTCCAGAAAGTTGCGTGCGAAGCCATTGCGCTGCTCCGCCGTCGGATAGCGCTTCGGCGAGAATGGTATCCTCAGCATTAGCGTCTTCTCGGCGCGGAATCCGCGGTCGATCCCCTCGAGGTCGGCAAACCCCCGAATCATGACTGTCGCCCCGGCGAGGAGCACTATCGAAAGAGCGACCTCAACCACAATCAGCGTCTCGCGCGTGCGTGCGCTCCGTACTCCGCCTGCGCCATGCGCTCCACCCTTCAACGCATCATTCACATCCGCTCGGGTGCTTTGAAGGGCGGGCACGAGGCCGAACAGGATGAGTGTCAACATCGAGACGCCGATGGCGAATGCAAGGACCCACATGTTCGTCGTGATCCGTGCTTCATCCGGGATATAGAAGCTCGGCATCAGAGCAACGATGAGCCGGGTGAGGCCGAGTGCAAAAAAGACGCCGCACACTCCGCCAAGCAAGGCCAAGCCAAGATTCTCAGTGAGAAGCTGCCGCACCAGTCGCCGGCGCCTGGCTCCGAGAGCTAGTCTAACCGCGATCTCCCTTTGGCGCGCGGCCCCGCGGGCAAGCAGCAAATTGGCTACGTTCGCGCATGAGATGAGGAGCAGAAATCCCACGGCGAAAAACAAGAGGTGCAGGCTGGAGCGCATCTCGCCCCCAATGAAGATCGTTGTGGCGACGTAGTTGTTGAAAACCGCCTGAAAGACAGCTCTTGGGAAACGCTGTGGACTTTCCAACGCAAGGCGCCGACCAAGTGCAAGGAGTTGTTGGTCTGCGACTTCCTTTGTTATGCCGGGTTTGAGCCGCACGAAAGGCAGCGCGCTTGCAGTCAAGTCAGTGGCCGGCAGTGGAATCCAGAGTTCGCTGGTATACCAGTCGAAGCGAGGAGGCATTACGCCAATAACTACATAGGGAGCGCCATCCAAGGAAATCGTGCGCCCGACGATGTCAGGGTCCCCATTAAATCGTGCCTTCCAAAGCTTGAAATTGAGGACTGCGACAGGCTCAGCCTCGCCATTTGACTTGATGTCGGCCGGGGTGATGCCTCGGCCAAGGAGGGGCGGCACGCCCAGGAACCCAAAGGCGGTTCCCGACATCAGGGCAGGAGCAACCATTTCAGGAGCCTGATCCCCGGTCAGCGCCACCCATTTGTTTGCGGTGGCCATCGCGCTTGCAACTCCCGGAAGCTTCGCAATCTCAAGATAATCCCCGACCGCAAATTGCAGGCCCCGACGGGACCCTGCATCAGCGATGGAGGGTGCCCAGATTTGGTCCGACTTGGCATACGGAAACGGGTTCAACAGGGCGCCGTAGACAACGCTGAACACCGCGGTATTCACTCCGATACCGAGGGCTAGAGTGACAACCGCGATCGCGGCAAAGCCGGGATTTCTCCGAAGCTGCCTAATGCCGTATCGAGTGTCCTTACCAATCTCGACGGTCCACGAGGCGACTCTCGAACAGCGAAACCCCATATCGGCGACCATAGGTGACGAGTGCGCCACAACAAGCATTTCTCCGTCGAAGTGGACCGGATTCGCTGCGGTCGAATCTAACGGTTGACAAACCCATAACCAAGCGGTTATGGGTTGGGTGTGCAGACTGTAACAGCGGATATATTCAAAGCACTTGCCGATCCCACGCGTCGCGCGATCTTCGAATGGATAGCCCATGACGGTGAGCAAACCGTGCACAGCCTTACCGCACGCGCGGGCGTCTCGCAGCCGGCGGTGTCCAAACACTTGTCAGTGCTAAAGCTCGCCAAATTGGTGCGCGACCGGCGGGAGGGGCGCGAAACCCACTACTGCGCCCAGCCCCGGGCGTTGGTTCCGCTCGTCGACTGGATGAACCATTACGGCGTCTTTTGGCGCGACCGATTTGATCGCCTGGAAACTCTGCTGAAAAAGATTGATGAATGAACGCTCCAACCGCCCCAAGCCGCACCCTCGTCGTCGAGAGAGAAATGCCCCATCCGCCTGAGAAAATCTGGCGCGCCCTAACCCAAGCCTCGCTGATCGACCAGTGGCTGATGTCCAACGACTTTCAACCGGTCGTCGGGCATAAGTTCACATTGCGCACCACGCCCGTGCCAAATTGGAACGGCGTGATTGACTGTGAAGTCCTCGTGGTCGAACCGACATCACGGCTCACCTATAGCTGGGGCTCCATGGGAATGAAGACTGCCGTGGCCTGGACGTTGACGCCGACCCCGGGCGGCACGCACGTCCGCATGGAGCAATCGGGCTTCCGCGCAGACCAGGAGGCCAACTACAAGGGCGCGAATTATGGTTGGCAGAAGTTTGTCGCCGGACTGGAGCGGGTGTCTGGCGGGTTGAGCTGATTGCCCGAGCCAGGGCCAATCGGAAGCCAGCAAAACTCCCGCGATTCGGCGCCCCGGTCTCGCAATACGCCACGAAAGTGCAAACTTCAGAACGCGTTTCAGCAAATTTATGAGCAAAAAAAATCCCAGGGTGGACGCCTTTGTGAAGGCGGAGGAGAAGTGGCGGGACGAAACGATAAAATTGAGATCAATCGCCCTCGGCTGCGGGCTGACCGAGGAATTGAAGTGGGGTAAGCCCTGTTACACGTTTCAGGAGAGCAACGTGGTCCTCATACAAGGATTCAAGGACTACTGCGCGCTCATGTTCACCCAGGGCGCCCTGCTGAAGGATGCCAAGGGAATCCTCAGCAGAATCGGGGAGCACACGCAGGCCGCGCGGCAGGCGCGGTTCACCCATGTCCGGGAAATCGTTGCGCTGGCGCCAAGCCTGAAGGCCTACATCCATGAGGCCATCGAGGCGGAGAAGGCCGGATTGAAGGTGGTCCTCAACAAGAATCCGCTGCCCATTCCGAGGGAACTCCAAGATAAATTCGATGATATCCCTGCCTTGAAGGCCGCCTTTTATGCCCTGACGCCGGGGCGGCAAAAGGCATACATCTATTACTTCGCCGGGGCCAAACAACCCAAGACGCGGGAGGCGAGGATCGACAAATACCGGCGCCAGATACTCAGCGGGAAAGGTTTGCTCGACTAGGGGCAACGCAGGCCGGCCGCTCCAGGTTCGGCGCCGGGGCGGCCCTCAGGCGGACTTGAACAGCTCGGCGATGATGTCCTCGAGCGGGACGTCCTCGATTGTGATGTCCGCGACGGGCCCCGTTGCCAGGACCTCCTGGGCGACGGCGACGATGTCATCGCTCGCGACCCGCAGCGTGAAGCTCCCGTCGACGGAACGGGTGGTCACGCCGTGGGTGGAGCGCCAGCCGTCGCCAAAGGTGGCGTCCTTGGGGACGAAGCGGACGATCTTCTTACGGCTGTCCGACCCGGACTCCAGCATGTCCAGGGCGCCGTCGTAGATCTTGCGGCCCTTGTGGATGACAATCACCCGCTCGCAGAGCTCCTTGATGTCGGCCATGTAGTGGCTCGTCAGGATGATCGTCACCTTGTGCCGCAGATTGTAGTCGCGCAGGAAGGTGCGGACGGCGCGCTGGGAGACGACGTCGAGGCCGATCGTGGGCTCGTCGAGGAAAAGGACCTTGGGGCGGTGCAGCAGGGCCGCGATCAGCTCCATCTTCATGCGCTCGCCGAGCGAGAGCTCGCGGACCATGACGTTGAGCTTGTCTGCGATGCCCAGGAGCAGGACCAGCTCGTCGAGGGTCTTCTTGTAGTCCATGGGGTCGAGGCCGTAGATCGCCTTGAGAAGCGTGAAGGACTCGATGGCGGGGAGGTCCCACCAGAGCTGGTTCTTCTGCCCCAGCACCAGGGCAAATATCCTCCGGTAGGCGTTCTCGCGCTTGGTCGGGTCGAAGCCCGCCACGCGCGCCTTGCCGGACGTCGGAAAGATGAGCCCGGAGAGCATCTTCAGCGTTGTCGTCTTGCCGGCGCCGTTGGGCCCGAGGAAGCCCACGAACTCCCCCTCGGCGATGGAGAACGAGATATCCTTGGCGGCCGCCGTCTCGTCGTAGACCCGGTTCACGAGCCCCTTTACCCCGCCCCAGAATCCCGGCTTCTTCTTGTAGGTGCGGAAGACCCGCGTCAGGTGCTCGACCTCGATCAGCGACATGGAGCAATCACTAACCCCGGCCTAAAGCGAACCAAGCCTAGAAAAGTCGAGGACGGTGTGGCTGATGAACCCCGCGTCCAGCGCGGCCCTGTCGGTGAGGGGCGACTGGGGCGACAGGTCGTCGCCGAACTTGAAGATGAGGCGATGGGTGCCGTCATCGGCCTGCGGGCTGAAGAGCCCTGGCAGCATCAGGCGCGCCGGTACGGTGCGCCTCACCTGCGACGTCGCCGTGCACGGGTAGGGGAAGTTGATGTTGTGGACGATGAAGCTCTGCGCCGGCGTCTCGGCGGCCAGAGCGGGCGCCAGCTGTGACGCGTGCTCGGCGGAGGCCTTGATGATGGTGAGGAGCGCCGCGTCCGGGGAGCCGCCCTTGTCCTTGAGGTCGTCGTAGACGGGGATCGAGAGGCACTGCGAGAGGGCGATGCCCGGAAGGCCGTGCAGCGCGCCCTCGCATGCGCCGGCGACCGTTCCGCTGCCGAGGATGAACGGCAGGCTCGCATTGAGCCCGATGTTCATCCCGCTGACCACGGCGTCAGGCGCCCCGGGCACGAGATGGTCGATCCCAATGTTGACGCAGTCGCTGGGGGTGCCGTCGACGATCCACGTGGGGCAGCCCAGCCCGAGGTCCTCCCGCGCGGAATGCACCGGGCGGTGCCTCGACTTCGAGGCGCCCGTCCAGCTCTGCTCGACCTTCGGGGCCACGACGAAGACGTCGTGGCCCGCGCGAAGGAGCGCGTGGACCAGCTCGTGAAGGAAGACCGACCCGATGCCGTCGTCGTTCGTTACGAGGAGTCTCACCCCTCAGGACTGGACCGCCTCGGCGGGGGCGGCCTCTCCCTGCTTCTGGGATTCCATGTCCTTCATGGCGGCCCTGCGGGAGAGGCGGACCTTGCCTGAGCGCTCGTCGATGCCGATGCACTTCACCCAGATCATGTCGCCCATCTTGACGACATCCTCGGTGCGGCGCACGCGGAAGTCCGCGAGCTCTGAGATGTGGACGAGGCCCTCCTTGCCGGGGGTGCACTCGACGAAGCAGCCGAAGTCCTTGATGCCCGTGACGCGGCCGTTGTAGAGCTTGCCGACCTCGATCGGGGCGCCGCCGCCACCACCGCCGGAGCCGCCGCCGCAGAGGCCGTCGATCTCCTGGATGGCGCGGGCCATCGCCTCGCCGTTGTTGGAATAGATGAACACCTTGCCCGAGTCGTCCTCGGCGATGTCGATCTGCGCGCCCGTGGTCTCGGTGATGCGGCGGATCGTCTTGCCACCGGGCCCGATGAGCAGGCCGATCTTCTCGGGATCGATCTGGATCGTCTGGATGCGGGGGGCGTACTTGCTGAGGTCGGCGCGGGGCGCGGGCATGACCGCGAGCATCTTGCGCAGGATCTCGATGCGGGCATCGCGGGCCTGGTAGATGGCGGCCTTGGCGATCTCGAACGGCAGGCCGTTGATCTTGAGGTCGAGCTGGAAGCCCGTGATCCCCTTGGTCGTGCCGGCGAGCTTGAAGTCCATGTCGCCGAAGTGGTCTTCCTCACCGAGGATGTCGGTGATGGTCACCCACTTCGCGATCGAGCCGTCCGGGGCGTTGTCGGTCATGAGGCCGCAGGAAATGCCGGCGACCGGGGCGATGATCGGCACGCCCGCGTCCATGAGGGACAGGCAGCCGCCGCAGATCGACGCCATCGAGGTCGAGCCGTTCGAGGCCATGATCTCGGAGACGACGCGGATCGAGTAGGGGAAGGCGTCCTCCGGGGGCAGCACCGGCACGAGCGAGCGCTCGGCGAGGGCGCCGTGGCCGATCTCCCGGCGGCCAGGCGCGCCGAAGCGGCCCGTCTCACCGACCGAGAACGGCGGGAAGTTGTAGTGGAGGAAGAAGCTCTTCGAGGTCG
>Ga0302324_100017822_pt1 | contig 14046 bp, 10 predicted proteins | sample Palsa_T0_1_FD_201949 | JGI IMG/M metagenome (GOLD analysis project Ga0302324, IMG submission 201949) | Peat permafrost microbial communities from Stordalen Mire near Abisko, Sweden - Palsa_T0_1 | ecosystem: Environmental > Terrestrial > Soil > Palsa > Peat permafrost | place: Sweden: Abisko... | reverse complement strand
CCGCCGCCGCGTCCTACAACACAAAAATGTCCGAGTATTTCTTGCCGTACGAGGAAGTGAGGAAATCGCCGTCCCCGCGGCAAGCTCTCCTCGACTTTGCGGAATCCACGTACGTCGCCGGCGCAACTTTGGGAAATTGGGATCGCGCAGCGTTAGAGCGAACCTCCGTACCGATCTAAGCCGTAGAGAAGCAGTACGCGAGTCAGCGCGTTTGCAGCGTGAACCGATGATTCACTCGTATCGCAGCGCGACCATCGGATCTACGCGCATCGCACGGCGCGCAGGCACGTAGCAAGCCAGCAGCGATATCGCGACGAGAACAAGCGGCACAATGATGAACGTGACAGGATCCGATGGAACGACGCCGTACAGCAACGACACAAGCACACGAGTCATCGCGAGCGCCGCGATCAAGCCAACCGCGAGCCCAGCAATCGTCAGCATAATTCCCTGACCCAAAATCAGCTTGAGCACATCCCGCCGTTGCGCACCGAGCGCAATCCGAACTCCGATTTCTGCCGTCCGCTGTTTCACCGCGTAAGCCATCAACCCGTAAAGCCCCACAGCTGCCAAAAACAACGCCATACCAGCAAACACAGCCAGCAAAAACGTCTGAAAGCGGCGCCCTGCGTTCGCATCCGCAACGCGCTGATTCATCGTCCGAATATCCGCCACAGCCAAAACAGGATCCACCTCGCGAATCACGCTGCGAATCGAAGGAATGAGCTGAGCCGCAGGAATGCTTGTGCGGACGGCCACGAAGGCACGCGTTGGATCCGATTGAGTGAACGGCAAGTAGACTTGCGGCGCAGCAGCATCCTCGGGACGCGAATGACGGATATCGCCAATGACGCCTACGACTGTGGACCACGGCGCTCTCTTCCCCGGCTCGAAATCGCGAAAGCGAAAATGCTGGCCTATCGGATCGAGGCCAGCGTAATACGCCTTGACAAAACTTTCGTTGATGATGATCGCAGTCGATGACTCACCGTAATCGGCGGGATTGAAGGATCTGCCGGCGATCAGCCGCACACCCATGGCTTCGAAATAATGCCGCGTAACGCGCCGGCTTTCGACAAGTTGGTCCGGCTTGTTCGCATACCCTTCGACTTCAAATAGCGTCAGGCTCTCCGCATTGCTCAGCGGCAAAATGTCCCCGGCTCCAGCCGCCTGCACTCCGGGCAATTGCGAGATGCGTCCGACAATTTTGTTGAAGAAATCCCTGCGTTGTGCGGGCTGCGTGTAGCGGGAATCGAGGGAAATACTCATCGTGAGCGATGCTTGCGAGAAGCCAAGGTCTACGGATTCAAGCGCGAGATAGCTGCGTATCAGCAGGCCCGCGCCAGTGAGAAGCACGACAGCCATGCCGATTTCGGCGGCGATCAGGCTATGCCGCAGCCGATTCGACGTTCCGGCGATTCCCCTGCCGCCGCCCTGCTTCAGCATTTCAGTAAGATTCGTGCGCGAAACCGCGAGAGCAGGAAGAATGCCGAAAATAATTCCCGTTAGAAGCGATAGCCCTAAGCTGAAAATCAGCACGCGGGAATCGAGCGATGTTTCGCTCAAGCGCGGAATGTTTCCGGGATCGAATCGCAGCAGAATCCGAATTGCCGCCAGAGCAATCGCTACGCCTAACGCACCGCCAGCGCTCCCCATTAAGATAGCTTCCGTGAGTAACTGGCGGACGAGCCGCTTGCGGCCCGCGCCGAGGGCGGCACGAACGCCCAGTTCGTGCGACCTACTCGCCGCTCGCGCCAAAAGCAAATTCGCAGCATTGCCACAAGCAATGAGGAGCACCAGCAAGACCGCGCCGAACAAAAGCCACATCAGCGGCCGAAGTGGCCCAATCGCATGACTCAGGAATGGCTGGACCAGCGCGCTCCAGCCCCTAAGCTCCGGCGCATGAAGCTGATCGAGGCGCGCCATAATAGCGCTCATTTCCGCCTGCGCCTGCTTAATTGTAACGCCGGGACGGAGACGGGCGATCACGGCACCTTCCGCATTGTCGCGGTCCGCCCGTTGCTCCGGCGTCAGCGACATCGGAATCCACAGGTCACTTTTCTTCGCAGCTGCGTCGACATCGTAGGGAAGATCGCTCGTGCGCGGATATTCGAAGCCCGGAGGCATTACTCCAATGATTTGATACGCGCGCCCATCGATTTCGAGCGATTGTCCGATGATGCTCGGATCAGCACTCAATTTCGAATTCCAAAGCGCGTGGCTGATGACGACAACATTTCCGCCGCCCGGCACGTCGTCACTCTGCGTGACTAGGCGACCCAACTCGGCCCGCGCTTCGAGCGTGGAAAAGAAATTGCCGGAAACACGAACGCCGCCGACTCGATCGGCGGACCCACGAGTCCCGAGATTGAACGAGCCCGCCTCGAATAGCGTCGCCGCGGAAAATGAGCGCGCCTGACTCTGAATGTCATAAAAGTCGGCGTAGGTAGGGCCCATAGAATCTGCAGGGACTTGAGCAAATTGCGGGAGGGGAGTCCAGAGATAAACGAGCCGTTCAGGATCGCCATAAGGCAGCGAACGAATCAGAACGGCATTCACGAGGCTGAAGATCGCAGTCGTCGCGCCGATCCCGAGCGCCAGCGTAAGAATCACAATCGCAGCGAAGCCCGGATTCGTGCGCAGTGTACGCGCGCCATATCGGACGTCTTGCCAAAGCGTCTCAACCCAAACAAGACTCCACATTTCGCGGCACAGCTCCTTCGTCATACAAATTGCGCAGCAGCATGATTCCCACAATTTAACTAACGCCGCAATAAAAACTTTGGAGTCCCTGCCATCTCACGAAGATTTACGAATAGCCCCGGTCAGATCGAGTTCCAGAAAAACCGTCCCGGGAATCGGACTCTCATAATAAGGAGCAATCACTCGAAACCCGAGCGCCTCATACATCGCCCGCGCCGCCGTCATGCTCGGAAGCGTGTCCAGCCGAATCGCATGGTATCCGGCCCTCCGCGCCTCTCCCGAGACCGCCTCAATCAGCCGCCTTCCGATGCCCAGCCCGCGCCACCGCGGCCGCACATACAATCTTTTCATCTCGCAGACATCTCCGGAAAGGCGCCTCACCGCGATGCACCCGGCACACTCCTCCCCCAAGAAAGCCAGCAACAATGCCCCTCCGGGCGGAGCATAGTCTCCAGGCAGTCCCTTCAATTCCGCCTCAAATCCCTGAAAACTGAGGTCAACGCCAAGCGAATCCCCGTACTCGCGAATCAATTCGCGAGACAAAATGAGCTCGTTACCCCCCAGGGCGGGCCTAATCGTCGTCTCGAGCGGCACTTCTGGGCCTCCAGGTATATCCGGTGAGGCCTCAGCTTGCTCCCCTTTAAAGGTGCCTACAAGGGCCATATTGGCGAGCCCCAGGGCACTCGGCACCGAGCTTCCCAGCGCCCTCCTCTCCACCAAATGCTTTGAATCCTTAAGGTTGCAGACAGCATCTAACAAACCAGCGACAAATATCCGTCCCGCTTTTTAACGGATAGCAACCATCAAAAGAATGCTTACCCGGCTGTAATGACAGAGCGGCTATAGTGTAGTAGTTGTGGTACCAAGCTAGTTACCGCTGTTATCCATAAGGCGTAACGAAGGAGCGTTCGAAATGGTTAAGCAGTACATCCTGGCGAGTGACTTCGACCAAACCCTGAGTTTCAACGACTCAGGAGCTCTAGTGGCCGAGATTATAGGCGCGTCGGGTTTCGACAATAAGGTTGCCGGCCTCTCTCAAATCCATCTGGTTCAGCAAGGCGCGGAACTCGCCTATCTGATCCTTCACGACCCGGATTTTCGCAAGGTTCGCCGTGACGATCTGATTGCCGCAGGCAAGCTCATCCGTCTGAAGCAAAATGTCGGCCTGTTCGCCCGCCTGCTCGATAACCTCGGCGACGGCTACAAATTTCACTTTTGCGTTATCTCCGCGGCGCCTCAGGAAATCATTCAGTCGGCTCTTGAAGGAATTGTTCCGCCCGAACGCATCTTTGGCACTAAATTTGTGTACGACTCTTCAACCGGCGAGGTCCAATCCATCATTCGCGCCTCGGCAGGATGGGGCAAGGTCATCGTCCTCGAAGAACAGCGCTCGAAATTCCATCTCAGTCCCGATTGCGTCATCTACGTCGGAGACGGCAGCTCCGATCTGCCGGTGATGATGCACGTCAATCAAAGCGACGGTCTCACAATCGCCGTTTCCGAGAACGAATTCATCACGCGCGTCGCCAAGCGTACTGTGCTCAGCGACAACGCGATGAGCGTCCTCGTTCCCGTGCTCGAAGACGTTCTCCGCTGGGATTCGACACGCATCCGCAGCTTGTTCGCATCGCAAGGTCTCGCCGTCCGCGATTGGGACAAGCGCCGCACCGACACGCTCTCGATTCACGCGTTCAGCGAATCGTTGGAAGCCGCGGAAAATCGTCCGTAATTCAAACACCCCAAATAGCTTTTGCAGATAGCGCATCGCCGGGCCCTCCCCGGCGATCGGCAATTTTACGTTCACACGAACGCAACTCTCCGTCCTTCCAACTTCGCTCGCTCTCATCGGACAATTCGGTTGCTCTCGCTCGCACGTTTGTATACAAACATGTAGCTCACGCCTGACCTGAGTTTCGAAGGGTCCCCGGCGCTACGCAGTCGCGACGAGACGTGAGGCCTGAATGCGCCCGGCAAAATACAATTCAGAGCCTGGAAGCCCCCGAATCCGGGCTAACGCCCACATCTTGTCGGATCACGCGCGATGGGAGATAGCCAAATGGCTCACGACGAACCTGCGAAATCCGCGCCGGCGACAAAACTCGTAATCCGCAACATCGGCTTAATCCTCAGCGGCGATCTAGGTAAGCCAATTCTCGACGCAAACACCGTCATCTCCATGAACGGCAAAATCTCCGCCGTAGGAAAAGAAAAAGATCTCGACACAACAGCCGCAACAACAACCATCGACGCCAATGGTTCCACTCTCGCTCCCGGGCTCATTGACAGCCACGTTCATCCCGTAGCCGGCGATTGGACGCCGCGCCAAAATCAAATCGGCTGGATTGATAGCTGCCTGCACGGCGGCGTCACCACGATGATTTCCGCCGGCGAAGTTCACACGCCAGGGCGGCCGAGAGATGTCGTCGGCCTCAAAGCCATGGCCATCACCGCTCAGCGTTCGTTCTCGGCGCTGAGGCCAAGCGGCGTCAAAGTTCACGCAGGCGCGCCGGTAATTGAGCACGGCATGGTCGAAGAAGATTTCAAATCTCTCGCGGAAGCTGGCGTAAGGCTGCTCGGCGAAGTCGGCCTCGGCAGCGTGAAAGATGGAGAAACCGCGCGCCAAATGGTCGCCTGGGCCCGCAAATACGGCATTCAAAGCACCATTCACACCGGCGGCCCGTCAATTCCCGGCTCGAGCCTGATTGACAAAGACATCGTCCTCGCCGCCGACGCAGACGTCATCGGCCACATCAACGGCGGCCACACCGCGCTGCCCGACGATCAAATCACCGCGCTGTGCGAGCAATCGCCGCGCGGCCTCGAGATCGTTCACAACGGCAACGAGCGCGCCGCGCTCCTCACGCTGAGACTCGCGAAAGAACTGAAAAATCTCGACCGCGTAATTCTCGGCACCGACGCGCCAGCAGGCTCCGGCGTTCAGCCTCTCGGAATCATTCGGCTGATTGCGATGCTCTCATCGCTCGGCGAAGTCCCCGCAGAAATCGCATTCTGCTTCGCCACGGGAAATACGGCAAAAATGCGCAAGCTCGATTGCGGCATCATCGAACCCGGACGTGCCGCGGATTTTGTTTTCCTCGATTACGCGCAACACTCGGCAGGAAAGACTCTTCTCGAAAGCGTGCGCCTAGGCGACTTGCCCGGAATTGGAATGACAGTAATCGACGGCGTCGTCCGCTCCGAACGCAGCCGCAACACCCCGCCCGCGACCAGACTCCCCAAGGTCGCTTGAACGAACTTATTCCGCTGAGATTCTCAGGGGGCGCGGCCTCTTCGATTTACTCTTCAGGGGGTCGGAGCTTTAGCTCCGGCATTTGGCCGGCCCAAATCATTGGGCTTTTAGCCCCTGAGGATACTCATGGAGATCGATCGCACTATTTTCCGGCCGCAAAAACTTCTTCACCGCAATCCGTCGTCGCCCTTGATCTCTTCCTTCTTCAAGCCCCCCACTCGCGCCAGCGGCCGTCCGCTATCCGTCACCGCCACCGCCACCATAATTTCATTCGCCCGCGGCGCATCGTTAATCCTCACTTCCATGCCATCAAAATGGCTGCGCACAAACGCCGCATCTTTGTGCCCAAGAGGAATATCAAGAGCAACTCCGAGCCCGCCGCGTTTCTTCGAAGACGGAATCAGCGCCGCTCCCTTGCCAAGAGCTTTTCGCACCGGCGCGCCAAGTTTCGGATGCAAAATCGCGGCCGCATGTTCGATCTCGCCGTTCTCGCCGACTGCGGCTGCCTTGCCGTAGCTTTCAACCGACGTGCCCGAAATCCCAAGCGCCGCCACAGCCCGTTCCGTCAGCAAACCGCCTAGTTCTTCGCCGATGTTAATCAACTCACTCAAATCCTCAACAAATTTCCCCGCGCATGGATTTTCAATCACGGCAACAGCGGCAGCGCGCCGCGTCGGCGGCTCAATCGCGCGTCCCATCTCGCTTCGCGTCTCTTCGACGAACGTAACCAGCTTCCGAATTTTTGCTTTTCCCGTCGCCGTCATCGCAGGCCGTCCTCTCCCTTGATCTCCGACGCCTTCAAACCGCCGACACGCGCATGAACGCGCGCGCCAGTGGTCATCACCAGCGCGAGCAAAAGTTCATCCGCGCGCGGCGCATCGGCCAAGCCAACTTCCATCGAATCGAAGTGGCTGCGCACGTACGACGCGTTGATGTGCGTGATCGGAATATCGAGCCGCGCGCCGGGCCCCCCAACTTTTTTTGACGAAGCCACAATCGCTTTTGCGCCGCCCAGAATTTCCCGCATCGCATATCCGCCGGGAACATGCCAAAGCGCCCCATGCTCCAACTCGCCGGCCGCGCCGACAATCGCGCCTTTGCCGTAACCTTCTACGGCGTGAGATTTGCCGCCGAGTGCGGCGACTAGTGCCTTCACCATCTCAAGTCCGAGCGGCTTTAGGTCGTCCATAAAGCCAGCAATGTCAGCAACATACGAGCCGGCAAATGGATTCGCAATAATGGCGAGTGCCGCTGCCCGGCGCGGTGGAACTGTAGCCGCAGGGCCGCCCTCGTGAAAAATCTCTTCGACGACGGTCACGAATTTTCGCACTCTAACTTCCGGCAACGACCATCCTCCTCGGATTTTCATCCGATGCCGCGGTCAAAAATCTACAGCTCTCATCCCGCGAGTCAGCGACGCGAGTCTCTCCCTGAAGACAAATCGCCGCCGCAACTGCGAGTCCTCGAGCAATGCATTTGTCAGCCGCGGCCACTCCCGATGCGAGAGCGATATCAATTTCGTGAGCGGCAAGCTCGCCAACATCGCGCGTTACGAGGCGCTCGCCAAGATCATTATCCGGAGCGATCGCACAAGCCGCCACGCGCGTGATCGCCGGATGCCCTGGCAAGTCCACCGCGTTCGCGATGATCGTGGCCACGGCGTCAGCCATCGCCGCGCGATCCGCCAGCACCGTCACCGCATCGGCGATGCCCAGCGAAAAACTTCGCCCGCGCCATCCGCTCGTCGCAATTCCACGCACGCGGTCGTTCGCATCGACCCGCACCGTTCCAAACAACGAAGGCCGGTCCGGCCGCTCGATCATCCCGATTCGAAAATTCTCACCAGCCGAAAGATGAATCGCGATGTCACCACCGTCATTCACGTACGCTCGCGAGAGTGAAGCAGCTTCCGTCATCACTTGCAGTATTTCCTCCGCCACAGCGCCCGCCACAGCGGCCATCGGCGTAATAAAAGTTTGCGCCGCGAACGGCGCAACAGCCTCCGCCATCCTTCGCGCCACGGGGCCAGAAAGTTGCGGCCCCCCCGCTCCCGCAGCCGCGCGCAAAAGCGGCAACTCACCACACAATTCATCGAGAACCGTCACGAATCGCCGCGCCGCCGCGCGATACGCCGCCTCGATCTCCGCGCTTTCGCCGAATGCTTCCACAATCAAATCAATCGGACCGTCGTGCAAATGCAACCGGCGATTGTCTGGCAACAGGCGAACGACAGGCGGCTCTCTCATCGCTTCGCCACCCTCGGAGAATCCGCCCCAAGCAGCCCGGATTTGACCGGCCCGGAGTCGATCGGAACGGACTTAACTGGCACGGGATTCTCCGATTGCGATTCTGGCTGCTCGCGATTGTTCTCGCTCAGCGAACTAAGCGGACGAACATGATCCATGTGCCCGCCAAGCGCCGCATAATCCTCAAGCTTCAGTGTGAATTCAATCGGCGCGACAAGCGCCGGTGTAGGCACGTACCCGAACCCATTTTCAGGCATTCGCGTGACGTCAACCATGAACGTGATTCCGCCGCCGGGCCAGACGTACACCGGCGCTCCACCGCACGTGACTCGCGTGAAATTATGCTTCACCGAACGCGTGAGCTTCACGGGATTATCCGTAACTCCCGCGCGCAAAGATCCTCCCGCGCCTCCCATGAATAGGACGGTCGAAAGCGCCGGCTCGCAGTTTTCCCTGATCCGTTCGACGGATTCAACAAGCGCCTCAGGCAAATCCCGCGCCACAGGCCGCAAATCATCATTAAGTTCGTAGTACGCGTGCTGCTCTCCTGTTGTGCTCACCATAAGCATTCGAAGATGCGGCCACGCGATCTTGGGCTTGAATGTATCAATGATCGAAAGCGGATCGCTGATGGACGTGCCGCCCCAACCCGTCCCGGGCTCCGCGACTTGGAAATAACGCCCCGGCGTTGAACGGCGCCCCTTGATGCGAATTCCAGTCGCGCGAACGCCAAGAAGTTTTCCGGCCTGATGTTCGGAGAGAACGCCGGTGATGTGATCGTCCACCACCACCACTTCATCCACCGCGCCGAACCATTGCCTCGCGAACATTCCAATCGTCGCCGAGCCGCAGCCGACGCGCATCCGCGCCTCAAGCACGCCGTTCACCACCGGCGGCTTCCCGGCTTCGACGATCACGCGCGCGCCATCATCAATCGTCAGTTCAACCGGCTTTCGATTGCAGAGACCGAGCAGCGTCTCGCACGTGACGCGCCCTTCTTTTTTCGTTCCGCCCGTCAAATGATGAACGCCGCCGAGCGAAAGCATCTGCGAGCCATATTCCCCGGTCGTCACGTGCCCGACTGGCTCGCCTTCCGCGCGCACAAGATTCCGCTCCGCGCCAAGATGCCGGTCCGTATCAATTTTTACTTTCACGCCGCAATAGCTGAAAATTCCTTCGGTCACCACCGTGACCATATCCACGCCTTCCACTTCGGAGGAAACGATGAACGGCGCGGGCTTGTAATCCGGATACGTCGTCCCCGCCCCGATTGCTGTCACGAATGTTCCGGAACCCTTCAGCAGCGTTCCGTCCCAATCGCGATCCGGTCCGAGAAAGCGCACCAGCGGCGTGCCGTGCGATTTCGCGCGATTGAGAACCACCTGCGGATCCACGCGCACCAGTTGTCCTTCATGATTCGCATAGCGGTCGCACGCGCCGCTCATGCCGCGCTTGATGTAGCACAGCACCGGGCACGCATCGCAGCGAATCGTATCTTCAGCCATTGCGAACTCCGGCAGCAGCTGCGGCAAGAATTTCCGCGCGCACACGATCGGGCGTAGCCGGAATTCGGCGAATGCGCACGCCAGTCGCGTGGTAAATCGCATTCAAAATCGCTGGCGCCGTGGGAATCAGCGCTTGCTCGCCCACGCCCTTAGCGCCAAAAGGCCCGACAGGCGAGGGATCTTCAATCAATATCGACTCGACTTGGGGAATATCTCCGGCGGACGGAATCAGATAATCGTGCAAATTCTCTCCTTTGCCCGGGAAAAATTCCTCCATCAGCGCAAAACCAAGCCCTTGCGCCGCGCCGCCTTCGATTTGACCTTCGACAAGTGCCGGATTAATCGCGCGCCCAACATCGTGTGCCGCCGTGATTTTCAACACGCTAACCGTGCCGAGCTCCATGTCCACGCTTACTTCCGCCATGTGCGCGCCGAAGCCGTACACCGCGTAAGGATTTCCCTGCCCGTCCGAATTGAGCGGGCTCGTCGGAGGATCAAACGTCGCTTCCGCAGAAGCAACGTAACCGCGCGCATCGAGAGGCAAATCGCCAAGAGAAATTGTGCGCCGCTCACCGCGCTCTTCGATCGTAATCGCGCCGTCTCCAAATTCGATTCGCGCGCACTCGCAAGCATTCGCAATCCGCAAAATCCCTTTTCGCAATTCCACGCCAGCGAGACTCGCCGCGGTGCCCGAAACAAATGTCTGCCGCGACGCTGAAGTTTTTCCGCAGTCCGGCGTCATGTCGGTATCCGCTGGAACCAAATCGAACTTTTCAAGCGGCGCGCCAATCGCCTCCGCGCAAATCTGCGTCACGACCGTCGCCGAGCCCTGTCCAATGTCCACAGCACCTTGATGCAGCGCAATTCGCCCGTCGCGCTTGAGCCCAACGCGCATCGTCGAAGGATTCGGCAACGAAGTATTGCCGCATCCATACCACATCCCAGCGACGCCGACGCCGCGACGAATCGAATCTTTCGCCGCAGCGTTCGCAGTGTTCGCAACTTCCGCACACGCGCGCGCCGCGATCCACTTCGACCGCAGCGCCTCAAAACATTCGCGAATCCCCACACCGCCGCCAAATATCTGCCCGGTAACTGTAGGACTTTCATCGTCAAGCGCATTCAAAATCCGAAATTCCAGCGGGTCCTTGCCAAGTTTTTCCGCAAGCTCGTCGTAAAGTTGCTCCTGCGCGATGGTCCCCTGCGGCACTCCAAATCCGCGGAACGCGCCCGCGGGTACAAGATGCGTATGAATCGCGCGAGTGAGCGCGCGATAGTTCGGAACTTTGTACGGCCCCGACGCGTGAATCGGCACGCGATAAGCCACCGTCGGCCCCCACGATGCATACGCGCCCGTATTGAAATCCGCCTGAAAATCCATCGCGACCAGCGTTCCATCGCGTTTCGCTCCCGCTTGCGCGCGAATTCGCGCCGGATGTCGCTTCGTCGTCGCCATAATCGATTCCGGCCGTGAATAAATCATTCGCACTGGCCGCCGCAGTTGCCACGCCGCCACCGCGAGAAACGGCTGCACCGAAAGATCGAGCTTCGTTCCGAAGCCGCCGCCAACCGCCGTCGGCAAAATTCGCACCGAGCTTTCAGGAAGTCCGAGAATCGCAGCGATATCTTTTCGCGCCATGTACGGTGCCTGCGTGCACGATTGCACTTCGATCCGATCGCCAACGCGCCGCGCAAATCCCGCTTCCGGCTCGATGCACGCGTGCTCCACAAATCCTGTCTCAACTTCGTTGCTCACCACTACATCCGCATCCCGCAGCGCCGCCTCAACATCGCCGCGCACCACACGCCCCCGCACCAGCACGTTACCCGCGCGATTCGCGTGCACGAGTGGCGCATCAGCGTCGAGCGCAGCTTCAATCGTAGTCAGCGCCGGCAATTCCTCCCATTCGACCGGAAAGCCCGACGGCTCGAACGCAGCAATCGCATCCGCCTCTCCGGCGATCGCGGCCACAGCTTCGCCGCGAAATCGCACTTCGCTTTCCGCGAAGACAGGCTGGTCAGCGCAATTCGGAATTACCCCGTAGCAATTCGTGCCGGGAACATCTTTTGCGATGAAGACCGCGTGAATTCCGGGATGAGTCGCGACGAAAGCAGCGAGATCGCCGAGGCGGAAGCGGGCGTGATGGTAAGGGCTTCGAATCACGCGAAGCGTGAGCGCGCCGGCAGGCGCTTCATCCGCCCCGTAAATTTCCGTGCCGTTGATTTTGCGCGCGCCGTCCACACGCGGAACGCGTTGGCCGACAACACCGGGCGCGACCTCTCGACGCGCGGCACCATTGCCGCTGATTCCGATGCCGTTCACTTCGGCGCCGCCGATTTCGCGCGCGGCGGCGGCCGCATTCGTCGAAGCCGCGAGAACCGCGGAAATAATTTTGCGGTAGCCGGTGCAGCGGCAAAGGACGCCGCCAAGCGCGTCGAGCACCTGCGTCTCATCGGGCGCGGAATTTGATTCGAGCAGCGCCGTCGCCGACACCAGCATCCCCGGCGTGCAAATCCCGCACTGCGCCGCGCCATGCTGCAGAAACGCAGCGCTCAGCTTCTCAAAATTCGCGGAGTAGCTGCCGAGCCCTTCCACCGTCGTAACTTCCGTCGTGGCGCCATCAAGCTGCGCACTATCAAGTTGGCCGACGGCAATCAAGCACGAACACGCCGCTTTGCCGTCAATCAGAACGGTGCACGCGCCGCAATCACCCGCATCGCAGCCCACTTTGGTTCCCGTCAGCCCCAGCTCATCGCGCAGCACTCTCGAGAGCCGCGTAATCGCCGGCACGCGCACCACAGTCCGCTTGCCATTCAGCTTAAACACAATCGGGGGGACGATCGCGGAGGCAACCGGCGCCGCTAAATCGCCCATGTTTATGCGGCTCCCACGCAGGCATCAATCGCGCGCTGAATCAAAGTCAGCGACGCATCGCGACGATACGCCGCAGTCGCGCGCACATCGTCAATCGGCGAAAGCACGTCATCCAAATACTCCGCCGCGGCTAATTTCCCGAGCCCAGGCCGCGCCGCAGCGCCCACAAGCGACTCTTCCAATCGCGGCAGCCGCCTCGCCGCCGCCGAGCACGATCCGACCGCAACGCGCGCCTCCGCGACGCAACCACGCTCTTCATTTATTTGGCCATTCCACTTGTCATTTACATCGCCATTCCACTTGTCATTAAGAATCGTCACCGCCACCATCACAATCGAAATCACCAAATATCGCCGCGCGCCAAGCTTCAAAAATGATGACGCGGCATCCCCGAGCCGCCGCGGCACAGTCACGCTCGTCAAAATCTCGTCCGCGCGCCGCGCTGTCTTGCGATTGCCCAAAATAAAATCGCCAAGCGGCAGCGTCCGCGTCCCCGACGCGGAAGCAAGCCGCACCTCAGCATCGAGCGTCAAGAGCGGCGGCACACTATCAGCGGCCGGCGACGCATTGCAAAGATTCCCCGCCACCGTGCCGAAATTTTGAATTTGTATCCCGCCGATTTCGCGAGCCGCGCTCTTCAGTCCGTCAAAGCCTCGCGGCAGCGGCGCGCTCGCAATTTCGCTCCAGGTCGTCCTGCCGCCGATGAGAATGCGATCCGCCTCGAAAGAAATTCCCTTGAGTTCGCGCACACGGGAGATATCAATCACAGTTTCCGTGATGGGGCGATCCACGCGCGCAGGAAAAAAATCCGTGCCGCCCGAAAGCACCACGCCGCGCGTCTCCGCAAGCGCCTTCACGGCTTCCGCAAGCGTCTCCGGTTGGAGAAAAAAGCTCATTTAAGTAAGTAGGCCAGAGGTACCTATTCCAGCCCAGAAAGAGGCCCTAAATGCCTCACGCGTATCCAGGTCATTTGTATACCAACAAACGGGAATTGTGAAGCGGTAGGTACCTTTCCGGTAACATCACGCGCGCCGTCGTCGTAGGGGCGGGTCTCAGACCCGCCCGGCCTTCCTCCGAATCGTCCCTCACCGTCGGGGCACGCTTTCAAGCGTGCCGTCGCCGTTCCCAACCGCCGAAGGGGTTTCAAACCCTGAGGCCCTAACACATTCGCTTCAACAACCTCAACAACGTCCCCTGCTCGGCCTTCGATAGCGGCTCGAGCGTCTCCTCCGTAATCCTCGCGGCCTCGCGCATCGCCGATTCCGTAATTTTGCGCCCGCGCCCCGTCAAATGAACCATCAACAGCCGCGCGTCCTGCAAATCCGCGCGCACCTCCGTGAATCCGCGCTTGGTCAACCGGTCAATCACGCCCTTGATCGTCGCCGCATCCATCGCCGTCAATCGCCCCAGCCGATTTTGCGAGCACGGCCCCACTTCGTAGAGCTTCGCCAGCGCCGCAAATTGCGT
>Ga0302324_100017821_pt1 | contig 14047 bp, 12 predicted proteins | sample Palsa_T0_1_FD_201949 | JGI IMG/M metagenome (GOLD analysis project Ga0302324, IMG submission 201949) | Peat permafrost microbial communities from Stordalen Mire near Abisko, Sweden - Palsa_T0_1 | ecosystem: Environmental > Terrestrial > Soil > Palsa > Peat permafrost | place: Sweden: Abisko... | reverse complement strand
TAATCGCAAGCTGGACGAGAAGATCAAAGAAAAGGCGTTGGAGATTGCGCCGCGACGTGTATCGCGGATTCGGCCCAACCCTGGCAGCGGAGTATTTGGACCGCAAGCACGGCATTCATGCCGGCCGCGAGACGCTGCGGGGATGGATGATGGAAGGCAAACTGTGGCGTGCCAGCAGACAGCGGGTCGAGAAAATCCATCCATGGCGACAGCGCCGCTCATGGGTCGGCGAAATGGTTCAATGGGACACCAGCGAACATGCCTGGCTGGAGGATCGCGGCGTGAAGTTGTACTTGATCAGCATGATCGACGCCGCCTCCAGTCGCCTGCACGCGCGGTTCGTTCTGCACGATTCGACGGAAGAAAACATGCGGCTGCTGTGGAGCTACATAGAACGGTACGGGCGGCCGGTCAGCTATTACACCGACCAGGCGGGTCTGTTTCAGACCGCCCCGAAAACTGCACGGCGCACTACAGACTTGCCCATGGACGAACGCGGACCTTTGCCTCCCACGCAAATCGGGCGGGCGCTCCGGGAGCCAGGCATCGTGTGGATCGGGGCGCATTCTCCACAGGCGAAAGGCCGCGTGGAACGCAGTTTTCAGACGGCGCAAGACCGTTTGGTCAAAGGTCTGCGTGTGGCCGGGGCAACGACCCTGGAGCAGGCCAACGCTTATCTAGAAACCGAGTTCATCGTCTGGTGGAACAACACCATCGCAGTGGTTCCGGCCAGCAACGAGGACGCGCATCGGTCATTGGGCAAAGAACATTCGTTGGCTGCCTCGTTGAGCTATGTCGAACTTCTTTGTCTCGACTACCGGCATCGCGAGCCCGTTGATCGATGCCCGTCCGATCAACTGCATGGGGCTGTCCCCAAATATCCGCCGCCAGCTATGCGCGGGCTTACCCGCAGCAGCTCGGCGTTTCGGCGATGGCGATCGGTGCGGGAGTCAAGTCGATCGATGGCCCGAATCGGAAGTCGAGTTGACGGCTGCGGCTTGTTCTTGTGTGATCCAGTACAAATCCAAAACGTAAGCAGCGATAACCGCGTCACCGATCAGTGTCGCAAGACGCCCCGCGGGGAGCAGCTGATCGACTGCCCAAGCCACAAACGTCGCGGATAAAAGCAGGCGCTTGAACAACGTTCCGCGTGGCGGCCTGGTGCGCAACTGGAGCGCCGCATAGGCGATTCCCGCGAGCGCCAATGGAACCGAACTAAGATAAGCGTGCATTCGGTCCGAGATCAAGGGGAGGTTTGACAGCAAAAGGAGTCCCGCGAAGGCTAGGGCGATAACCATCGAACTTCGAACCCCGACCGTACTCGGGACTCGCGCGAATGTCTTAAGTGTGGGCGTCGTACTCATGAAATCTCGGCGTGCAATTGTTCTTGACCGCTTGGATTGGCCATCCGACGTTCAGACCGCTGCGTTGGCTGCCCAAAGATGCATCGCGGCATAGGCTCGCCACGGTCGCCACTCCTCGGCCAGATTCCGCAGTTGCTCAGCTGAAGCCGGGGGCTTGCCTTTCCAAGGCCCATTCCTCAGCGATCGACAATCCAAGGGAAAGGCGTCCGGCTCTGCAGAGGCACGCATGGCAATGTAATGGGCCATCTCTTCTCCGATCCCCTCAATTGCGCTCAGGCGTGAAATTGTTTCGGGTAAGGTTCTGAACGATTCGAAGGTAAATTCCTTGTTGCTGAGCGCGCGGGCCAAGGCCTTGATTGACCCCGCGGATTCGCGAGAGATACCTAAGGGCATCAGCTCTGCCTCCGCCAAATCCTCTGGTCGCGGGAACAGGTGAGTGAGCCCCTCGACCGACGTTTCAATTCGCCTTCCGAAGTTGCGTACCAATTTGCCCGCGAGTGAATTGGAGTCCACCACTGTCAAGCGTTGTCCAAGAGCGGCCCTCACGGCAACCTCAAAACCGTCCCAAACGCCAGGCACCCGAAGGCCCGGACGACTATCCAAGAGTGTTTTCAACCTTGGATCGTGCGACAAATTGCCGGCTATCTGAAGCGGGTCGGCCGCCAAATCGAAAAGGCGCCGGATGCGCTCAACCGCACGCAAGAGGCCCCGGTATTTGGGCAAAGCAACGCGGACGATGAGGCAAGCGTTTTCTCGATCGGGCCTGACATCGACGACTCCGGCCTCGCCATCGCTTTCAATCGTTCGGCGGTAGGAATCGTCCTGGACCAGTTCCACGCCGGGTGTTGCCCTCGGCCCGAGAAAGGCCATCAAGGCCGTCCAGTTGAAGGGAGGACGATAAAGGAGCCGCATCACGAACTCGCCCCGCTGAGCCGGGACGGCTGTCTCGTCGCGGAGACGGCGCAATGCGGTTGGAGATTGTCCGATAATTGCGCGCACAGCGTGGTTGAACTGGCGAAGGCTCTGGAATCCTGCATTCAGCGCAATTTCCGCCATCGGCATGTCGGTTTGCTCAATTAGGTTCCTGGCAAAATGAACTCGATGCGTACTCGCGATCTTTACCGGAGGCACTCCCAGGTGTTGGATGAACAGGCGCCGTAGTTGCCGCGACCCGATGCCCAGTCTTTCGGCTAGTGCATCGACACTGCTACCATCCAGAGCGCCGTCCCAGATGAGCCGGAGAGCGCGCGACACGACGGCTGATGTACCGAGCCACGCAGGTGTTCCAGGAGAGCTTTCGGGATGACACCGCCGGCACGGCCTGTACCCCGCGGCCTCAGCGGCGGCGGCGCACGGAAACAGCGCGATGTTATTCGGCTTCGCGAAGGGGACCGGACAAATTGAGCGGCAATAGATTCCCGTCGTTACCGCGGCGGCAAAGAATCGCCCATCAAACCGTGGGTCCCTGCTACGCATGGCCTGCCAGCAGATGGCTGGCTCCAGTTCCGGGGCGCCGATCAGTGGAATCATTCCCGACAAGGGAGTATGACTTACCATGGTGCTGGCGCGCATGACCGTATGCTACCGGATCGTGGACCGATCCGCTAGCAACTTTCGGACGCGATGGCGGCCTCTCAGTCGGTCGGGGCGAGAACCGCTCCAACGACAGGACCAGCCAAGGACGGCCGGTCTTCTCCAAGCGCGATGGAGAACTGAGGTTAAGCCTCCGCCCCAACAGCGATGTCTTCTGGATAGGCCGGCATGCCAAACTCGGGCACGTCTGAGCCCTTCCTCCTCGACCTCTGGTTTAACGCGTATCGATTTAATTTTGTGACCACGGTGAACGCGGATAATGTGGCGCCAAACGCACAACGCCCCCCAACTGAACAGGCTCCTTTTCGAGAGGGCGCAAAGAACGACCGCCATCGCGACCGCCCAGGTTTTGGCGACCGGTGAGGAGCACCACCGAAAGGGGCAACTGGTCGCGATCGAAGAACGAGATTTTCTGTGGTACGCCGTCTTTGAATATCTCGAAGTCCTGGGCTTGCAGTTGCCCCATTGGCGGTGCTGGTCTTTTTATGGACCACCTGCATATTGAGAAAATAGGGGTGGCGTCTTGGCCCCAAGCTGCGGCGCCGGGTACGCGCCAGACTCGGTGTGGGTTCCATGCCTCTAGGCAGAGGGCGGCGCTCTATTGAAACGGAAGCCGATGCGCACGAATCCAAAGTGAAAGGGGAGATTTAAATGGCGCTTACCCTGCAGGTTGTCAGTTTGTTATGTCTCTCATCCGCTCTCAGTTTCGCCGAAACCGTGTCGGGAGTCTTAGTGGATGCAAAATGCTACGCGGCCGAGGAGCGTAATGTGAACCCGACGGATACGGAGACCTATGTGGATCGTGACGGTAATTTAGAGATCCGCTACTGCCATCCGCGCTTAAAGACAACGTCTTTCGCGGTTGTGACGCCAAACGGCCAAAGCTTCGTGTTGGATTCGGCCGGAAATGCAAAAGCGGTCGAACTGGTCCGGAAAACCGGCAAAAAGCAGGGATATGAAGTCGCCATCGCTGGCGGGGTGAGTAAACACACAATCCAAGTGGAATCGATTTCATTGGCGAAATAAGCATGGGCTACTGCGCGGGCCGGTCGCGTACCTTTTGGCGCGCCGCCATCTCTTCATCGGTCAGGCGGGCATCATAGATGGAGCGAGGCTCGATGGTGCGCGCCACGATGGTGGCTGTTGCGACAACCAGCAACAGGGGCAAGATAAACGATCGGTCGCGGCCAGTCAGTTCCATCATCAATACGACAGTCGAGATGGGGCCTTGTGTCGTGGCCGCAAGAACCGCCGCGGCTCCGAGCACGGCGAAAAGTCCAGGAGGCACACCGGGCCAGACCCAGGTCCAGGCATACCCCAAAACACCGCCGAGCATTGCGCCTACGGTCAGAGTAGGCGTGAACAAGCCGCCAGGGGCGCCGCTGCGCATGCACAGTACGGTGGCAAGTGGCTTTAGCGCAAGCAGCGCCAGAAGCAAAACCGGCGCTGCCTGGTTGGTGAATGCAAGTTGCGAGACATCCTTGCCGTTGCCGAGCACTTGCGGGAACCAGATCGATACCACGCCCAGCGCACCCAACACCAGCACGGGCGCCATCAGCCGACCCCAGCCCTCCGGCTTATTGCGATCGGCCCAGGTGATAGCCCGGACATAGCCGACCGAGAGCACTCCCGCGATCGGCCCTGCCAAGAGCGCCCAAACTACGCTCGAGGCAGAGCTGGAATATGCCGGGATGAGGTAAGTGGGCGCATCGGGTAGCGCCAACCAGGAGACCGCTGTCGCAACCATCGAAGCGATAAGAGCCGGCAGCACGTAACGGAGCGCTAGCATCCCGCGCATCACTTCCAGCGCGAAGAGTGCGCCGCCCAACGGGACGCCATAGGCCGCGCCCATTCCGGCCCCGGCGCCGCAGGCCACCAATAGCCGGCGTTGTTCGTCGGACAATTTTCCAAGGTCTGAAAAGAAATTGGCGGCCACCGCGCCCGCTTGTTTGGGCGCACCCTCGCGGCCCATGGAAGCGCCCATGCCCACGATGATCACGGAAAGCACAGCGCTGCCCAAAGTACGCCAAGGCGGCATTCGTCCGGCGTGGAACCAAATAGCGGCCGTGGTATCGATTCCGTTGCCGCTGGATAGGTGCTTCAGGACGATCTGCCCGGCGCCAGTGAGCAGGCCGGCGCCCAGCAGCACGAGAATGTGCCGCCACGCGCCGGCACGTTGGGCGGCATCCAATATGTCGGTCCCCTTACCGCCCCACATGAGACGCTGCACCAGCTCCAGCAGCCGGGTCAGGGCGGCCGCGCCTATGCCGGTGCCAATGCCGGTAAGCACCACCGCCAACCAAAAGCGGATGGCGCCCGAACTGGTGAGGGCGGAAGGAATTTGATCGCCGTCGACTCGTTGCGGCGCTTGAGATGGCATCCACGCTATTTATAACAGCGCCCGCGATCTTCATGACCCTGGGGATTTGAATCACACCGGTGTGGCGCCGGGAGGCGTTTTCCGGCAAGCATGCCGCCCTTCTGTGAGGAATCGAGGAGCGTGTTGGGCAACTCAGATCCGGTACTGCTGAAAAACTCGAAAACACCGCTTCCTGTGGTCGCGGCTCGGTAATACGCGTTCGAGACTGAGCCGCGACCGAAGGAAGCGTTTTTGCCGCATGCTAACGAACTCGCTGCGACAGGCCAATAGTGGCCCTTCTTCAGCGTCCCTTGATGCGGCGCACGCCGCCGTCCATTCGATCGAGTTTCTCTTTTCGGGACCTTGCCGACCCTGCTAATGGTTAGGATTGCCCTCGCCGCCGCTGCGTTTTTCAACAGATCCGCCGACGTCGGCGCGATGGGCTTCCGTAGCGGCCTTTTCAATTTCCGAGTTGGCCTCGCCGCCGATAAAGATAGCCGCGCCTGTGATATATAGCCAGAGCAGAACAGACACCACTGCATTCAGGCCTCCATAGATTCTTTGAGAGCTGAAATGATTCTCATAGACCCGAAACAGCAGCGCGGAGGCGACCCATAACGTTGCCGCTACGACGGCCCCGGGGATGCTCCATTGCCACCGCCGATCCTTCAAGTTCGGCCCGAAACGATAAAGCAGGGCGAACGAGAAGAGCAGCAGTATCGCCGTCACGGACCACTGTGTGACGCGAAAAGGAAAAGTGGAGTGGGTATGAATGCCAAAATTCCGGTCCAGCGTTTCCCAGGCCCGGCTGCCATAGAGCATTGCCCAGAGCGCAACGAGGCCCATGATCCCCAGCGCAATCGTCAAGCCGAGGGCAACGCTCAAAACTTTCCACCATGGACGCTCTTCTTTGACCTCATATGCCTTATTCAGGCCGGTCATCATGGCCCATGTGCCGTTCAAGGCGCCCCAAGCCGAGCCCAACCCCGCAGCCACGGCGCCAGCGCCGATCACGGCTCCGGCATTCAGTTCAGCAACGGTTTTCGCCATGAGAGCCGAAGCTCCCCGCGGCAGAATCTGCTGAAAAGCGCCCAGGAGCGTGTCTCGCAAATTCGACCCGGTGCCGGCGAGTTTATCGAACAAAATAAGCAACAACAACAAGACGGGAAACAGGCTGAGGAAATAATAGAACGCCAGCCCGGCTGCCTGTCCGAAGACCTCGTCGTCCCAGCTTTTACGGCCTGTGCGTTTCGCCAACTCCCGCCAGGACAGCCCTTTCAGGCTCCATAGCTGCGCCATAGTTCCACTGTAAGCGCAAGTGCGCCAGTTCAGTTGGTCGGCACGCGAGCCGTTTTTGAGACCGTTTTGACGACGATTCCCCTACAGTGAACTTGTTGGCCCATGTTCGGAGAGCGGGAAGAACCGGGCCGCGGCCGGGCGGATCGCAGCGGTTGGCCGATCCGCCCGAACGTGCAACGTACAATGACTGCGCGGTCCCGAAGACGGATTGGATGGCCTCGTCAAGTGTAGGCTCCATCGCCACCTTGTCCCCCGAAATTAAGATTACGCGTTTGAGTTGGGGAAAATCCGTGCCTTCCGCGGTCTGGTACAGGGGAACCACGTAGGGAAAGGAGTTCTCGATCGGTACAGCGATCAGGTTTCCGATTGTGAGAACTTTATTCGGGTATCGCGTCCTAGCCGTGCGGCCAGGCGACCTCGCCGTGGTTCGGCGCACCGATCTGCGTCCAGACAGGGTGGCAGTTCGAGCCTGGCCGCGGCGATGGTCGAGTCTCTTGGCTGCAGTACTGTTTGTCATCCGCGACTACGCACCGGCATGCCGGATGCGCACATTTGTTTTGCTCACTACTAGCCGTGACAATTTACCCTTCTATCGACCGACGAGTATAGGGACAAAAACGTCAATAAGACGTCAAAAACAATAAATCGAAACCCGATCCCGACGAGCGCCGCCCCACTCAAACACCGCTCAGGGAAAAAGAAGACTGGTGTTCGGCTTGGTGCAGCCAATATGGCGGACGGCCGTAGTGAGAGTAGAGCAGGTTTTCATAGTCTCGAGTGATCATCGTCGACTCGACGTAACCCGGGGCATCCTTGATGGCTTCCCGTGTAAGGCCGACGTAAACTTTGGAATCTTCCCAGCTCACCCGTTCCGCCCATGCGGGCGAAACCAGCACCTTCTTTCCCGGCCACCAATTCCGCGTTGCCACCTCGATGTAGCGGATCGCCCAATCTTCATCGTCTATGACAAATCCATCCACACGACCGATTTCACCGTCGGAGGACTCAATGTAATAGCCCGTCACTTCTTGAGAGCTCCGCAGACGGGTATCCGCCGAATCTTTCCGAGGTCTCTCGGCTATCGCTTCGGTGGACGCTGGAATAGCCAAACCCGCCGGATAGGGCGCGCCGCCCCACAGATTAGATCCGCCCCAATAAAACGGGTACCCGTAATACCCGAAGTATGCAATCTCGTGCTGTCGTGAGACGGGCTGATGCGTATTGATGTCTGGGCTATTCTCAACCTGCTTTTTCGTGAGCGCCACATCCAATCGCTTGGCTTGCCAGTCCGGCGCGCCAATCACGGAGATCGGCGAGATCAGCACCGGCCGACCGCCCAGCCAGCCGCCGGTTTCTACCGTGAGGTACCGGATGGCCCAACTCTCATCGTCGAAATAGAACTGATCCACCGTTCCAAGCTCGCCATCCGTGGCCCGGATCGTAAAGCCGTGCAGCTCTTTGGCATTTCTTAACATCGTATTCGCTCCGCGCTGTTCCCACTACAAATCTTGGTTACTCCAGATCCACTGGCCGCCAGAATTTGTCTGGATTCGGTGGCCGCCGGTCCCTGCGATTTCAGCAGCGAAAATACTATCCGCGATACAGAGAGAACCCGTCAGCCGGCGCTGACCAGCAGTTCCTCCATCACACTCGAGGGCTGGCCGACCATGTTGTCCGCAGCCTGTTGGCAGGTAATGCACGAACCCGTCCACGGCACTGCCGCGAGCCGCTTCTTGCTTATGTCCTCTTCGCAGTCGAGGCAGATCCCGAACGTGCCCGCGTCAATCCGGCCGAGCGCGGCTCGAACTTCGCGCAGCAGTTTGGAATTGCGATCGAAGACGTCGATGGCCAGGTCTCGCTCCTGGCCATACTGAATTCGGTCCAGTTCATCTGGACTCGTCTCAATAGCCAGAGCCCCTCTGCCGCGGTTCCCGTTTTCCAATTCGGTCAGTCTGTTCTTTAAGATATTCCGGAATTCATTCATTTCGTTCTTCGTCATAATCGTGCGCCCAAGAATCATCTTCAGACAGCGTCACCGCAAGTCTGGATCCTGGGCTGAATCGCAACCTTTCGTCGTGTTCACGGGCCGGCTATAAGCACCAATGACAGGTTGCGTTCGCATTAAGCAATACCCAAAGCACGAAATGGACCTAGTTCAATGAGGTTCCCATCGGCACGAATTGGCCGTGTTTCCACCTCTTTGGAGAGAGCCTCCTTTATTCCGATGCCCGCATCTTAGTTGACGCTCCCCGGTCAGATGACCAAATGCGGTCTCAGCCGTCTCCACCAGACCTTTTGAGCTGCCGTTTCCGTTCGATTACTTGACGCTGGTAAGGAACTCGGGCACACGAACTCGCAGCAGGCGTAGCCCAGCATCGATGGGGCAGCGCAAGGAGCGGCGCATGGCCAATGTAGTCCAGGATCTCGGCTGGTTGGTCTGCATGTGCCCGGGGAGCGGCGACCGTTGTGGCCGGTGGTGGAGGCTGATCGTCGCCGTACCGGACACCGGTGATAATCTCGCGTTACTAAGTAAATCACGGTGTCGGTAATGCCGGGTTCGGCCACAACCTCGCGCAGTTTTAGCGGAATCGCAGCTCGGCTTCGCGGAGCTTTTGCTCCAGGCTCTTGCGATCGAGCAGCCTCAGCGATTCCGGTGCATCGAGCGGCACGTTCGAAACGCAACCCTCCAGTTATGTTTACAACTATGCCCGTGACTCAGGCCGCCACCGTGGTCGCCAGCATCATTTGATAATCGTGGCGATAATGGCGATACGCCGCCAGAAACGCGAGCAGCATCAGGACCGCGGCGCCGCCCATGGTAATCGACAGCGAATCGCCGATCTTCTTGCCGTCGTGGAACAGGTAGTCGTTGAAGACGCCGGGAAGCAGCGGTCCCAGGGTCTGGCCGCCGATATTGAGGATAAATAGATACAGCGCGGAGACCATGCCGCGAACCTGATTCGGAAAGATGCGCTGCAATGCAGCCGCCGAAATTCCCATGGGCAAGGCGAGAAAGAAAACGCCGGCAAAGAGCAGCGCGAGCGTCCAGCGGACGTCGGCGAGCAGGGTGCCAACGGGCAGCAGCACGATGGTTCCGATCGCCCCGAGCACCATCACACGCATCGGCGCTTCGTCCAGGCCGCGCCTCTGCCAGCGATCGCTCAGCCGTCCCCCGGTGTACATTCCGCCGCAGCCCGCGATCAGGAGAATGGCCGCCAGCGCCTTGCCGGATTGGCCGGGCGTCCAACCATGCACGCGCGAAAAGTAAGTGGGACCCCACGAGACCAGCGCATAAGTGGCCATGGATTGAAAAACCATTCCGAGTGAAATGCCACCCAGCGATTGCCAGCGCAACCGCATCTGTCCCAGCGATTGCACAAAACTCAGGCGGGCCACCTGCCCTTGCGCGGTCTTCAGCAGATTGCGCCGCAATGGTTCCTTGATGGTGTACACCAGCATCGCGAACGGCAAACCCGGCAGGCCGACAATCAGGAACGTCACGCGCCACGATGCGATGGTGCCGAGCAAGGGCAGCGTCACGGTGTGAATGCGCGCCATGGTATCTACTACAATCCCGCCCACCAGCAGCGCGATGCCGGAGCCCAGGAACACGCCCATGTAATATACGCTGATCGCGACACCCAGGCGGTCGGGCGGGAAATAGTCGGAGATCAGCGAATAAGCCGCGGGCGAAAGGCCGGCTTCCCCCACGCCGACGCCGATGCGCGTGAAGAACAGCGACCAGAAACTTTTCGCGGCGCTGCAGAAGCTGGTGAAAAGGCTCCAGACCACCACGCTCGCGGCGATCAGATTGCGCCGGCTGCGTGTGTCCGCCAAGCGGCCGAGCGGCAGTCCCATCAGAGTGTAGAACAGCGCGAACGACAAGCCTTGTAGTAAGCCGATGCGCGTGTCGCTGATGCCGAGGTCGCGTTTGATGGACCCAACCAGCAGGCTCAGGATGGTGCGGTCGACGAACGACAGCATGTAGAGCGCGGTGAGCACGATGACCACGTACCAGGCGTAGCGCAGGCTTGCCTTGGGCGCGGGGGCAGCCGTCATAAACTAGTTCTCATGCGAAGCGTCATCGCGTACTATATCCTAATCGCCGGCTGCGCTGTGTGCTCGGCCGAGGACGCCGCGATGCTTCACGCGGATGAGGCTTTCGTCGAAGCCGTCCATCGGGCGGACGGGGCCGCGCTGGATCGACTGCTCGACAACGATTTTAAGTGGACCGATTTTGAAGGGAAAACACAAACGAAAGCCGCCGTTGTTAAGAATGTTCCAAAGTTCGCAATGAAAGGCAGCGGCATTGCCTATACCTATGGCGAACTCGGAGACGTCCAGGCGAATAGCGGACGAACCCACGTGTTGCGCGTTTGGGTAAAGCGGTCCGGCGAATGGAAAGCCATCGTCTATCAGGAAGTGATGTCGCTCGCTGCACCGCCTTCCTTTGCTCCGGGGGCCGGAAAAGATTGCGAAAACCCGTGCCAGACGATTCCATACCAGCCGAAGAACGCAACCGAGCGGCAGGTGGTCACTGCGTACTCGAAGCTCGAGACGGCGGCCATGGCTCACAATTCCGCCGTCTTTGGAACGCTGGTGGCCGGCGAGTTCGTCGCAGCCAGTTCCAATAGCAATAAGCTTTACGACAAGCCGGGCCGCATGGACGACTTCGACCACGCAAAGATGGCCGGGGTGGCGCCCACGCCGCTGGTCTCAGCCCGCATGTTCGATTTCGGCGATGCGGTTCTAATGACGTCGGAGCACAAGCCGGATCGCGGAAAACCGCTGCACGTCACTCGTGTTTGGATCAAGCGAAACGGAAACTGGATGGAGACTTTGAGCTATCAAACGTCAGTGGACGCCGCCCCATGATTTGTCGCGTCGAGCACACCCGGAGACGCCGGTAGTTGTGCACTGGAGAACATCGACTCGAAGAACACCGGACGGGTGGCCCAGGGGAAGCGGTTTTATCGAGTTTTTCAGCAGCCTGTTCGCTTAGATGGCGCCTTCATCGCCTAAGCGAACGCGCACGTTCATCGTCTTACCGCCGCGGAAGATGGTCAACTCCAGCGTGTCCCCGGTGCGTTTGCCCGAGAGCGCGCGGCTGATGGCGTCGTCGCGGTCCACCGGTTTACCGTCGATGGACATAATGAGATCGCCGCCCACCAGCACTTCCGCGTTACCGATCAGCACCTCTTGCCGGCCTCCCCGCAGGCCGGCATGGGCGGCCGCCGAGTCGGGGTCCACTTGCTGGATCAGCAATCCGCCCTGCGTGGGCAGCCTGAGCGCGTCGGCATAATCGCCCGAGATCGGCACCACGGACACGCCCAGCTTGGGGCGCTTTCTTCCGGCCTGAAAATCGTCCAGCATCAATTTGGCGCGATTGATCGGCATGGCGAACCCGATGCCGACATTGCCCCCGTTCGGTCCTAAGATCGCGGTGTTGATGCCGACCACGTTGCCGGCCGAATCGAGCAAGGGACCGCCGCTGTTACCCGGATTGATGGCGGCGTCGGTCTGGATCAAACCTTCCAGAGTGCGATCGTTTTCGCCGCGGATGCTGCGCCCGAGCGAACTGACGATGCCGGTGGTCAAGGTGCCTTCCAGTCCGAAAGGATTGCCGATCGCGAGCACCTTCTGGCCCACTTGCAGCCCGTCGGAATCGCCCAGATGCAGCGTGGGCAGCTTGGCGCGTGGCATGATCTGCAGCAGCGCCAGGTCGTTGGCTTCATCCCGGCTCAACAATCGCGCCTTGTAGCGGGATTGATCGGACAGCGTCACTTCCAGCTGGCGCTCATCGGCTACGACATGGTTATTGGTGAGGATTTTGCCATCGGAGCTAATCAAAAAGCCCGACCCCTGGTCTTTGGAAGGATAAACCTCGAAGAAGATGCTCCGGCGATAGACGGTGCTAGTGATGTTCACCGTAGCCAGATGCGACGACTTATAGATGTCGATGTTGTTGGTCTCGTCGGAACTCAAACCGGTGGCGTGAGTAGACGACGGGCCGGACCACAGCGGCGCGGCGCTGGACACTGGATCCAGAATCCGGCGCTGTCCCCAATCGGTCTTGGTGGTGACCAGCAGAAATCCGCTCACCAGCAGAGCGGTGATGACAACGATACGCGACAATCTCATGCTGTTAGACTCCGCAGCGAACTGTAAACCTTTCGCACTTGCTCAAGCGTTGCTTCCTTTTCGCCGGACGTATCGATAACGTAATCGGCCACGAGCAACTTCTGTTCCAGAGGCAACTGCCGGCTCATGCGCGCCAGAATCTCCTCCTTGTTATACGAACCCCGCTCCAGGGCTCGTTCCATCTGTTGTCCGGAAGAACAAGTGACGACAATCAGACGGTCGAAATCCTTATACCTACCAGTTTCAACCAGAATGGCCGCCTCCACAACTACGATGGCGCCGGCGTCGGCCTGTGCGATTTCAGCCATCCTGCTTTCCTCGCGCTCGCGGACCGGCGGATGGACCAGGCTATTGAGCTTTTCCAACCGTTCCGGATCGGCCCACACAATGCCGCTCAGCTTGCGGCGGCTGATGCGGCCCTCGGCATCGAGGACCCCGGGGCCGAACTCCCGCAGGATGGCCTCATAGGCTTCCCCGCCCGGCAGCATCACCTGGTGGCCCAGCTTGTCGGCTTCAATCAGGTAGCAGCCCAGGTCGGCGAGCGCATTGCCGACGAAAGTTTTGCCGGATGCCAAACCACCCGTCAGGCCTACCCGGAGCATAGATGCTGTTCGGCGACCTCCACCGTGTTCGCCATCAACATCGCAATGGTTAAAGGCCCAACGCCGCCCGGCACCGGCGTGTACGCGCTGGCGAGCGCCTGGGCGTCGTCGGGGTTGACGTCGCCCGCCAGTTTGCCGTCGGCCTTGCGATTCATGCCTACGTCGACGATGACTGCGCCGGGCTTGATAAAATCACGCGTGATCCGATGGGCTTTTCCGATGGCCGCCACCAGAATGTCGGCACGGCGGCATTCCTCCGCTAGATTCGATGTCTTGGAGTGGCAGATGGTGACAGTGGCATTGGCGTGCAGCAACAGCAGAGCCATGGGTTTTCCCACGATGTCGCTGCGCCCGACGACCACCGCGTGGCGGCCCGAAATCGGAATGTCGTAGCGCCTGAGCATTTCCATGATGCCGACCGGCGTACAGGCGCGGGGCCCGGGAAGGTTTTCCACCAGCGCCCCCACGTTCAGCGGATGAAACCCGTCGACATCTTTGTCCGGCCGCAACGATCGCAAAACCCGGTCTTTGTCCACCTGCGGAGGCAACGGCGTTTGAACCAGAATGCCATCGATCTCCGGCCGCTGGTTCAAGCCTTCGATGATTCCGAGCAGCTCGCCGGTCGAGACGCTATCGGGGCGCGCGATCTTTTCGCTATAGATTCCCAGTTCCCCGCAGGTCTTGATTTT
>Ga0302324_100017818_pt1 | contig 14048 bp, 12 predicted proteins | sample Palsa_T0_1_FD_201949 | JGI IMG/M metagenome (GOLD analysis project Ga0302324, IMG submission 201949) | Peat permafrost microbial communities from Stordalen Mire near Abisko, Sweden - Palsa_T0_1 | ecosystem: Environmental > Terrestrial > Soil > Palsa > Peat permafrost | place: Sweden: Abisko... | reverse complement strand
CGCTGATCTGGTACGCGCTGCTTGGGCTCCTCGCTGCCCTGGTCTCGGTCGCTTTCACCGATTCCTTGCTCTGGCTGCGCGGATGCTTCAAGAGACTCAAGCACGTGGCCAAGTGGATTCAGCCTGGAATCGGCGGCCTGGCGGTTGGCTGTCTGGCGGTCGTCGGATTGGCGCTCTTCCATCAGAACGGCATTGCCGGCGACCCATACAAGACGCTCACCCTCGCCCTCACCGGCAATCTGGGCGCGCTGCCCGTCGTCGCAATGGCAGCCTTTTGCGTTCTCAAGCTGGCTTCGACCGTGTGCTCGTATGCCAGTGGCGGGGCGGGAGGTATCTTTGCGCCGGCGCTGTTTATGGGGGGAATGCTTGGCGGAACGGTGGGCTATCTCGACGTGACCGTCTTCCATCACTCGTCGGACGCGATCGGTGCATTCGCAGTTGTAGGTATGGGAGCCGTTTTCGCCGGTATTATCCGCGCTCCCATGACGTCGGTGTTGATCATCTTTGAGATGACGGGAGGCTACGGGCTGATTCTGCCGCTGATGATCGCCAACATGAGCGCATTTGCCCTGGCCCGCCACTGGCGTCATGTCCCCATCTATGAAGCTCTCCTGGCGCAGGATGGCATCCATCTGCCGCACGGCGCGGGACCCGGCGGCCCGCACGACGAGTACTACCTCGATGTCGAGGCGGCGCATTGACGAGCACCCGAGAATCCGCGTCTCCAGCTCGCAGGTAATGCGAGTATGATTCTTTCATACTCGCGCTAGACTCCTCTTAGGGAGACAAGCACTATGCCCCACACTTCATCTAAAAAGAGGACCGTGAGTCTTCCGAGCGAGCAGGGCAAATACATTGACCGGCTCGTTAAGTCGGGAACTTACGCCTCGGCCAGCGAAGTTGTTCGAGCCGGTCTGCGCGCGCTTGAGGAAAGGGACGCCGCTGTCGAGCGCTGGCTGCGAACCGAGGTTGTGCAAGCTTACGACGAACTCGACGCGAACCCTGGTAGTGCAATTCCGGCCAAAGAGGTCTTCAAGAAGTTTCAGAAGCACATCGCCAAGAGAATTGCCAGCCGGCGATGATTTATCGCGTCGCATTCACGCGCCGCGCTCAAGCCGATCTGCACGGACTCTTTACCGTGGCGGCTCCATGTTGTACATGAAATACGCGCGCATCTCGAGATACGGGCCGTGGAACTCCCTGGGCAGCGGAGGATAATTCGAGCCGGTCAAGGCGCCCCACGCGGCGCGGTCCAGCGCCGTATCTCCCGATCGGATCTCCAACACCAGGCTGCGGTCCATCAAGCGGCCATTGGGCAACACCTTGAAGCGGATGGCCACCATGCCCGACTTGGCGGCAGGAGGCCTCACCTCATCAGGAATAAGCGGGTCCCAGGTCTTCTTCGTTATCTCATGCCAGCGCTTGAGCCACTGCTTGAAATCAACGCCCTGCGTATCCGAGAGAATCTCAACCCCGCCCTGCGAAAGCTTCGGCTTGGCATCACCGGCCTTGGCTGGCGCAGACTCCGGCTTTGGGCTTTCGGCCGGCGTGGATTGCGCCCGAGCGGCCATCGTCGCCGAGAAAAGTATGAGCGGGAGAAGCATCGCTGAAACTCGCATCGAGAAATGCCCCCTCAATTCATACGAGTGAGTATAGGCCGAAACCGCCTCAGCGCCCGGGCTCCCACTCTTTCACCCAAAAACCGCACAGCCAGGCATTTCGACTCTGCTCTGTGAACTATGAACTACGAACTGCTCTTCAGCGCCCAGGCTCCATGTTGTACATGAAATACGCGCGTATCTCGAGGTACGGGCCGTGGAACTCCCTGGGCAGCGGAGGATAATTCGACCCTGTGAGAGCACCCCAGGCCGCGCGGTCCAGCGCCGTATCCCCTGAACGGCCTTCCAGAACCAGGCTTCCATCCATCAGGCGCCCATTCGGCAACACCTTGAAGCGGATGGCCACCATGCCGGACTTGAGTATCGGAGGATTCACCTCGTCGGGAATCAGGGGATCCCAGGTTCTTTCGGTCTCGTGATGCCAGCGCTGGATCCACGCGCTGAAGTCGACATTCTGCGTATCCGAGAGAATCTGCACGCCGCCTGAGCCGGCGCCAGGATGCATGCGCAATCCGCCTCCACCGGGCATCTGCTGCCCGCTCCCGGGAGAGCGTGATCCCCTCATCGCATCGCGAAGCTGGTCTTCGGGATTCTGCGACCCCATGGCAAAATTCGGCCTCGGCGTTGCCGCAGGATGCGGAGTTTCGAGCTGAGGCTGCTGCGCCGGAGCCGGCGTGGTGGGCGGGGGCGGCTGCGTGGGTGCAGGGGTGGTGGGCTGTGTCTCCGCCGGAGTTGGAGGCGGCGGAGGGGTCGGTTTGTTCATCGCCTCGAGAGTCTTCTTGTCGATCTGGGGCTGCCTCTGCGGAGTCGGCTTCACGATCGGCTTGGGCTGCAGCGCGCGCAGAGCATCCGGGGGTACATCGAGGTAGTTCAGGTCCTTGCGATTCTTGATGGCGTCGATTGGATCGATCACCTGGGGAACTTTGAAGACGTACTTCGGAATCCAGGTGACGGCCGAGAGCAGCAGGATGTGCAGAAGAAGGGCCCAGAGAATTCCCTCGCGAAGCCGCGCCCAGCGGCGCTCATCTTCGAGCTCGCTGATCATCTCCAGCAGCTCGTGCGAATCGTAGTCGACCCAGCGGGACTTGCTCACCGGCGGTGGCGCAGGCCCATTGTCCACGGGAGCTGGAGCGGCTTCCGGTTGGCCGGGCTCTTTCACGTCGTTTGGGGTCTCGGTGGTGGACATCCGTGGGTAAAGAGCGGCTTGGGCCCCAGCCCGAATCGTGACCGCGCTGTGCAGATCCTTTCTGTCTATTCTCTCATTCCAGACAAATCCGCGCTCTAACCGGAGCAACTTACAATGAAAGACGGATTACCGGGTGGAAGGGGAGACTATTTGAAGGCGTTTGTGGCTCGCATGATGGCCAAATGGAAGTTCGTGGTGCTTCCGGCCCTGTTAAAGCTTGGATTCTGGGGAGTCGGCGCGGTGGCTCTCCTCGACTCCTCGTCGATTCCGGTGCCGATGGACGCGATTCTCGCCCTCTACGTTTGGAATGACAAGGGACATTTCTGGTTGTACTGCCTGCTTGCGTCCATCGGGTCGGCGATTGGCGGACTACTGCCCTACGGACTGGGCCGCGCCGGTGGCGAGCTCTTTCTGCTGAAGCGCGTCAACCGCGAGCGGTTTGAGGCGATGCGCACGCGGTTCGAGCGGCAGGAATTCCTGGCGATGATGATTCCTTCCATGCTGCCTCCGCCCACGCCATGGAAAGCGTTTGTCTTCGCTGCGGGGGTCTTCGAAATGCGCGTGCCGGCATTTCTGCTGGCTGTATTTGTGGGCAGGATGGTGCGCTGGCTTATTCTGTCGGCCCTGGTGCTAAAACTGGGCCCGGGCGCGGTGGACATCGTGGCGCATCACGCTCTCCCCGTCGTTGGCGGAGCTATGCTGCTCGCGGTCGTGGGCTTTGGCTTGTGGTGGTGGCGCAGGCGGCGCGCGGGAGCGGGAAATCCACCTGTTGGGACCGGCGAACGGAAATGAGGTCGGGCAGCTAGCGGCGCGGGGCGTTGCGAGACCCTATAACGTTAGCGGAGGCGGTCACAGGCGCGTGCGAGCGACTCTCTACTGTGCGGCGGACGAGCGCCGGGACTCCGAAAGCAAGGGCGAGGAAGAAGCTGGTAGAGGCGAGATCGTTGCGGTAGAACGGCAGGCCTGCGATGTAGCAGGTTACCAGGCCGTCGAGAGAGCGGGCGTACATGGTGCCGCCGACCCATACTGCGAAGTTGGAGAGAATAAAGAACGACGTGGGACCGAGCAGGGCGCTTGCAGCGACGCGGACGAAGCTGGTGCGGGCGTGGAGGAGAATGCGCCCAAGCGCAAAGGCCATTGCGTACCAGGCCCATGTGAGCAGGTAGGCCTGGGGGTGAAAGGCGTAGTGGTAGACGAAGACGGTCAGGCAGTAGTCGACCACAATCAGGGCGGCAAGGGGGGCGACAAGCTCACGCCAGGGCCGGCGTGCGCCGAAGTAGATGAGCATGGCGCCGACTGCCGTGAAACCCCACAAACCGGGGTGGGGCACTAGATGGGTGAGTAGGGCGAAGATCAAGAAGATATAGGCAGCCATCGAACCCTCAGGAGGAGATTGGGGAGAATCTGTCCGCTGCGTGCGCGTTCTTTCATTCTCGGGTTTGAGGGGGCGGGGGTCAATGCAAAAGTTTGGTGAGGTGAATAAAAATAGTGAAGGAGTGAAAAAACGAGGCATTGAACCGGCCAAAGTGTAAAGAAGTGAACTTGGGGTCAGCCTACAGAGAGGCATCAACGCTGGGCGCGGCCGTTCATCGATGATCCGGCCTCCTCCCGGCCGTCAACGATGTAGACTTCCGCGCCGAGGGGGTTGCGCGATACGGCACGCGAGTTGGGCAGGAACGAGTAGTTGAAGCGGAGGTCGGAGAACTGGACGGTTGTCCACACTTGGCCTGGGAGGAGTTGTGGCGGGTCGAGTTTGGGGATGGGCTGCGGGCCGAGATCGCGGACTACCGCCCACGAGGACCAGTCCATGTAGGCGCGGCCGAGTTCGGTCTGCTTGGCCGTTTCGACCGCCGGCGTGATGGGGGGCTTGAAAAAGGCGTCGATCGAAGGGTCTGAGGCGATCTGGCCCGAGCGGGTGTCGATTTCAGCGGTCTGGAATGCGGATGGGGTTTCGAGAATGGCGTGCCAGCGAAAGGGGTTCAGGGGATAGGGCTCGAGGGCAATGCGTGTGGCCGGCTGAACGGTGATCTGGACATTTTCGAGCAGCGCTCGGGCCTGGGACTGCTGAGAGAAGCGGAGCGCCCAAAGCAGAACCATCCCGCAAAGAGCAAAGATAGCCCATGAGCGGCCGCGGAACGGCGTGCGCCGGGCCCCGATCTCGCTGTCGGCGAGCCCAAGGATCCAGGGGACGATCACGGCTGCAAGGAGGAGCGCCCAGAGGATGGGGTCTGCGATAACGACAAAGCTGCCTGCGTACCAACGTGGGTTGAATGGGAAGAAGGGGCGAACGCCGTAGTTGTTGGTCCAGTCGAGCAATAGATGACTCAGCGTCGCGACTAGGGCCGAGAAATAGAGCCAGCCCCAGCGGATTTTGCTGGGCTGGAGGCGCGCCGGGATGGGTGCGCCCGGTGGAAGGGTAAGACGGGCGAGAGCGCGCTTCCGGCGGCGTTCGGCATAGAGGTAAACCAGGGCGACAACACCGACCACGGCGGCAGCCATGAAGGGTGCGCCAATCAGCGTGTGGGTGATGCCGCGGTGGTGCTTGAGGCCCTCGATGGGGCCGTCGAACGACCAGAGGATGTCGATGTCGGGAGCCTCGGCGGCAAGGACCGTGGCGAGGGTGCAGTAAGCGGTCATGCGATTGAGGCCGGCGCGGCCGATGCATGCGCCGGTAAGGAAGTGCGTAACGGGCTCCATAGGGGAATCGTATCGCGACGAGGTGCGGCCAAGCGCAGGAGTCGCTTAGAGCTTATCCGCAAATAGGTAGCGCCGGCCTCCTGGCCGGCTGTCGTGCGGGTCTCCTGACCCGCACATCGCAACTGGCGGCGAGGACGTCCCAAGGACAGCCGGTCCGGAGACTGGCGCTACTTCGAGAGCTAACTCACTGATACATTCTTAGATGGCGAACGCTGCGTTGAGGCAACGAGACGGGACGCAGGGGAGTCGCATGCCGCAGGCCCTCTCCTATAATTCACCGCAGGAGCGAGGGAATTAATCCCATGAGCGAACCGAAGAAGGACCGGGAAAAGGCGGCGGCGCGTGTGGAAGTGTTGCGGGCGGAGCTGCGACGCCACGAGTACTTGTACTACGTGATGGACGCACCAACGATCTCCGATGCCGAGTACGACGCGCTCATGAACGAGCTGAAGCATCTCGAGGCCGAATACCCGGAACTTGTCACGCCAGACTCGCCGACTCAACGCGTGGGCGGCAAGCCGGCCGAGGGGTTCGTGAAGGTGCGGCACTCCAGGCCGATGCTGAGCCTGGACAACGCGAACACCGAGGAAGAGCTGCGCGACTGGGACCGGCGCGTGCATGAGCTTGCGGGTACGCTGCCGGTGGAATACACGGGCGAGCTTAAGCTCGATGGGCTGAGCGTGGCTTTGCACTACGGTCCTGCCGACGGCGGAGGTTCAAGGCTGCTAAGGGCACTCACGAGGGGCGACGGGCAGACTGGCGAGGATGTAACCAGCAGCGTTCGCACCATTCGCAGTGTGCCGCTGAGTATCTCGGCGGAAAAGCTGAAGAAAGCTGGTGTTCCCGCGGACTTTGAAGTGCGCGGCGAAACCGTTATGCCGGAAAAAGCGTTCGAGCAGATGAACAAAGAACGCGAGGAGCAGGGGTTGGCGCCGGCAGTCAATCCCCGTAATGCGGCCGCGGGTACGCTGCGGACGATGGAGCCGAGCATTGTGGCGCAGCGTCGCCTCGATGTGTACGCATATTTCCTGCTCAGCGCAGGCGAGTATCTGGCTATAGGGCAGGAGGCAACGCTCGATGCCCTGGCGGCGCTGGGATTTCGAGTAAATCCTCATCGCGGTCGTGTGCACACCGTCGATCAGATGATGAAGTTTATCCATTCAGCGGAAGAACGACGAAAGACGCTGGGTTACGACATCGACGGCGTCGTGTTGAAGGTCGACGCACAGGCGACGCGGCAGCGCCTGGGCTACACGGGACGCGCGCCGCGATGGGCGATCGCATACAAGTTTTCAGCTGAGCAGGCGATCACGCAGATGCTCGACATCCTGATCACCGTGGGACGCAGCGGCAAGCTGACCCCGACAGCGATGCTGAACCCGGTGTTTGTGGGCGGCGTGACCGTCAGCCGCGCCACGCTCCACAATGCCGACTGGATTGAGCGCATGGGATTACGCATCGGCGATTGGGTGAAGGTAGAACGCGGCGGCGATGTGATTCCCAAAGTGGCAGAGATTGTGGAAGATGCCGAACATCCGCGGGGAGCGCACAAGTTTGTGTTTCCGACGCGTTGCCCGGAGTGCGGCGAGCCGGCCGTGCGCGAAGAGGGCGAAGCAGACTATCGCTGCGTGAACGTGGACTGCCCTGCACTGCTTCGTGGAACCCTTGAGCATTGGGGCAGCCGCGGGGTTATGAACATTGAGGGCTTAGGCGAGGCAGTGGTGCAGCAACTGCTGGAAAAACACCTCGTTTCAAGCGTCGCCGATCTTTACTCGCTGGACGAGGCCGCACTAGGAAAGCTTGAGAAGGAAGTTGTGCGAGTGAATAAAAAGACGAAGGAGAAGACTGCAAAGAACGAGGCACTGCTTGGCCCAAAAGCCATAAAGACTCTCCTCGATCAGATTGAGAACTCCAAGAAGGCAGGGCTTGCGCGCGTTCTGATGGGCCTTGGCATTCGCTTCGTTGGAGAGCGAACCGCCGAGTTGCTGGCGGAGGAATTCGGCTCCATACAGCCTCTCGAAAAAGCTACTTCCGAAGAGTTGGAGCGTGTGGAAGAGGTCGGTCCAAGCATTTCGCAGGCGATCATTGAATTCTTTGCACAGTCAGTGAATCAGGAGCTTGTCAAGAGGTTGAAGGCGGCGGGCGTCGAGATGGAAGCAGAAAAAAGGGCGCGCTCGACTCAGCTCGAGGGTCTTGCGTTTGTACTCACTGGGACGTTGCCAACGCTCAGTCGCGAAGAGGCAAAGAAACGGATCGAGGACGCTGGCGGGAAAACAGCGAGTTCGGTGAGCAAGAACACAGACTTTGTTGTCGCTGGCGAAGAGGCTGGCTCTAAGCTTGACAAGGCTCGTAAGCTTGGAATTCCTGTGCTCAGCGAATCTCAACTTCTGGCGAAACTGTCTGGGGCGGCCGATTGAAAAAGAAGGATGTCGACCACAAAGCACAAGGCCGGTTGATCCTCCTGGGCAACCCAAAAGGGGCAGTGTAATGGAGGCCCTACTTGCCGTCGCAGTGATCCTGATTGGTGCCTTCGCTTTCGCCTCCCTTGTCCAACGCTGGCTTTCCCCAAAACCGAAGGGTCCCCAAAATAACGTCGGCTCCCCTCAGATAATCGTGAAGGCTGAACCGCCGTCAACCGCACCGCCTTTTCCTCAAGAGCCGCGTGCGCCCGCTCCACGAGCGGTAGCCCCTCTTGCTGCCCTACAAAGAATCTATAGATCGCCGCTTCCTAGCAGATTCGTGGTCCTTGATTTGGAAACGACCGGCCTGAGCCCAGAAATCCACGAGATTATTGAGGTTGAAGCGATCCGAGCGGATCGCGACGCCGGGACCCAGACTATCTTTCAGCGACTCGTTCGGCCGCAGCAGAGAATTCCCGCGAACATTGTTCGGATGACAGGCATCTCCCAGGCAATGTTGGACGCCGATGGCTCCGCGTTGGGCGAGGTCCTCGCCGAGTTCCTCCAGTTCATTGAGGACCTACCGCTTGTGATCTTCAACGCTTCATTCGACATGAACTTCTTGCAAAATGCGGGCCACAAACACGGAATTCGTATTAGCAACCCTTACACCTGCGCGCTCCAACTCTCTCGGCATGCGTGGCCCGAACTTTCAAGCCATCGGCTCCAAGACATTGCGAGGTTCAGAAATCTTCCCCTCGACGACTCACACAGAGCGATAGGTGACTGTGAACGAACACTGCAGGTTTTTGTCGATGCAGCTAGTGCATGCAGCGGGCAGATAACCTGGACCGTTTGTGCGGCGGCAGTCGGCCTCGCACCGCGAAGTTCCTACGATGGAAGCGCCCTTAGGAGCCCTTCAAATTATGTGCGACAGGCGGCTCCGGAACTGCGAGGAATGGCTGGACTCTTATTGAGATTGGGGGTCCCTGGCGTCGGCGAACGGACATCTGAAGCCTTGGCTGACAAGTTTGGCTCCATCGACGCCCTAATGAGAGCATCTCCAGAGGAATTGGAGCGGGCGGAGCACGTGGGACCGCGGATTTCGGAGACAATCACGGACTTTTTTGCGCGCGACGCAAACCGCGAACTGATCGGCCGTCTGAAAGCCGCCGGCGTGGAGATGACGGCGGAGAAAAAGGTGCGCGAGGACAAGCTGGCGGGCTTGACGTTTGTGCTGACCGGGACTCTGCCAACACTTAGTCGGGAAGAGGCAAAAAAGCGGATCGAGGATGCCGGAGGAAAAACAGCGGGTTCCGTGAGCAGGAAGACCAGCTATGTTGTTGCAGGCGAAGACGCCGGATCCAAGTTGGATAAGGCAAAGTCGCTGGGGGTTCCGGTAATCGATGAAGCTGGACTATTGGCGATGCTGAGTGCCGAGGGTCAGACCGGAACATCGGGTTAACCGAAGTTGACCGTTTGGAATCGGCGGACCTCAGAACTGTTTTCAGGAACCGGCTCGACGCCGGACGGGGACGCTCGGGTTGCCGTTGCGGAGTTCGCGATTGCGCTCCCGGTTCCAGGCCTCAGCACGCCACTGGCGAGACGAAAAGCGGGGCGCGGGGTCTTGAGCGGCAGCAGGCGCGCCGAGCGGTTCAGAAGCCGGGCCGGGACACGGGCCAGGGAGCGACGGCTCGGGTGCAGCCGGAGGACGGCCAGGCGAGGGGACAAGCTCGGGGTGAGCGCGAAACGGCAGGGGCCGCGATGAAGCTGGTGCGGCGGGCCCTGAGGGCTTGATGAGGCGCGCGGACGACTCACCGTCGTCGTAGAGAGGGCCAGCCGCGATATAGCCGCCGGAAGCAACTTCGCGGCTCGAACCTCTGTCGGCAAGGCGGTCAGAGACTTCAAGTTCGTCTGCGCCAGCCTGCGCGCGGCCTGAGATGGCCTTGGCCATGAATTCATCTACGAGCTTGTGCAGGCAGGTTTGACCGCAGAGGTGCTTGGAACCAGGCCGCAGGCGGTTGCGCGAGCTCCATCCGGCAACCCGCAGCTCGCCTCCCTGATCGTAGGCCACAAACCAGTGGTTCGTCTGTCGCTTTTCACTTCCGCAAATGTCGCACGATATTGCCTGCCGGATCACCGATTTCCCCCAGTCCGCGCAGCTCTTCCCGCGGTGTGGATCGATCCGAGGGTTGAATTGCCTCAACAATGCAGAATCGGATTAAGCCAGATCAAGCATCGCAGATGTGAAAACTCTCGGAACGCCCTCTCTTCATTTCATCGCGAAATCGCGGGAGATTGATGAGAAGTGACGCGAGAGATTCGGGGCTTGGATCAATTTGGCAGCGGCGGGAGGCACTATGTGCCAATTCGGGACAAAAAGGTTGGAAAGCAGGATGGGAGTGAATCCGTGAAGAAATGAAGGATTGAGAAAGTAAACAGGTGCGCGAGTGAACTCAATGCACCCCAGTCAGGCTTGGAAATCACTGCCGTGGCGCGAAATAGCCCTTCTTGGCGCGCGCGGTGTAGCGCCGGTCATTGCAATAGAGATAGATAGTTCGGAACGAGCCATCCGTTTTGAAGTCGGCGGGGGTGTAGTCGAGGGCGTACTGGCTGCGCAATTCCTCTTCGATCTGCTTGAAGCTCGCTGACATCTCTTCGACGCTGGGCGGGAAAAATGTCTCCCCCCCAGTGGCCTCGGAGAGATCTTGAAGCGCCTTGTCGCCTTTGCCGCGGCTGGGCGTCCAGTTGGTGCTGATGGCGAAGATGATGGTTTCGGCGCGTTCGCACTCCTTGATAGCCTCGTCCGGTCGGACACGGGACTGGTTATCGTCGCCGTCGGAAAGCAGAACAATGGCCTTGCGGACCGGTTCGCGGTCGCGGGAGAGATCGAGCAGCTTGTCGCGGCAGGCGGTGTAAACAGCGTCGTAGAGTGCGGTTCCGCCTCCGGGACGCAGACGATTGATGCCGTTCTCAAGACCGTCGATGTTGTTGGTCCAGTCCTGGGTGACTGTGGGCGTCACGTCGAATCCCATCACAAAGGCGCGATCGCTTTTGGCCTTGAGTATATCGAGTAGAAACTCAATTGCAGATTGCTGCTCAAACTGGAATCGCGAACGGATCGACGTGCTGGCGTCGATGACGATGCCGACGCGCAGCGGCAGGTTGATTTGCTGGCGGAAGTAATTGATCTTGGCCGGCGCCTTCTGGTCGTCAAGCAGGGCGAAGTCGCTCTGCTGCAGATTGGGGATATAGTGGCCGTGCTTGTCGGTCACGGTGAAAATGAGGTTGACCTCGTTAACGCCGAGATGGATAACGGCCGGGGCGCTTTGGTCGGGCTGCTGTTCAGGCTGCGTCGCGGGAGCCTGCGTCGCGGGAGCCTGCGTCGCGGGAGCCTGCGTGGCGGGAGCGGTTTGCGGCGCGGGCGTGGCGGGCTGCTGGGCTTCCAAAGCCGAAAAGGCGAAAACGCCGAGGCAAAATAGAACGAGAATGCGTTGGATCATATCTTCCTCATTCTATCAATCGCGGTTGGTGTTCTTTCGGGATCTGACTTTGCGCGCGGAAGTTGAGCGCGTGACGACCCCGTTGGCTTTCTTGCGTGCTGGGAGGGCTTTCCGGGCGAGAGCGGATTTGCGGGCTGGTGCAGCTTTCTGCTGACTCGCTCTGGCCTCTACCTCTGCCTCCGCCTCCGCCGCTCGCTCGGCTTCGGCCGGGGAAATCGATCGATCCGGGATTCCAGTGCGCTTTGGCGGCGCTGAAGATTTGCCGGGCGCCTCAAGGCGTGTGAGGAATGACTCGAGATCCGGCGGCAGCGGCGCTTCGAGGCTGATGAGCTTGCCCGTGCGGGGGTGGGGAAACTCCAGATGGGCAGCGTGGAGGAAGTTGCGGCCGAGGACAAGGCGCTCCGGGTTGAGACCGCGGCGTGCCGCCCGGGAAGAAGCGGATTGCGCGGCAACCTGGTCGGTGAGCTGACCCGCGCCGCCGTAGAGCGTGTCGCCCACCACCGGATGCCCTATCGACGCCATATGCACGCGAATCTGGTGAGTGCGGCCGGTCTCGATGCGGACACGAACAAGCGTGAAACGGCCGAAGCGGGTCTTGAGTCGGCGGACAACCTCCCAATGGCTGACAGCGGAGCGCGCGTTGTCCATGGGCTTGGTGGTCATGCGTGTGCGGCGGACCGGGTCGCGCGCAATAGCGGAGTTGATGGTTCCCTTTTCGCGTTCAACCTCATCCTGGACGAGCGCGATGTAGGTCTTGCGCACCTGCCGCGAAGAAAACATCTGGCCGAGCGCTGCGTGAGCGCGATCATTCTTGGCTACGATGATCAGGCCGCTCGTGCCCTTGTCGAGGCGGTGAACGATTCCGGGGCGCAACTCGCCGCCCGTGGCAGAAAGCTTGCTGAAGCGGTGGAGGAGCGCGTTCACGAGGGTTCCGCGGCTGCGCGCGTCCTCGCTTTGCCCGGACCCGGCGTGAACCATCATGCCGGCGGGTTTGTTGATCACGGCAAGGTCGGAGTCCTCATAGACGACTTCGAGGGGAATGTCCTCGGGCGTGGCTTTGAGGGGCGCGGGATGGGCTTCGCCCGTAACGCGAATGGATTCGCCCCCTCGAAGTTTGAACGACGCTTTCTCCGCGCTGCCGTTGACCAGAACGCCGCCCTGATCGATAAGAAGCTGGATGCGAGATCTGCTGACGGAAGTTGCGGCGTTGAACGCCGGGGCGGGCTTAGCGACTGGAAACTCGGTCGCCTCAAGGAATTCGTTGGCCTCCATTTCGTCGGTCGAATCAATCTCCGCGAGCAAAGCGTCTGCGCGACCAGCTTCACCAGTTTGCGGCTGAGCGGACAGATGCTCGGCGAGAAACTTGTCGAGGCGCTGACCCGCGACCGCGGCCGGTACAACGAATTCGCTTAGATGCTCAGCCATGCACAGCCTCGATGGATCGCTTTGCCTGGTTGCGCTCAAGCAGGATCGCCGCCCCAATGAGGACGAAAAGAATCGCCGCCAGCTGCGGGCCGTCGAGCGCGCCACCGAGAATTGACCCTCGGCCTTCTGTGTCGCGCCAGAGTTCCGTGACGTAAATGGAGAAGCCTGCACCGAGAAGAAAGATGCCGGCGACGTCGCCTGCGCGACGGCGCACGGGGAGAACGACGAGCAGAAAAAGCGCAAGTGTCAGAAATGCCAGCGCTGCGTAGGCCTGAACGGGATGAAGAGGAACACCCAGGGGCGTGCCGCTCCAGCGCGCGGCCAGAATGTCGGTGTAGGTAACGGCCCAGCGGACCGAGGAATCTGTCCCGTAACCGGAGCCGGCCAGCAGCGCGCCGAGCTGTTCAAAGACGAGGCCAAGAGCAAGCGGGGCGGCGAGCGCATCGGCTGTGGCAGCGAGAGGCATCTGCCTGCGGAGCGCGTAGACATAGGCCACGACGAGCGCCGCAAGCACACCGGCCGAGGCCAGCAGCGGATGGTGAATCATAGCAAGGGCGAGGAACCACCGCGGATGACGGCCGAGATCACGCCAGTTGAATAGCATGAGCAACAGGCGCTGAACGAGAATCGCGGCGAAGAGAGAGAGGATGGAGAGACTCCAGACATGCGCGGGATTGACGCGAACGATGCGCGCAGTGCGTTGAGCGAGGAGCAGCCCGGCTAAAGCCCCGAGCGCTGCAAATGCGCCGTAAGAAGGAACGAGCAACGCTCCGATGTGAAAGAGAACGGGATGCACGTGAGCAAGAATAGTGCATCACGGCACAAGAAGAGTAGAAGCCGACCCGCTGGGCCGTGAGCAATGCGCAGGTGAACCCGTCCTAAGACGGTGGAGCTCTCCGCGGTTCGTTAGGCATTCCGGACTGGCGGACACGGCACACGGAACCGATTGTCGAGTCGAGCCCCTGTTCAATGAATGTTGGTTCAACCTGCGTTGACCACCCACCTGCTTTGCAGGCCGGTTTCTATTGCGGATAGTATGGGTCGGCGCGCTGAATTGCAAGTCTTGTGCGAAAAGGGCCGGGTGTGGTACGTTGACGCGCTCAATATTTCGGAACGAGCAAAACAAAAGTGAACGGACAATGACTGCGGCGTAATTTTGCACTGTTCTCAGCAAGTGCAGATGTCCGGTTTTCTAAGCAAGTGAAATGTCCGGTTTAAT
>Ga0302324_100017816_pt1 | contig 14049 bp, 10 predicted proteins | sample Palsa_T0_1_FD_201949 | JGI IMG/M metagenome (GOLD analysis project Ga0302324, IMG submission 201949) | Peat permafrost microbial communities from Stordalen Mire near Abisko, Sweden - Palsa_T0_1 | ecosystem: Environmental > Terrestrial > Soil > Palsa > Peat permafrost | place: Sweden: Abisko... | reverse complement strand
ATTGCCGCCGAATGGATTGCCGATGCCGATATTGTCGCGGGGGCCCAAGGTGCTCTCGCGGTAGCCGCGGACGCTGTCCGGACCGCCGGCGAAGTAGTTCAAGTACGGCGGCAGGAAGGTGGTCTTGCCGAGCGAGTTGGCGTAATCGATGCTGGCGTTATAGGAGATCAGCCATTTCTTGTACACGGGAATGTACTGCAGGAATTGAAAGTTCGTCGCGAAGTACTTGACCTGACTGCCGGGCAGCGCGTAGCGGGCGGAGACCGCGACATGCGTGCCGCGGTCGGCGAAAATGGCCCGATTGCGCGAGTCGAAATTCCAGCCGCCGCTCACCTCGTACGTGTAGAAGTTGCTCCCGTAGACGGTATACGGGCTATCCAGCGAGTTGATGATGTTGTCGCCATTGGTGTCGTCCAAGTAGCGCGTGAAGGTGTTGCCGTTGTGCTGCACCCAGTCGATCGCCTGCTGCGAGCTGTAACCCTGCGACACCACCAGCTCGTTCTTGTTGGCCGAGAGGCCGGCCTGCAGATATTGGTACTCGGTGATGGGGTAGGAAAAGCTGTTCGCCAGCGTCAATTGCTTGGTCGAGAACTTCGAGGCCGCCGCCACGAATTGCGTGACGTCGCGGTAGGTCAGCGAGAGCGTGCGCGCGATGCCGTCGATCGTGACGTAGGGGTTGGTCTGCGCAAGGGTGTAGGTCTTGCTGTACTTGCCGGCGTTCACTTCGAGCGCCACCCGGTCCCCCGAGCCCATGAAGTTGCTGTGCACGAAGTTGCCGTTGATGCTGAATTTCTGCGCTTCGGAATAGCCGATGCCGCCGCCGAACTGTCCCGGCAAGCCCTCCTTGATGTTGTAGTCGACGTCGACGAGATCGGCGCTGCCGGCGACGGGCTTGGTCTCGAACTCCACCTTCTCGATGTACGGCAAGCGCTGCAGCCGCTCCTTGGAGCGCTCGATGGCGGAATTCGACAGCCACCCGCCCTCGAGCTGACGCATCTCGCGCCGCAGGGTCTCGTCGTTGATCGCGGTGGTGTTGTTGAAATTGATATGCCGCACGTACACGCGATTGCCCGGCTCGATGAAGAACGTCAGCGAGACCGTCTTCTTGTCGTTGTCGGGCGTCGGCACCGGATCGATCTTCGAGAAGGCATAGCCGTCCGCGCCGAGGCGGTAGCTCATGAGCTCCTGCGAGCTCGTCACCAGCTTCCGCGAGAAGATCTCGCCGGGATGGATCAAGAGAAGCTTGCGCAGCTGCTCCTCGGGGACCACCATCGTGCCCGCGAGCTTGATCTCCGAGACCCGGAAAACATCACCCGGGTTGACGTTGATGGTGATGTACATGTCGCTTTTTTCGGGCGCGATCGTGACTTGCGTCGATTCGATCTGAAAGTTGGCGTAGCCGCGGTCCATGTAATAGGAGCGCAGCTTCTCCAGATCGCCCGTCAAGGATTCCCGCGAGTAGCGATCATCCTGCTTGTACCAGGACAGGATGTTCGGGGTGTGCAGCTCGAAGGTGGAGAGAATCTCCTTGTCCTGGAACTTGCTGTTGCCCACCAAATTGATCATCTCGATCTTGGCGCGCTTGCCTTCCTTGATGTCGACCAGCACGTCGACCTTGTTGCCCGGCAAGTCCGTGACCTTGGTGTCGACGCGCACGGCATACTTGCCGCGGCTGAAGTACTGATCCGTGAGATACTGCTTCACCTCGTCGAGCACCGATCGATCGAAGGTCTTGCCTTGAGCGAGGCCGACGTTGCGCAAGCTCTTGGTGAGATCCTCGGTCTTGATGTCCTTGTTACCCTTGACCTCGAACTTGGCGATCGACGGCCGCTCCACCACCACCACGAGCAGCGTGTTGCCCTCGCGGCGCAGCTCCACGTCGCGGAAGAATCCGGTCGCGTACAGGGCACGCATCGCTTCGCCGATGCGCTGCTGGTCGAGATGATCGCCGATGTTCACCGGCAGATAGTTAAATACCGTCCCCTCGGAGATGCGCTGCAGACCCTCGACGCGGATATCCCCGACCACGAAGCTCGACTCGCCGCTCGGCTGAGCCGGCGGCTGGGGCGCAGCGGGCACGGGCCCTTGCGCAGCGGGCGACGGCCCTTGCGCGGGCGCGCCGGAGGGAGGCGGAACGGCGGGCGGCGGGCCCTGCGGCACGGGCTGCGAGCGCAGGGGAGCTCCCAAGGGCTGGATAGCGATCGCCACCAGGCAAATCAGCCGGGTCTTAATCCGCACGCGACGACCGCATGCAATCTCGATGGGCAGCGGCGCGCCGCCCAGGCGGCGCAAACTCGACGTAGATCATGATGTCCCGTTAATTCAAATGTCTGGAAATGTCGTTATAGAAGGCGAGGCTCATCAATACGACCAGCAAGGCGATTCCGACCTGCTGGCCGAAATTCTGAGCCCGCTCGGAGAGCGGGCTTCCCTTGACGGCTTCCACCAATTGATAAACCACTTGCCCGCCATCCAGTAGCGGGACCGGCACGAGATTGAGCACTCCCAGGCTCACACTGATGATCGCCAGAAACGCGAGAAACGCCGTGGGGCCAAGATAGGCACTGATGCCCGCGAACTCCGCGATGCTGATCGGACCGGAGATGTTCTTCGCGGAGACCTCGCCCGTGAGGATGCGCCAGAGCATCTGCACGGTGAGGGCGGACATCTCCCAGGTCTTGCGCACCCCCACATCGAGCGCCTGCAAAGGACCCGAGCGATGCGTCTCGACATACCCCGCCGGCCAGCTACGCTGCCCCTCCGACAGCGTGATGCCCAATCGCCCGATGGTGCGGCCCTGATCCACCACGCGCGGAACGGCGGTATCGAAGGTGAGCCGCTGACCGCCCCGCTCCACGCCGATCGACAGGGTCCTGCCCGGCGCACCGCTCACCGCCTCGATGAATTGCGATCCATTGGCGAGCGCCTGGCCGTCGACCGACACCACCTTGTCGCCGGCGCGCAGGCCCGCGCGCTCGCCGGCGCTGCCCACGGGCGCCGACTGCACCAGGGTGTCCGCCCGCCAGGTCGAGAGATCAACCCCTAAGCCCGGCAACAGGCGACCCGGCTCGGTGAGCTCGCGCGCATCCGACGAAAGGTGAAGCGTCAGCGGAACCTCGGCGCCGGACCGGCGCACCACGATCGGAATGGCGGCGTCGCCGGAGACGGCGCGCAGCAAATCGATCTGCAACTCCTCGGTATCGGCGACCCGGTAATCGCCCACGCGCACGATCTCATCGCCGCTTCTGAGGCCGGCCGCGGCGGCCGGGCTGTCGAGGCGCACCTGCCCCACGATGGGCCTGACGACCTCGGTCCCCGCCATGGCGAGAATCGCGTACAGAAGCGCGGCGAAGATGAGATTCATCGCAGGGCCCGCGAGCAGCACCGCGATCCGATGCGCGATGGGACGGCGCGTGAAGGAGCGATGCAGTTCCGCGGGATCGACGTCGCCCTCGCGCTCGTCGAGGAGCTTCACATAACCGCCGAGTGGAATCGCGGCCAGGCAGTACTCCGTACGATCTCGATCGCGCCCGACGCGCTTCCAGAGCGGCTTGCCGAAGCCGATGCTGAAGCGCAACACCTTGAAGCCGAGCTTCTTCGCGACCCAGTAGTGCCCGAACTCGTGGACCGCGACCAATATCCCGATCGCAACCAGGAAGGCGGCGATGAAAATCACTATCTTCATGCGTGAGCTCCAGAGCTAAGCTCTATCAAGGTGTTCGCCAGGCGCCGCGCAGCGGCGTCGGCATCCAACACATCGCCGAGCGTTCGAACCGGGCGTGCGTCGAGGCGCTGCAACACTTTGTCAATGACCGTGCAAATCCCCGTAAAGTTCAAGCGCCTCTCGAGAAACGCCCGCACCGCCGCCTCGTTCGCCGCGTTGAGGATGGCCGGCGCCGTGCCTCCGGCGCGCGCCGCGGCCCGCGCGAGCCCGAGACTCGGGAAACGGGCGTGATCCGGCGGCTCGAAGTCCAAACGCCCCACCAGGCTCAAATCCAGCGATTGTACACCGGAAGCGACCCGCTCCGGCCAGGCAAGCGCGTGTGCAATGGGCGTCCTCATGTCGGGCGCGCCCAGCTGGGCGAGGAGCGAGCCGTCCGCGTATTCGACCAGCGAATGCACGAGGCTCTGCGGATGGACCACGACGTTCACTTGCGTTTCGGGCAAGTTGAACAGCAGCGTCGCCTCGATCACCTCGAGCCCCTTGTTCATGAGCGTCGCCGAATCCACCGAGATTTTGCGGCCCATCTTCCAGCGCGGATGATCGCAGGCCTCGTCGGGCGTGACGTTATCGAGACGCGCCAGGTCCGTGAGGCGGAAAGGGCCGCCCGACGCGGTCAAGATCACGCGCACCACGCCGCGCGCTGTCTCGCCGGGAAGATAGCCGGCCGGCATACATTGGAAGATGGCGTTGTGCTCGCTGTCGATCGGGATGATCTCGGTGTTGGCGCGCCGTGCCTCCTCCATGAGAAGCCGGCCGGTCATGACCACCGCCTCCTTGTTCGCGAGCAGCACCCGCTTGCCGGCGCGCACCGCGGCCAGTGTCGGCATCAGTCCGGCGGCCCCGACGATTGCCGCCATCACCACATCAACGTTGTCGCCCGTGACCTCGGCGGCCAGAGCCTCCGCACCGCTCTCGACGCGGGTGCGCGAGCCCAAGGCTTTGAGCGCAGCGCGCGCCTCTCCTGCGGCCTGTGGGTCCGCCAGCACGACGACGTCCGGCTGGAACTGCCGGGCCTGCTCGACCACCGTCTGCCAGCTGCCGTTCGCGCACAGCACCGCGACGCGAAAGCGCTCGGGATGCAAGGCAACCACCGCGAGCGTCGAGCGCCCGATGCTGCCGGTCGCTCCCAGAATGGCGATGCCTCGCGGCGCGCTCATACGATCACTCCTGATCCGAACAATCCCAGGGCATAGAGCGGCGCGGCGGCCGTCACGCTGTCGATGCGGTCGAGAATGCCGCCGTGCCCCGGCAACAGCACGCCCGAGTCCTTGAGGCCGGCCGAACGCTTGAACATGCTCTCCGTCAAATCGCCGATCACCGAAAAGACGCCCACCGCGCACCCGAACGGCACGCAGACGCCGGCCGGCAAGCCGAAGTACACCGCCCCTCCCCAGGCGACCAGGGCGACGGTGACGAGTCCGCCGACGGCCCCTTCCCAGGTCTTGCCGGGGCTCACCTGCGGTGCGAGCTTGCGCTTGCCGAGACTCCGTCCGACGAAGTACGCGCCGATGTCCGCCGCGACGACCAGAAACACGAGCCACAGGACGATTTCCGGCCCGCGTATGGGCCCGCGGCTCGCCCGGTCGAGCCGGGCGAGGGCCACGAACGCCGGCACCAGCACCGGAATGCCGCAGAGGAGTGCGAGCCGCGGCTGGTGCTTCACCGGGGCGAACACGAGCCAGAGAAAAGCGGCCACCCACCAGGCGCAGGCGAGCACGAGGAGCGTGAGCAGATGCGGGGGCTCCTCGGTCCAGCGCCAGCTGAGAGTGAGCAGCACCGCGATGGCGGCCGCATAGGCCGCACGTGCCGCTCTTGATTGCAGACCGCCGAAACCCGCCCACTCCCAGGCGCCGGCAGTCAGCACCGCGCCGAACCCGAACGCCGTCCAATCGGGTTTCAGCAAAAAAAGGCCCGCGAAAAGCACGCAACCCAGGATGCACGCCGTGACGATCCGCAGCTTAAGCATCGGCCTTCACGCCGATCTGCGCCGAGGTCTTGCCGAAACGCCGCTCGCGTTGCGCGAACAACTTGAGCGCGGCATCCAACTCCGCCGCACCGAATTCCGGAAACAGCACGTCGGTGAAGTACAGCTCCGCGTACGCGAGATTCCACAAAAGGAAATTGCTGATGCGCTGCTCCCCGCCGGTGCGGATGAGCAGATCCGGGTCCGGCATGCCGGCGAGCGCGAGTCGCGATGCGATGTGCGCCTCGTCGATTTCCTCCGGCCGCAGCGTGCCGGCGGCGACTTCGCCGGCGAGCGAACGACACGCTTGCGCGATGTCCCAGCGACCGCCATAGGCAAAGGCGACGCACAGCACCAGCCCGGTGTTGCACCGCGTGAGCGCTTCCGCCCGCGCCATGGCGCGGGCGATCTCGGTGCCGAGCACACTGCGATCCCCGACGAACTTCATGCGCACTTGATTTTCGTGCAGGTCCGATACCTCGCGCGCGAGCGATTCGAGCATGAGCTTCATGAGCAAGCCGACCTCGTCCGGCGGCCGCCGCCAGTTCTCGCTCGAGAATGCGAACAGCGTGAGATAGCGGACATTGCGGCGGATGCAGGCCTCGACCACCCGGCGCACGACCTTGACGCTCGCGCGATGACCCGCGGATCGCGGCATGCCGCGAGAACGGGCCCAGCGGCCGTTGCCGTCCATGATGATTGCGACGTGTTGCGGCGTATCGGCCATCGTCGGGTCGAGGCTATGCGGGTCGGCTAGACCTGCATCAACTCCTTCTCTTTTTCCGCCATTGCATGGTCGATCTCGGCCACGTGTTTGTCCGTGAGCTTCTGGATCTCCTCCTGCGCGCGCCGCTCCTCGTCCTGGGCGATCAGCTTCTCCTTCAGCATTTCCTTCAGCTCGGTCATGACCTCCCGGCGCACGTTGCGCACCGACACTCGAGCGCTCTCCGCCTCCGAGCGCACGACCTTGGTGATGTCGCGCCGCCGCTCCTCGGTGAGCGCCGGCATGGCGATGCGGATCAAGGTGCCCGCCGTATTGGGGGTCAGTCCCAGGTCGGACTTGTAGATCGCCTTCTCGATCACCGCCACCATGGACTTCTCCCACGGCGTGACCGTGAGCGTGCGCGCATCCTCGGTCGCGATGTTGGCGACCTGATTGAGCGGCATCTCGGAGCCGTAGTAATCCACCTTGATGTGCTCGATCAAGCTCGTATGCGCGCGCCCCGTGCGCAGCTTCTTCAATTGGTCCCTGAAAGCCGCTACGCACTTTTGCATGCGCTGGGTCGCGTCCTTCTTGATGTCGCCGATCATACCTTCCCCTCTCGCGGCTCGGCGGAGACGACCGTGCCCACATCCTCGCCCAACACGATTCTCATCAGATCTCCCGCGTGGAACAGATTGAACACCTGCAACGGCAAGTTGTTCTCGCGGCACATGACGATCGCCGTGGCATCCATGACGTTGAGACGATCGCTCAGCACCTTGTCGTAGGTCAAATGCGTGTAGCGCCGCGCTTCGGGGTGCCTGAGCGGATCGGCGTCGTAGACCCCATTCACCTTGGTCGCCTTGAGCAGGATCTCCGCGTTGATCTCGATGGCGCGCAAGGATGCGGCGGTGTCGGTCGTGAAGAACGGGTTGCCCGTGCCGGCGCCGAAAATCACCACGCGGCCCTTCTCGAGATGGCGCACGGCGCGCCGCCGGATGTAGTCCTCGCAGACCTCGTTGATGCGCAGCGCCGACATCACCCTGGCGTATGTGCCCAGAGCCTCGAGAGCGTCCTGCAGAGCGAGCGCATTCATCACCGTGGCGAGCATGCCCATATGATCGGCGGTCACCCGGTCCATGCCGGCGCGCGCGAGACCCGCACCACGGAAGATGTTGCCGCCGCCGAGTACCACGGCCACTTGTACGCCCATCTGAGTCAGGTCTCGGATCTCCCCCGCGATGCGCCTGAGCATGCTGGGATCGATGCCGTAATCCTCATTGCCGAGAAGCGCCTCGCCGGACAGTTTGACGAGGATTCGTCCGTAGCGTGCGGTAGGTGTTGCATCCGTCATGATCTCGTACCCTACTATAAAAGACCCCGCCGGGGCGGGGTCTTTCGATTCAGTGCGATGAGGCTAGCGCTGATGGGGGCTGGCTTTCACCTGCGCCATCACCTCGCCGACGAAGTCATCCTGTTTCTTCTCGATGCCGGCCCCTACCTCGTAACGCACGAACTCGACCACCCGCGCGCCCGACTTTTTCAGGAGCTTCTCCACGGTGATCTCCGGATCCTTGACGAAGGGCTGGCCGAGGAGCGTGATCTCCGCGAGGTACTTGCGCAGCCGTCCCTCGACCATCTTGGCGATGATCTCAGGTGGCTTCTTCTCGCCCTTGGTCTGCTCGGTGAGAATCTCGCGCTCCTTGTCGAGCACCAGGGCGGGCACCGCGCTCGCGTCCACGTAGGCGGGATTGATCGCCGCCACGTGCATGGCGAGATCGCGCGCCAAGGACTCGCTGCCGCCCTCGAGGGCGACCAAGCTACCGATGCGCGTGCCGTGCAGATAATCTCCGAGCGCGCCGGGGGCGCTCACCCGGACGAAGCGGCGCACGGCGATGTTCTCGCCGATCTTCGCGATCAGCGCACGCCGCCGCTCCTCGAGGGTCGCGCCGCCCACATTAAGCTGCACGAGCGCTTCGACGCTCGGCGCGGGATGCTCGAGGGCGGCATGCGCCACGTCGCGTGCGAAGGCCTGGAACTCCTCGCTCCGCGCGACGAAATCCGTCTCGCAGTTCACCTCGATCATGGCGGCGCTCTTGCCGGATCGGTGCACGGCGACGGTCCCCTCGGCAGCAACTCGCGTGGCCTTTTTATCCGCCTTCGCGAGCCCGCTCTTGCGCATGAGCTCGGCCGCCGCATCCAGATCGCCCTTGGTCTCCACCAGAGCCTTCTTGCATTCCATCATGCCCGCGCCCGTGCGCTCGCGCAGCTGCTTGACCGTATCCGCCGTGATGTTCATGGTGTCCTGCAAAGCGGCCGCAAACCGCCGCTCCCTCGCGTTACTCGGATGAACCGCGGCAGGCGAGCGTTCGCCCGCCGCGGAATGGAATCAAGCCCCGCGCACCGGCGTGCGCCGGCCCGGAGGGCGACGCCGCGGAGCGCTGGCCGGCCGCTGCTCCGCGGGCGGCGTGTCGGCGGCGTCGACGTCGTCGCCTTCCGTCTCCACCTCGTCGAGGTGAGCGACTGCGGCGGCCGCAACGCCCGGGATGACCGTAACCGGGACCTTGCGGCGCGGTGGCGGCTTCTTGACTCGCGCCGCGGACGGCGCCGGTCGGCGGGCCGCCGCGCGCTTCCTTGGATTGCCCTCCTCGTCGAGTTCCACGAACTCGTCCTCTCCGACCGGCATCTGCGGAAGCGATGCCTTGCCTTCGAGCACCGAGTCGGCGACGCCGCCGGCATAGAGGAGAATGGCGCGCATGGCATCGTCGTTTCCCGGAATCACATAATCGATGCCGTCGGGCGAGCAATTGGTGTCGACGACCGCCACGACCGGAATGCCGAGCTTCTTCGCCTCGTGGATGGCGATCTCCTCGTGACCGACGTCGATCACGAACAGCGCATCGGGGAGCGCGGTCATCTCACGGATGCCGCCGAGGCTGCGCAGCAGCTTCTCCATTTCTCGGCGCAGCATCTGCGCCTCTTTCTTGCCGCGGCGCTCGAGGGATCCGTTTTGCGCCATCTCGTCGAGCTCGTTCAAGCGCTTGATCGACTGGCGGATGGTCTTGAAGTTGGTGAGCATGCCGCCCAGCCAGCGCTGGTTTACATAGGGCATGCTGCATCGCGTAGCTTCCTTTTGAATGGCATCACGCGCCGAGCGCTTGGTGCCCACGAAAAGGATCTTGCCCCCATTGGCCGCCACGTTCTTGATGAACGCCGCCGCCTGAGAATAGAGGGGCTGGGTCTTCTCCAGATTGATTATGTGGATCTTGTTTCGTTCGCCGAAAATGAAAGGCGCCATTTTCGGGTTCCAGAAGCGGGTCTGGTGTCCGAAATGGACACCCGCTTCCAGCATCTGTCGCATCGACACGCTGGCCATACTTACTCCTTGGTCGGGTTGAGCCTCCGCGTGTCCCGATCGGCAACCCGAGACCCTTGAAACTGCGGACCGAAGCCTGCAGATTCAAGGGCTTGTTCGGGCACCCGGCCGACCGTGACGACACGCGTGCGGGGTTGTTAAAAATAGCCGCGCTTTATACCATGGCCCTAATCGAAAACCAAGTTCGAGCCCCTTATGAATGTCACGGTCAAGACCGCGGACGAACAGGAAAAAATGCGCACCGCGGGGCGCTTGGCGGCCAGCGTGCTCGACATGATCGAGCCCTACGTGCAGCCCGGCGTGACCACCGATGAGCTCGACAAGCGCTGCTACGACTTCATCGTGGACAATCTCAAGTCCGTCCCTGCGAACCTCAACTATCGAGGCTTTCCGAAGACTATCTGCACCTCGGTCAACCACGTGGTTTGCCACGGCATCCCGGGCGATAAGCGGCTGAAGAACGGCGATATCATCAATATCGACGTGACCGTGATCCGCGAGGGCTTTCACGGCGACACCAGCCGCATGTACCTGGTGGGCACCCCGAGCGTGCTCGCGCGACGGCTCACCCGGGCGTGCTACGAGGCCATGTGGCAGGGTATCGAGGTGGTCAAGCCGGGCGCACAACTCGGCGACATCGGCCACGCCATCCAGAACTTTGCGGAGAGCAACGGATTCTCCGTGGTCCGCGAATACTGCGGACATGGCATCGGCCGCGTGTATCATGAGGATCCGCAGGTGTTGCACTACGGCAAACCGGGGACGGGGCTCGAGCTCGTGACGGGCATGACCTTTACCATCGAACCCATGATCAACGCCGGGCGGCGCGATGTGCGCCTCCTGAACGACGGCTGGACCGTGGTAACGCGCGACCAGTCCCTGTCCGCGCAGTGGGAACACACGGTCCTGGTCACCCCGTCCGGGTACGAGGTGCTCACCCTGGGCGCCACAGCGGCGCAGAACACCGCTGCGGTCGCTTCTTGAGCGCCGGAGCCAAGTTCCTCGATCACAGCGCTGATTGGGCCTATTTGTCGGCCGTTCCAGAAGGCTTGCGCACCGGCGAGTATTCGCCCGCAGTGTTTCGCCAGGTGCTCGACGGCGGCACCGATCTGTTGCGCGAGCGCTTCGCCGCCGGCGAGGCGGTGGAAGACCTGGTGCGCGACCGCGCGCGGCTGGTGGACGTGGCGCTGCGCGCCGCCTGGACCCGGCACGCCGGCCGCTATGCCGGAGATCTTGCGCTCGTGGCGGTGGGCGGCTACGGCCGGGGCGAGCTGCACCCGTGCTCCGACATCGACATCATGGTGCTGTTGCCGAAGAGCGATTCCGCCGACTGGCAACCGGACATCGAGCGCTTCCTCACCTTCCTCTGGGACATCGGCCTCGAGGTCGGGCACAGCGTGCGCTCGATCGACGATTGCCAGCGCGAAAGCCTCGCCGACATCGGCGTCGCCACCACGCTGTTCGAGGCGCGGCTGCTCGCCGGACCCGAGCCCCTGTTCGCCGGTATGCGGCGCGCGCTCGCGCCGGACCGCCTGTGGTCCTCGCAGGACTTCTTCGAGGCCAAGGTCAAGGAACAGGCAGAGCGCCACCACCGCTACTTCGATACCGCATACAACCTCGAGCCCAACGTCAAATCGAGCCCGGGGGGCCTGCGCGACATCCAGACCATCGGCTGGGTCGCCAAGCGCCACTTCGGCACCGACACGCTCGATGAGCTGGTGGCTCACGGTTTTCTGACGCGCGAAGAGCTGCGCAAGCTCAAGGCGGGCCAGGCGTTCCTCTGGAAGGTACGCTTCGGGCTGCACGTGCTCACCGGCCGCCGCGAGGACCGCTTGCTGTTCGATTACCAGATCAAGCTCGCGAAGCTCTTCGGCTACGAGGATGCGAGCTTCACGTTGGCGGTCGAGCAGCTCATGCAGAAGTACTACCGCACCGTGATGGACGTGAGCCTGCTCAACGAAATGCTGCTGCAGCTCTTTCGCGAGGCGATACTGACCCAGACCCGCCCGCCGATCCCCCTCAACGCGCGCTTCCAGATCCGCAACGACTATCTCGAAGTCGCTCATCCCGACGTGTTCGATCGCAATCCGTCGGCGCTCCTGGAATTGTTCGTGCTCCTGCAGCAGCACCCGGAGCTGCGCGGCGTGCGTGCCGAGACCATCCGTCTCATCGGCTTAGCACTATCGCTGATCGATGAGGAATTCCGCCAAAATCCGCGACACCACCGGCTGTTCATGGAAATTCTCTGCGCCCCGGTCGGAGTCACGCACGAGCTGCGGCGCATGAACCTGTACGGAGTTCTCGGCCGCTACATTCCGGCGTTCGGTCGCGTGGTCGGACGCATGCAGTACGACTTGTTCCACGCGTATACCGTGGATGCTCATACCCTCTTCGTCGTGAGTAACCTGCGGCGCCTGGCGATGCCGAAGTACAACCACGAATTTCCGATGTTGAGCCAGATCATGCAGTCCCTGCCGCGCCAGGAGCTCGCCTATCTCGCCGCGCTGTTTCACGACATCGCGAAAGGCCGCGGCGGGGATCACTCGGAGCTCGGCGCGGTCGACGCCGAGGCCTTCTGCCTGGAACAGGGACTCGGGCGCTACGAGGCACGACTCGTGGCCTGGCTCGTGCGCAATCACCTGATCCTATCCATCACGTCCCAGAAGAAGGACATCAGCGATCCGGACATCATTCACGACTTTGCGCGCCGCGTGGGCGATCAGGCCCACCTCGACTATCTGTACGTGCTCACCGTCGCCGACGTGCGCGGCACCAACCCGAAGCTGTGGAATGCCTGGAAGGCGCGGTTGTTCGAGGAGTTCTACGAGCGCACCAAGCGCGCGTTGCGCCGCGGCCTCGAGACACCGGTCGATCAAGACGAATTGATCCGCGAGACTCAGCAGGCCGCGCGTGGCAAGATCCCTGCGCTGGAGCCCGAGCAGATCTCGCAGGTATGGTCGCAGTGGACCGACGCGTATTTCCTGAGGTACACGCCCGAGGAGATCGCCTGGCAGACCGCCCTCCTCGCCGACCGGCGTCCCGACGACGAGTCGCCCTTAGTCGCGGTCCGGCAACTCGCGGAGCGCGGCGGCACCGCCGTACTCACCTACACCCGCCGGCTCGCGCACAGCTTCGCCCGCACCACGGCGGTGCTCGACCAGATGGGTCTCAACGTCGTCGATGCGCGCCTCATCACGAGCGCGAACGGCTTCACATTGGAAACCTACGTGGTTCTCGAGGACAACGGCGCGGTGATCGCCGATTCCGCCCGAATCCGCGAGATCGAGCGCGGCTTGGCGCGCGCCCTGCAGCAGGCACAGGCGCCGCTCACTGTGACGCGGCGCGCCCCGCGGCAGGTGCGCATGTTCTCGACGCCGACGAACGTCAACTTCAGCCTGGATACGCGCAACAACCGCACCATCCTCGAGCTGATCGCGGCCGACCGCCCGGGTCTTTTGTCCGAGGTCGGCAAGGTGTTCAAGGCCGAGGGTGTCGACATCAACGGAGCCAAGATCATGACGGTCGGCGAGCGCGCGGAGGACGTCTTCTACATCACGGACATGGAGGGCCGGGTGCTCGATCGAGAGGCCTGCGGACGCGTGCAGGAAGCCCTGGTGCGGGCGCTCGACCGCCGCGAATCGGCACGGCCGTGAGCGACTTGGGCGAGCTGCGTGCGCTCATCGAGAGCGCGTACGAGGAGCGGGCGGAGCTCTCTCATGAGAATGCCTCGCGCGACCTGCGCGGCGCCGTCGAGACCTTGATCGAGGAGCTCGATGCCGGCCGTCTGCGCGTCGCCGAGAAGCGCGGCGGCGCATGGCACGTCAACCAATGGCTGAAGAAGGCCGTACTGCTCTCCTTCCGCATCGCGCAGAACTCTGCCGCGAGTGCCGGGCCCATGCGGTTCTACGACAAGGTGCCCCTCAAGTTCGCGGCCTGGAAGGAGGAGCACTTCGCGGCGGCCGGCGTGCGCGTGGTGCCTCCCGCCACGGTACGGCGGGGCGCCTTCGTCGCCCGCAACGCCGTGCTCATGCCGAGCTACGTGAACATCGGCGCATACGTCGATTCGGGCACCATGGTCGACACCTGGGCCACGGTGGGCTCGTGCGCACAGATCGGCAAGAACGTGCATTTGTCCGGCGGCGTGGGTATCGGCGGCGTGCTCGAGCCGCTGCAGGCGAACCCCACCATCGTCGAGGACAACTGCTTCATCGGCGCCCGCTCGGAGATCGTGGAGGGCGTGATCGTCGAGACGGGCGCCGTGATCTCCATGGGCGTGTTCATCG
>Ga0302324_100017814_pt1 | contig 14049 bp, 9 predicted proteins | sample Palsa_T0_1_FD_201949 | JGI IMG/M metagenome (GOLD analysis project Ga0302324, IMG submission 201949) | Peat permafrost microbial communities from Stordalen Mire near Abisko, Sweden - Palsa_T0_1 | ecosystem: Environmental > Terrestrial > Soil > Palsa > Peat permafrost | place: Sweden: Abisko... | reverse complement strand
TGCTCGAGAAGATACCCGGGCAGTGCCAAGGAATCATCACGTCAGATCCCTTCCTGCAACCGGCCAAGCGATTTCCAGCCGACATGGCGCCGGAAGATAAAACACGGCTTACGAAAGCGATCAACGATGCAGTTGTCGATGAAGTGCTGCCCGCCTACCGCGCCTTCGCGAGCTTCATTGCGACGGAATACGCGCCGCAGGGCCGGACCGAGCTCTCAGTGACGTCGTTGCCAGATGGCAAGCGCCGCTACTTAAATGACATCGCGAGCCGCACCACTTTGGGCGACCTCTCGCCCGATCAGATTCACCAGATCGGCCTGCACGAGATCGACCGCATTCAGGCCGGAATGCTCGCCATTGCACGCACCCAAGGGTTTGCGGACATCGCCTCGTTTCACGAATCGCTCAAGCACAACCCGAAATACACGCCGACATCCGCCGAGCAGATTGTCGACGATTTCCGCAGGTACATCGCGCAGATGCAACCGAAGATGCCCGATCTCTTCGGCTTTATTCCGGGCTCCCCAATCACGGTAGAGGCAATTCCGGCGTTCGAACCAGGCAGTCCGACGCATTACCAAACGGGTACACCGGATGGAAAGCGCCCGGGGCGAGTCTCAGTTGCGACTTCAAACTTCGCCGAGCGCACGATGCTCGACGACGAGGCGACGGCATATCACGAGGGCATACCCGGTCATCACATGCAGCTGTCGGTCGCACAGCAATTGACGACATTACCTAAGTTTCGCCGCCATGGCGGCAACTCGGGATATGTCGAAGGTTGGGCGCTGTACTCTGAGCAACTCGGCAAGGAGGTAGGGTTCTACCAGGATCCGGGAAGCGATTTCGGGCGCCTGTCGAGTGAGCTATTCCGCGCGGTGCGCCTCGTTGTCGACACCGGCATACATTGGCAGGGTTGGACGCGGGACCAGGTTGTCGACTTCTTCCGCAAATCCGGAGCGGTCGATGAGCCGACGCTGCAGGCGGAAACGGACCGTTATATCGCGTGGCCCGCCCAGGCACTGTCGTACAAGCTTGGACAGCTCAAGATTCGCGAGCTGCGCAATCGTGCCGCCAGGGAACTCGGTACGAACTTTGACATCCGCGCTTTTCACGACGAGATTCTCAATGGCGGCGTGCTGCCGCTCGACCTTTTGGACGCGCGCATCAGTATGTGGATTCGGGCTCAGAAAAGCGGCGCTAAGACGGCGGCGACACCCTGAGCCGCCGCAGACTGCGCCGGTTTTCCGCCCCCAGTGTGCGACCGGCGGCGGCGGAAAAACTCAGCTCTTGATCTGAGAGGCGACATCTGAAAAGCGCATCGTGCCATCACCGCACAGCGGCCATGATCAAAAGAGTTGTGAAGCTACTTCTTGATAAGTTTCTTAAGTTATTGTTTTAACGTATATTTTATCTTAGTGAGCTGCTATCACTGTCAATCACCCACAACGCCCGCCTGGAAAAGGCCACTGCCAAACCCCGTCAACGTATGGTCGTGTTCAACGTTATAGATTAGTGCTGTTGATCTGAGCCGCGTGCCGACGGAGAGTCTCAAGGAGAATTTTCGGTGCGACGGATATGCCGGGGCAACCGGGGCTTTGAGGGAGGAACTTATGCAGCGCTCAACACTTGCGTTAGCCGTGCCGGCTCGATCAGAACTCACCCGCCGCTCTCGGCAACTGCTTGCCGCGCTTGCGGTCGCGGGGCTGCTGGCTGGCTGCGGTGGCGACGATCACGGATTTGACTGTTTTGGCTGTGGCCCAAACGGTACTCCCGTTGAGAACTCCTTCGGCGTCGTGAGCGGCAATTTCCACGGCGCTGGCGTCGCCGATCTCGCACAGCTCAGTACCATCGAGCCCGAACAGGGACCGAATGCATCCAACCTCAAAACCTATCTGTCCGTGGCTGCCAATGATTACGCCGGGCCAACACTGACAGCAGACGGCAACAATCCACTTTATCTCGCCACCGCTGACCTCAACGGCGATGGCTTGGACGATGTCGTATCGGCGAGCGCCGACGATGGCGCCCTGCGCGTATTTCTCAACGACAAGCTGAATCCCGGGACCTTCAATACACCTCTCGTGCTTAACAGCCCCGGTGCATCACAAGTAGCGATCGCCGACATGAACGGCGACGGACTACCCGATCTGGTGTCGGCCGATTTCAATGTTTCCCTGTTCCTGCAGACTTCTCCGGGGACCTTCGCCGCCCCAATCAGCCTCTACTCTGGTGGCGCCAACTGGGTAGCGCTCGGAGATCTCAATGATGACGGCTCACCGGATGTCGCGCTCACCGATAACGTGGGCGTAAAGGTTCTGATGCACACCGGTGCCGCCTCCGCCACGACTTTCGCGGCGCCGGTGACAGTGTTCACGCAGACGCTCAATCAGGACCTGCAAGGGGCAAATATCATCGCCATTGCTGATGTCAATGGCGATGGACTGAACGATCTCATCGTCACCGACCCGGGCCCAACAGGAGGAATGGCGCCGACGGTAAACGTATTGCTGCAGGAATCAACGTCCCATGGCTCCTTTGCGGCACCGGTAAGTTACCCGATCGCCGTGCAGGATGTGCCGCAATCGATCGTGCTGAGCGATCTGCAAGGCGATGGTCAACTTGACATCGTCATCGGCGGAACTCAGACAGTAACCGTACTGCTGCACGACCCTGCAAATCCGGGCAAGTTTCTCGCAGCAACGATTTATCCGGCGAAGAATGCAAACGAAATCACGATTGCGGATGTCAATGGGGATGGCAAGCCGGATATCGTCGTGAGCAATGGTGTGACCTTCCCTACTCAGGACGGCGTCATAACAACGCACCCTGGCGTGCTGCTGCAAAGCGCCACAACACCGGGGGCGTTTGGAGCGCTGCAGGATCTTCCCTGAATCGTTAGTGCCGCGGCGATTCCGAGGTCGCCGCGTCCAGCGGCGCCAACGTTGCTCCGTAGCGCCATTGCGGGAATGAGCTTAGGCTCCGATCCACATTATTCCAGTCTCTGTTCGTAACAAGCCTTTGCCGCGCGTCGCTTCGCCTAGGAACGCGGCCGCATGCTCACTGTGGCATGCTTGGGGCGACACTGGAGTGATGACGTGAGTAAGAATCTTCACCGGAATGCAAACACGGCTGCTGCGTCGCTGCTAAAGGCGCTGCTGGCCATCGCGACCGTTGCGGCTAGCCTTGGCGCGGAGATGCCCGGCGAAGTCGGCCCCGGCTACGACATCGAGATGAGCCGCATGATTCCGGCGCGCGACGGCACGGAGCTTGAGGTCTGGATATCAAAGCCCTCACATCTGAAAGACAAGGCACCCACGGTACTAACACTCACCCAGTACGACCTTGATGGCGGCCGCCACGCCGACTCCGTCGTCAACTTCACCCGGCGTGGCTACGTGTTCGTGCGCGCCTATGTGCGTGGTCGCGGTCGCTCCGGTGGAACCAAGAGTGACAACTTGGGGCTGCAGGTCGGGCGCGATGGCTACGACCTTGTGGAATGGATCGCCGCTCAACCGTGGAGCGACGGCCGCGTCGTAATGTATGGCGGCTCATTTGTTGGAATGACCCAATGGCGCACCGCCGCGCAGCACCCGCCGCATCTGGCCGCCATCGCGCCATACGTGGCTATCTACCCCGGCTGGGACGTGCCCAATACGAACGGCATTCCGCAGGCCTGGTCGGCCGTCATGATGGGTTATGTGTCAGGACGAACTCTCAACAGCAACTTCCTGGCCAATCACGCCTACTGGGGCGGCAAACTGCTCGAGCAATATGCCGCCTATCGCCCTTTCGGTGAACTGGACGCCGCGCTCGGAGTTGCCGCCGATGACTGGTGGATGATAGACGCGCGCGGGCAGAAACAGTCGTTCTTGGACATGTGGCTCGATCATGTGGGTGATGGGGCATTCAATCTCGCGGCGGAGGCCACGCCTCAGGACCTTGGCCAAATGCAGATGCCGATTCTCACGGCCACAGGCTACTTTGATGATGATCAGCCGGGCGCCCTGCGCTACTACCGTCGTCATCTTGCATACGCTCCCGCTGCGGCGGTTGCGCAGCATTACCTTCTCATCGGACCGTGGGATCACTCGGGCACTCAGAGTCCCGCCAAGGAAATCGAAGGTCTCGCGATACCGGCAGCGGCCGTAATTGATATGGAAAAACTGCATGCTGACTGGTACGACGCCGCGCTTGGCCGGGGCCCCGCAGTGGCGCTGCTGCGCGACAGAGTGTCTTACTTCATGATGGGCGCGGGCGAATGGCGCTACGCTCACACGCTGGAGGGCGCCTCCGCCGGCCGAAGTTTGACGCTTTACCTGACCGATTCCGCGGGCACTCCGCAAGATATCTTTCACTCCGGCCGTCTTAGCGAGCACGCCCCTGGTGCTGAGCCGCCCGCCGTGATCGTGAGCGACCCGCGTGAATTGCCGGAGCTGGAAGTCGTCCGATTTGCTGAAGCGGAGGACGCCACGAGCGAGTTCCGTGGCTTCCAGAAGCGCACGATCAATTTCCACTCCGAGGCTTTGCCTCGCGATACCGAGATCGCGGGCCACATGCGCCTCGTGCTCGCTTGCGCGGCCGATGCGCCCGACTTCGACCTCTGGGCTCAGGTGCTCATGGTGCAGGCGGATGGCACTGTTGTGCGGCTGGGCGAGGACATCCGTCGCGCGCGCTTTCGAAACTCACCGTTCAAGCAGCAACTGCTCAAACCGGGAGAGCTCGTCAAAATCCCTTTCGAGTTCAACTGGACGGCATGGCGCATACCGAAAGGCGCGCGCTTACGCCTGAGCATTGCTCCGCTCAACTCACCTAATTTCCAGAAGAATTTCAACACCGGCGGGCCCGTGGGCCACGAGCAGCTGCAGGATGCGCGCGTCGCCAGCATCAAGATCTTCCATGACGCCCAGCATGCGAGCCGTCTCGAGCTGCCGCTCGCCGCAAGTCTGCCAACGAATGCTCATTGAACGCGCTGTGGCCTACTGCTATGAGCTCTGAGCGCAACTTCGCCGAGCCAAATCCCCTTCGGCTCACTTGGCCCGAGCACGCCGAGCACTGACCTGCTTGCGCGGCGCGCCGGCCTTAGTGGGCTTCTTCTTGGTGCGGGTGTGCCGCACGGTTGCCAGACGTGCCGATTTTGGGCGCGCGTGTCGCGGCTCGTAGACGCCGACTCGCGCTCCTCCGGGGAGCGTCAGATACGTCAGCAAGCCCCAGCGCTGCTCGCTAACAGGCTCGCACTTGATCGAGCGGTTCTGCATATCCTTGATGAACGCGCGCACATCCTGGCACATGAGATAAAATTCATGGCTTGTTGCCCCCTCAGTGGGATGGAACGCGATCTCCGACGGCGGCAGTCCAAAGATCAACCAGCCGCCGCCCGCGTCGACATGGGGCAGCTTCAGTACGTCGCGCAGGAACCCCCGGTCGGCAGCATTGTCACGGCTATAGATAACGACATGTGCGCCAATGATCATAATCTCCCCTCCGATTACTATCGCCCAGTTTCCTCTAGCGGCTCAGCTCGCACGCGGGGCCGCACAACCGCGCCCACGTGCCCGCATATTTTGGTATTTCCCGCGAAAGCCTGCATTGCAGTGGCCAACAGCTTATTCAGCGCGAAACTCAATTGAAAAGGCACTAGTCCCGACATAACATCCACGGCCGCGAGGTAAATCCATGAAGTCGCAACTTTTGTCCGGCTTTACGCTAATGCTGTTAATGGCCGCCCCGGCATTGTGCCTGCCGCTCAAGCAGTATCAGGTGGCGCGCAAGGAAGACAGTCTGGAAAGCATGGAAAACTACATTAACGGTGTGGGAAACGGCTTTCTTTGGGCCAACTCAGCCCTGCAAGCGGTTAATAAGGAGCCGCTGTTTTGCAATCCGGAACTAACGCTGAACGAAGACAATTATCTGGCACTATTGGATCGGCAGATCAGGGATGGTACGCCGACCAAGACAAAGTGGCACGACGACGATCCGATTGAAATAATTTTGCTGCGTGCGTTGCAACGCACGTTTCCTTGTAAGAAATAAGGGATATCGCAAACATGCGGGCGGCGACGATCGCGAACGCCAGTCTGCTCCAGTCAAGCTCCCCAGGCGCGGGCTTCCTAGGCTCACCATCACCCCAAACAATTGATGCCCTGCCAGCTTTAGGCGTCGCCGTCCGACGACAACGCCTGAAGTGGCGACCTTAACTGACTGTAACTCGACTACCGACAGCGGTTGCGCCAGACTCGCGGCCGGTTGACTCCCCTACTGGGATTCACCGCTTGGCAGCCTGCGGGCGGTTAGGTGTGTGTTAGCAGGATTTTCGTTACGATCGTCAGCCGTTAGCAGAGTGTGACGTTGTACGTTTCACAAGGGCAGACGGCTGCGTACTGTGCGTTACCAATCATCATGGCGGGCAACATGTCGAAATCATTGAGAAGTTTGCGTTTACCTTTACAGGGATTCGCGCTGGGCTGCCTCGCGGCGATTCTATTGGGCTGCGTGGCGCAGGTACGCGTGCCGCCCCCGCCGCCACCTCCGCCGCCCCCGCCGCCGCCACGACCTGCGGTTGTCTATGCGCCACCGCCGGCGCCCGCGCCTGCTGTTGATGTGGAGGTGCAAGCAACCGAACCGCCACCGCCGCTGCCTGACTACGAGCAGCCCCCGTGCCCGACGGTAGGCTATCTGTGGACGCCAGGCTATTGGGGCTACGCCCCCGGCGGTTATTTCTGGGTGCCGGGCACGTGGGTCCAGCCTCCGAGCGTGGGACTTCTATGGACGCCTGGCTACTGGGGGTTCGTCGGCGGCGTATATGGATTCAACGTCGGCTACTGGGGGCCGCACGTCGGCTTCTACGGTGGCGTCAATTACGGCTTTGGCTATGTTGGCGTTGGATTCGGCGGTGGACGCTGGGTCGGCGGTTCCTTTGCGTACAACACTGCAGTGACGAACGTCAATGTAACTGTCGTGCACAACACCTACAACCAGACGGTCGTCAACAATACGACGAACGTCAGCAGAACCAGTTTCAATGGTGGAGCTGGCGGAACGACTGCAGCTCCGACTGCGGCGGAGCGCGCGGCGGCGAGCGAGAAACACACTCCGCCGACGCCGGCGCAGACACAGCATGTCCAGCAAGCGGCTAAGGAGCCAACTTCCTTTGCGAAAGCGAACGGCGGCAAGCCTCCCGTGGCAGCGACGGCGAGACCCGGTGAGCTTCACGGACCGGGTGTCGTTGGAGCAAAGGGTGCAACAACTTCACCGCCGCGTCCGGCCTCGGCGCTGCAACAGCGCAATCCCGGAGCCCCGAAACCCAATGCGGCAAAGCCACTCGCGCCAAATACAGCGAAGCCGCCCGGCGCAAACCCGGCGAAACCGCCGGCGCCAAAGGCCAACGCGGGCAAACCGGCTCCCAAGCCCGCTCCCAAGGCGGCAGCGCCCAAAGCACCGCCGCGTGGCGAGGGCGAGCAGAAGTAAACGGGACACTCCGCGTGCTTTCTCGTAAGGCACGCGGAGTGATTTAAGGCAGGCGAGCGTACCGGCGCGGGTACGCGCCAGGCCGCGCGGAAATCGCTCGACTTTTTCCCGCGTTAAGGCGTTCGCACGGCGCCGGGGCTCATCTCTATCGGCCCTTCTTGCTGTTGACGAGATCAGCGGCAGCTGTGCAGACCAGTTCGTCCTGCGAGCCTGTGCCGCCCGAACAGCCGATTGCGCCAATCAGCTTGCCGTCTTCGATCAGCGGAATACCGCCGCGCGACGCAATCACATCATCCAGGCTCAGAACATATTTGTGATCGCCCCTCTCGACGGCATCCTCAAAGGCCTTAGTCGGCCTGCGGAACCGTGCTGCGGCGCGCGCCTTGTGCTGTGCGATTGAAATCGAAGCAAGCTGAGCGCCATCCATGCGCACAAAGGCGACGAGATTTGCACCCGAGTCGACGACAGCGATGTTCAAAGGCCAGCCTCTCTTCTGAGCCTCAGCGATTGCCGCCTGTATCAGGGACTGCGCGCGCTGTGCCGCGATCGGTGCGCCATACGGCGCACTGAACGGCATCTTGTCGGGAACGTCGTCGAGATTGGTGGGCGCAGGGGCCTGCGCCAGCGCGGCGGCACCTGCGAGCAGCAGTGCAGCACCGATAAGCCCTGGCATGACGATGTGAGTTCGCATAGGTGTCCTCAAATTGGCAGGCGATTCATGTGTAGAAATTAGCCAAATCGACTCAGTGGCGGCGGCGACCGAGAAGCGCACTGAGATCGCATCAGTGAACCTAGGCTGGCAGTCGCGCATCGCGTGTTTCCGCGCAATACGGCAGCAGAATGAGGCCGAAGATAAAGGCTGTCGCAGTAGCCGCAACCGGCACTCCCATGCTGCCATAGCTGTGCACTCCGGCAGCGATGAGAAAGTTGATCCCGGCGCCAATATATCTGCCGACTGACGTGACAAACGCAAACGCCGTTGCGCGCATCGTGGTCGGGTATTGTTCCGGCAACCACAGGCTGTACATTGCAAAGTTACCGCCGAACAAGCCGAGGAAGAACAGACTGCCGACGAAAATGCTCAACCCCCCCGGAAGGTAGAAGGCCCATCCGAAGGTAAAGCTGATGCAGATTGCCATCCCCAGAAAGAAAAATGCCAATGTCCAGCGTCTTCCCAAGCGCTCGGCCAGTATCGGAACCGCGAGGCATCCGATACAGGTTCCGATTGATAGCAGCCCGGTGCCGAATGAGGCGAGGCGCGTGGCCTGCGACGCGCTGTGCCCCGCCTGCTTGGCGAGTGTGACGATCGCGGAAGGCTCATACACGGCGGCAGCCCAAAGGCCGATAATTGAGACGGTCAGCAGTGCAGAGTTCAGGAGTGTCCGGCGGCCATATTCGCCTTGGAATATTGCGTGCAACGGCCGCGGCCTGGCGGTGGAGCTCGCGGCCTGTGACCATCGGTCCGATTCTTTGATCTGCGAGAGCATGTAAAGCGCAAGAATGATCGGCGCCCCACCACAAAGAAACATCGCGCGCCAACCAAATGTGGCACCCACGGTGTAATTCAGAGCGGCGGCAAGAAAGAATCCGACGTAGTAGCCGGTCTGCAGATATCCGGCCCCCATTTTGCGGCGTGACTCGGGCCATACCTCGGCGACGTAAGTTCCGGCGAGTGCCCACTCACCGCCGATGCCCACCCCCGCCAGAAACCGAAAAAGCCCGAGCTCCCAAACATTCTGCGCCAGCGCGGCGGCGCCAGTAAAAACAGCGTAGCAAACCACGGCCGCGGCGAGCGTGCGCGTTCGCCCCCACCGATCCGCAATGGGCCCCCACAGGAACGATGTGCCCCAGCCGGCAAGGAACACGGCAAACAGTACCGAACCTGCAAACACCACGTGCGTCGGTGTGCCATCCATTCCCGATTTGGGCAGTAGCTCCGTCAGCGCCGGGGCAAGCACGAGCGCGAATATGAAGGAGTCCATGCCATCGAGCGTCCAGCCGAGCCATGCCGCCCAGAACCCGCGAATCTGGGCGGAAGTCAACGGCTCGGCGATCGCGGCGGGCGGGTGCAGCGCCTCATTCATGCTCGTCATTGTTCTGTCCTTGTAGTCAATGTCCAGTCCCGCTTGCTGGTTGCGTCAACGCGAACCGGCGTCGCCATCAGCCATCGTCGTAGAGTCTCGCATAGGTAGCCCGTAAGGCATTTTTCTGTACCTTGCCCATCGCGTTGCGGGGCAGTTCGTCGAGGATCAATACGCGCTTGGGAACCTTGTAGCGCGCGAGCCGCGCCTGTACGGCACGAATGATTGCACTCTCCGACAAACCCGCCTCGGGTGCGCCTACAACAGCCGCCGTAACGCCTTCTCCAAAGTCCGGGTGCGGCACTCCGAAGACGGCGCTCTCCAACACGCCGTTGAGCGCGTCCAGCTCAACTTCCACCTCCTTCGGATATACGTTGTAGCCGCCACTGATGACGAGATCCTTGGCGCGCCCGACAATGTGCAGATAACCTTCGCCGTCGATCTGACCGAGGTCGCCGGTCTTAAACCAGCCGTCGGCTGCGAATTCGGCGCGCGTCTTTTCAGGATCTCTCCAGTAGCCCGCAAATACGTTCGGCCCGGCGACCTCCACCGCGCCCACGCCTAGGCCCGGGCCGGGGGCCTCCGTCGCGGCGTCAAGTCCGGCGCTCTCGCGTTCAGCTAACCGGATCGCAACGCCAGGCAATGCCTTGCCGACCGCGCCAGGTATGCGCGGGCCCTCGTATAGGTTTGATGTGTTGATCAGCGTTTCGGTCATCCCGTAGCGCTCGAGAATCGCATGGCCGGTACGCTGCCGAAATTCGGCGTGCGTCTCGGCGAGCAGCGGAGCCGAGCCTGACACAAATAGACGCATGCGCGAAGTTGCCTCACGGTTGAGCCCGGCGTGCTGCAACAGTCGGGTGTAGTGAGTCGGCACCCCCATAAATACCGTGACCTCCGGCATATGCCGCAATACAAGTTCAGAATCAAAGCGCGGCAGCAACAAGAGCGAAGATCCCGAGGCCAAGACTGTGTTGATAGCGGCAAATAGACCATGGATGTGAAACAGCGGCAACGCGTGCAGCAAAACATCGCTGCTGGAGAAATGCCAAGCCTCGACGAGAGCCGCAGCATTAGAGGCAAGATTCCTGCGGGTCAACATAGCGCCCTTCGATCGGCCCGTAGTTCCCGAGGTGTACACAATCGCCGCGAGAGCATTTGCGTCCATGTGCGGCGATGATTCAAAGGAAGAGTCCCCCGGTGCCCCAGCGCCCAGCAAGGAAGTCTCGCCATCCCTGCCGAGGGTTTCGAAATGGGCGACCCCGGCGCGCTCAGCGACCAAGGCAAGTGCCGCGTGCTGCGAGGGCCGGACGACAGCAACTCGGGGCTGCGAGTCGCGCAGAAAATAATCAACCTCGTTGGGAGTATTGGCGTCGTTGATTGGCACGAAAACCGCGCCCAGACGCAGGCAGGCGAGGTAGAGCAGTACGGCCTCCACGGACTTCTCCACCTGCGCCGCAACGCGATCGCCCGGGACTACACCGCGCCTCTCCAGCGCCGCGCCAAATCGGGCTGTCTCGCTGCGCAGCGATTCGTAGTTGTACTGCCGCCCCTCCGGGGTCTTGAGAAAGACCCTTTGCGGATAGGTGCGCGCGGCGTCATCGATCCAGTCGGCGGGGTTGGTTTGCGCAGCCATGGATGCCAAATGCCTTGCGGTAGCTATGGCCTATTCGATATCCGCCGGGCAGCGGAGGCCTCAACCGCGCGTGCGCATTTCACAGGTTTTCCGCAAGGTGCTCTACTAGAGGTGCGGCCAGGCGTTAAAGAGATTGGTCGCATCCACTGAGCCAAGCCCAGTTGCAAGATCATAGCCCACGGTAGCCGGCCAAGCGGGTTCGTTTTTGGAATTTGAGATCGAAAGCTCGCCAATCACGTCCGTGCCCTTGGCGCCGAAGCAGTTGAAGAATCGGCCGTCGGGGTTCTGGCCGCAGGGGATGTCCATATCACCGAGCGTGACGTCGTGGAAAATGCAGTAGCTTGCAGGAAGGTCACCGTCGGTGCGACTAGCGTTGCATGCCGCCGCATCCGGCAGCGCGAACTGCCAGCGGGCCAGCGAGTAATAAACGTAGTTCGCATCACCCTGACGTCCAAATTTCTGATTGATCAGCGCCTGTATGCCCGCCATAGCCGGAGCGCTAAAAGAGGTTCCGCCCCCACCCTGCACAACCGCGTCGTTTCGCAACGTGCACGGCGCGCCGCCCTGGCTCTTATCGGACATGCACTCGAGGTAGAAGCTCCCCCAGACGCCGTTGCTAGCGAACAGCGAGATGTCAGGTTGGTCCCGCAAGCCATCAGGCGGTACGCCGCGCACCCCGTACTGGTACAACGGCTTCGGATTGCCCCTGCACGTGCCGCTGACCACACCGGGAATAGACGGCTTGCCCGTGAAGCACGTACTCGGACCGCCGCCTCCTGCGACGTCAAATAAAAACTGCTGACCGAGCGTTGAGTTGCAAAACCCATTGAGCCCGTACGACTGAGTGTAACTGCCGTTCTGCGGATCGCTGTAAATGAGCTTGCTGGTACAGCCATCGTTCCAGGGAATCTCGGGAATGTAAGAAAGCGCTGATGCTTTTGTCGTTGGGTTGTTCTTAGCGCTCCAGTAGATGCTGAGGGGGATTCCGCTCACATCGGCGTTGTACTGCGCCATAAAATCAGTACCGCCCACATCCACTGCATACGATGACGCGGTATTGTCTCCGCCGTTAATGCCGAGAATGGCGTAATTTGTCGGCTCCACCGGTGCGCACTGATCCGCGCCATCGTCTCCCTCGGCGATGAAAAACGTTGTGCCTTCGGCAGTAGCCAATTGCGCTTCGCGATTCTCAAGTGCGATCTCCGCGGCGCCGGTAATCGTCTCACATAGGCCGTAGCTGTCCGTGATGATGTCCGGAGGAGCGAAGTCAATCAGGCCGAGAATCGCAAGATCGAGGCCCGCAGTGGTCGCTGTGTTCGCACAAGCCGAGAGCTCGACGTTGGCATCCGGAGCGGCAGCACTCGACCACTCTACATCGAGGGCTGCCTCGGTCTCATCGCCGTTCTGGCCCGGGTTTTTGCAGCCAGGATAAATCTGGCGGAAGTTGCCGTGCGTGAACTTATCAAGCCCAAAAGTCTGCCGAAAAACCTGCCAGTCGCTGGGATGCTGAAGATTGCTGTCCTCCACGGCCGCAATGGTCACTCCTTTGCCGGTAAAGCCTTCCCGCCACAGCGGCAGAAGATCGTAGATCGTCGCAAGATCATACGGCCCGAGTGTGTGATACACACCGCCATCGATTCTGATGTTGAAGAGTGGCTGCCAGGTATTGGTCGTGTGGTCGTAGCGTACCGGACCGAGGTGCACGGCATGCGATCTTGGGAAGAAGTCGTGCAGCGACGCCACGCCGTGAATCGCCGGCGCCAGCGCCGCCGGAATCTCCGGGTCGCGAATGTTGGCGATGTGATGCTCCCCATTGGGAAGCACGAGGCTATGAACCTCCGTATGAAAAGCGTCGCGCACTTGTGCTGCAGACCCAGAAAAATCAATTACCAGGCTGCTGGCGTATACGCGATTGACGGAGAACCCGCGGGACTTCAACCATCCCTGAATCGCAGTAAGATCCTGCGGCGCTAGTCCAAACCGAGCGCCGAGCTGCTGCGGCGTGAGCCATTTGTGGTACTTGGGGCCCGCGACAGAGTTGTGCATGTCATCGATCAGTTTCTGCAACGCGGCTTCGCTTTCGGCCGGCCTCTTCAGAACGAGCAGCATATGGTCGAGGCGCAGAGCCTCGGGGACCGGACCCCTATCATTCGCTGGCTCCAGAGCAGCGGGGGGCGTATTGCCCTCGAGAATTACGCTTTGTGACTCATCGATCGCCTGTGTGATGATCGGCTGAGGGGACTGCGCGAAAGTTGCTGTCGCGGCGCACGTGAGAAGCGTCAAAAGCAAAGCCCGGGCATTGAATCTGTGCATGGCATGTCCGTGCTTAGGTTTAAGAGACAAACAGAAAACCGCAGCAGTTGTTCATATAGTGCAGCCGCGCTCTTCCCAATAAGTCCAATCTTCCGTCGGCTAGCCCACGCAGCCGCATTTTTCTTATACGGTAACCGAAGGCCCTAAACGATCGCCAGGTAAACCCTAGGACGTTACTCTTGCAGCCTGCGATCGCACTACAAGCCATTTGCTATCGCGTTTCACAAACACGTCCGTCCACACCCATTTTCCGCTGGTGTCTTTGCCATTCATCAGGCTCTTCTCGGTGTCGCTGCCTTGCACTATCGCAACATTGCCGAGCACCTTAACGTCCATCGGACCGATCTCTACCGATTGTGACTTATCTTTTCCGGATTTCAGGTCGGCGAGGAAACCCTGCTTCGTCATCTTGCTGCCATCGAAGGAGATGCCGGCCCAATCATCGGCGATGATCTGGCTAACCTTGTCATAATTGCCAGCGATGGTTGCCTCAGTCCAGTCGCGCTCGATCTGCCGAATAATGTCCGAAGCGCTTGGGCTCTTGGCTGGCGCTGT
>Ga0302324_100017813_pt1 | contig 14050 bp, 11 predicted proteins | sample Palsa_T0_1_FD_201949 | JGI IMG/M metagenome (GOLD analysis project Ga0302324, IMG submission 201949) | Peat permafrost microbial communities from Stordalen Mire near Abisko, Sweden - Palsa_T0_1 | ecosystem: Environmental > Terrestrial > Soil > Palsa > Peat permafrost | place: Sweden: Abisko... | reverse complement strand
GCCGCCGCGGTGCCGGGGGCTGCTCGTGCTGAGCGGTCCTGTGTCCGTTCATGTCATGCCCCCCGTCGTGCCTGAAGACAGCGCCCAGGTCAGCCAGCAGCGGAACCCCCTGGCGGTCGTCCATCTTGCGGTACGACATCCAGCCAAGCAGGAGGGCCACGGCAGCGGCCAGCAGCAGCACGAGGTTATAGCCGACGTTGCGGTAAGTGACGTCTCCGACATGCAGGCTTGTCCCGACCAGCGCGGTGAATCCCGCCGCCAGCGTCGGCGCGATCGCGATGACCGCGAACAGGATCACCCGGATGGCGGACTGCAGGAAGGCGAACGTTCTCCCGCGGGTCTCGTCGTCCACCTCCAGCCCTATGACGGTGTAACCGGTTACGTACGCGACGCCGGCGCACGCCCCGATCACGATCACGAGGATCACCGTCAGGATGAGACTCGGGATCAGCGCGGCCAGGGCAAGCGGCACCGCCGCGAACATGATGGAGACGCCGAACAGCCGCCGCCGGGAGAAACCGCGCAGGATGCGCAGCCCCAGGAACATCCCGATGGCCAGGCCGAAGAAGATGGCGGCGAACACCGCGCCCCATCCGGCGCTGCCGCCTTGCAGGATATTCCGGATATAGGAGGGGCCTAGGCCGACGACGGCACCGCCGGCCGCGAAGGCCCCGGTCATGCCGAGCACGATGCCGCGCACCAGCTGACTCTGGCGGACAAACCGCCAGCCGTCCCAGATGGATTTCAGCACGGACGGCGAGGAGAGCGCGCCCGTCGGCCGCCGCCGCAGTTCGTGCAGCATGTAGATGGTGATCGCCGACACCACGAACGTCACTACGTTGAAGTACAGCGCCAGGTTGACCTGGTTGGTGGAGAAATAGTGCGACAGATGGCCGAGCGCTGTGCTGAGTATGGCCAGCAGGGCGAAGAGCAGCCCGGCGACCGGCGCGGTGCCGTAGGTGGTGAACAGGCTCAGCTGGTTGGCCTGCTCAAGCTTGTCCGGCGGGACCAGGTTCGGGACGGACGCGTCCTTGGCCGGCGTCCAGAACAGCGACGCGCAGGAGGCCAGGAACTGAATCACGTACAGCCAGGTCAGCTGGTTGGCGAAGCCGACCGACAGGTTAATCGGGATGGTGAGGTAGAGGGCGGCTCTGAGGACGTCGCCGATGATCATGTTGAGGCGGCGGTCGAACCTGTCAGCCACCGCGCCGGCCAGCGGGCCGAACAGGAGCGCGGGCAGCAGCGAGGTGAGCCAGACCCCGCTGACGGCGTAGGCTCCGCCGCTCGTGCCGCCGATCTTCGCCGCCAGCGCGGAAAGCGCCAGCAGGGCGAGCCAGTCCCCCAGGCTGGACAGCGTGAGCGCGATCCACAGGCGCCGGAACGCCCTGATCGCCAGCACGCCCGAGCCACGCGCGGCCAAAGGGGATCTAAAGTTCACTGCGCTAGGTTATAGGTCCGGCAATACGGCGGTCGCGGACAGCTGGAAGCTGCGCCATCACCAGGATCACATTTCCCAGAACAGGCTAGTGTCCGGGCTCGGCAGCGCCGTAGCTCAGCTGTCCTGTCCATCTCCTGCTGCGGCCTTCTTCGCGGCCCTGGCCGGGCCGGCCGCGCCCTTCGCTGCGCCCGCCTTCTTCGCTGCACCCGACTTCGCCGGGCTGGCCTTCCTGGCCGCCGTCCTGGTCCCGGCCGACCGGGTGCCGGGCTTCCGCTTCGGCGCCGGCGCGGCCGCCCGCCGCTCGGCGAGCAGCTCGATGGCCCGCTGCGGCGTGATCGACTCGATCGAGTCGCCCTTGCGCAGCGACGCGTTCGTCTCGCCGTCAGTCACGTACGGGCCGAACCGGCCCTCGCGCAGGACGATCGGCTTCCCGCTCGCGGTGTCGTCGCCGAGCTCCTTCAGCGGCGGCGCGGCCGCGGCACGGGCCGCGCGGCCGCGCGGCTTAGGCTGATCAAGCAGCGCCTTCGCCTCGTCGAGAGTGACCGTGAACATCTGCTCCTCGGCCTCGAGCGACCGGCTCTCCGCGCCCTTCTTGACATACGGACCGTACCGGCCGTTCTGCACCGTGACCGGCTCCCCGTCCAGCTCACCGAGCGTGCGCGGCAGCGTCAGCAGCCGGATCGCGTCCTCGAGCGTCACGCTGTCCAGATCCATCGACTTCAGCAGCGACGCGGTGCGCGGCTTGGCCGACTTGGGCGCGTCGTCCTCGAGCACCTCGGTCACGTACGGGCCGAAGCGGCCCGCCTTCGCCACGATCGTCTTGCCGGTCTCCGGATCGGATCCGAGGATCTTGTCGCCGCTCGGCCGGTCCAGCAGCTCGGCCGCGAATTCCGGCGTCAGCTCGTCCGGCGCGGTGCCCTCGGGCACGTTCACGCGCTGGCCATCGCGCTCCAGGTACGGACCGTACCGGCCGACCCGCACGACAATGTCCGTGCCGGCCAGCGGGAACGAGCTGACATCCCTGGCATCGATCTCGCTCAGGTCGCTGACCATTTCCTTCAGGCCCTCTTCGCCGTCGGCGCCGAAGTAGAACCTGCGGAGCCACGGAACGCGCTCGGCCTCGCCGCTGGCGATGTCGTCGAGCGCGTCCTCCATCCTGGCCGTGAACGCATAGTCGACCAGATGCGGGAAGTGCCGCTCGAGCAGCGTCACGACGGCGAACGCGACAAACGACGGGACGAGCGCGGTGCCCTTCTTGAACAGATAGCCGCGATCGAGGTTCGTGCTGATCATCGTCACGTAGGTCGAGGGACGGCCGATGGCGCGATCCTCGAGTTCCTTGATCAGCGTTGCCTCGGTGTAGCGCGCGGGCGGCCTGGTGGCGTGCTCGGCCGCGTCCAGGTTCAGCGCGGTCAGCGGGTCGGCCTCGGCCAGCGGCGGCAGCCGGCGCTGGTTGTCGTCGAGCTCGGCATCCGGGTCGTCGGAGCCTTCCACGTACGCCTTCATGAAGCCGTGGAAGTTGATGATCTTGCCGGAGGCGGCGAACTCCGCCTCCTCGCCAGAGGAGGACCTGCCCGCCACGCGCACCGACACCGACTCGCCGGTCGCGTCCTTCATCTGCGACGCGACGGTCCGCTTCCAGACCAGGTCGTACAGCCTCAGCTCGTCGCCGGACAGCCCCGCCTGCGCCGGCGTCCTGAAACTGTCGCCAGCCGGCCGGATCGCCTCGTGCGCCTCCTGCGCGCTCTTGACCTTGCTGTCGTACATGCGCGGCTTGTCCGGCACGTACTCCGCGCCGTAGAGCTCGCGAGCCTGCGACCTCGCTGCGTTCAGCGCGGTATCCGACAGCGTCACCGAGTCGGTGCGCATATAGGTGATATGCCCGTTCTCGTACAGGCGCTGCGCCATCTGCATCGTGTACTTGGCCGAGAAGCCAAGCTTGCGCGAGGCCTCCTGCTGCAGCGTGGTGGTGCGGAACGGCGCGTACGGCCGGCGGGTGTACGGCTTGCGCTCGACGGACTTGACCGCGAAGGACGCGTCAGACAGCCGTCCGGCCAGCGCGCCTGCCGCGGCGGCGTCCAGGTGCAGCACCGCGCTGCCGTTAGCCGACTCGGCGTTGCGCAGCTCGCCGAGCGAGGTGAAGTCCCGGCCCTGGGCGACGCGCCGCCCGTCGACGGACACGAGTGTCGCCGCGAACGACGAGACGTCCGCGGCGGCATCCTGCTTCGCCGGGGCGAACTCGGCTTCCAGGTCCCAGTACTGGGCCGGGCGGAACGCGATGCGCTCCCGCTCCCGGTCGACGACCAGCCGGACGGCGACGGACTGCACCCGGCCCGCGGACAGCTGTGGCATGACCTTCTTCCACAGCACCGGCGAGACCTCGTAGCCGTAGAGCCGGTCGAGCACGCGCCGAGTCTGGTAAGCCTCCACCAGGCCCTGGTCAATCTCACCCGGATTCGCCACGGCGCGGGCGATGGCTTCCGGGGTGATCTCGTGGAACACCATCCGCCTGGTCGGAACCCGCGGCTTGAGCTCTTCCTTCAGGTGCCAGGCGATGGCCTCGCCCTCGCGGTCCTCATCAGTGGCGAGGTAGAGCTCGTCGGCGTTCTTCAGCAGCTGCTTGAGCTTGGCGACCTGCTGGCGCTTGTCGGAGTGAACGACATATAGCGGCTCGAAGTCGTGATCGACGTTGACGCCCAGGCGAGCCCAGGCCTCATTGCGGTACTTCGTCGGTATCTCGGCGGCCTTATCGGGCATGTCGCGGATGTGGCCGATGCTGGACTCGACCACGTAGCCCTTGCCCAGGTAGCCGGCGATTGTCCGCGCCTTGGTCGGCGACTCGACAATGACGAGCTTGCTGCCGCCGCCCGCCCTCGCCTTGGGGCTCGGTGTCGATTCCTCGGTCCCTGCTGCCACGTCTCCCACCCTCTACATCCAGCAACCGCCCAGGAGGCTACCGCAGCTGAGACTGCGGCCACCCGGCGCTCTGGCCTTTCTGGTAAGGGATACGACAGCGGCCCGGCGGACTGCCTGACCGAGTACAACCCCGTTCCCTCTCAAGCACGTTAACCTGCGGCGAGCATCGCCGTGTTCCCTGTGCCCTCGCTGTGGATTCCCTCAAGGTGATTGAACCATCCGCTGCAGCGCGCACAATAAGTTGATGGCGGAGTACTCGTACCTAGTGCTCTATCTTCCGCGGGGCACCTCAAGAGATGCAGCGCGGCGGATACTGACCGATCACGCCGAGTACGGGCACTGGGAACTGTCGCGGCTGCGACTGTACCCGGACGGGAGCCGTAAGGCGACGCTACGCCGGATGATCATCCGGCAGGCGAGGGTTCAGCTGGGGATGCGCCCCGTCATGGGCCGGGACGGGTAAGGGCGCTGCCGCCACAGCCACGTCCGGCGGGACAGCAGTGAACTGCACGGCAATCCCGGATACGGTGCAGGCCCGCCGGGAGGAGTCGGCGGGCCTGCGACTACCTGACGCACGGCCACGGCAGCGTCGCGCTAGCTGACGCCGGCGCCGCGGCGTGGCGCCAGGTCAGCTGCGCACCGCGAGCGCTCGAACGCCAAGCCTGGCCGTCCGTGCGCCGCTGCGGGCAGACGGAGCAGCATGCCTGCCCGGTGCGCGCCTGGTCTCGGTCCGCCGGTCCCCCACGGGATCGGCGAGCCGGTGCTTGCTGCGGTACCCGCCGCCCTTCGGCTCCTGCGGAACCTCGTCGCGGAGCGGAGGCGGGGATACGACGATCTCGGCCGACTCGTCAGACAGGACGCCGGACAGCGACGCAGCCGTCGCGTACCCGGCATACCCGTCGTAGCCGGGCGCCGCCTCCGGCTCCGTGAGTACTGTGTCGGCTGCTGACTGCCGCGGCCGGCGCCATCCCCTCCGCGGCACCATGACCAGCAGGAAGCACACACCAGACAGCAAAGTACCGACGGCAAATCCGTCGACGGCGCTCGGCGCGATGCCGGGCAGCAAACTGGTACCGAGGCCGGTCGCGACCACTGCCTCCTTGGCCGCGAGGGCCGCAAGTCCGTTCATTGGCTCGTCCTTCGTTAGGTTCGCGGGACTGCTAGCTATGTACTTGTCGGGCACTTCAGTGCTCAGCGTCTCCGATCACTTACTTAGCGTGACCTCGGATGGGCTGGCTATGCCGGCCCGGAATTCGCTGGTACTCAGGCTGTGCCGTTGGCGAATGCCGGGTTAGCCGTTCAGGGGTTAGCCGGGTAAGCGATCAGCGGTGGCCACGGCCCGGCACGCCCCACCGGCGATACCGGGGCCGTGGCCACCAGAGCGGGCGAGTACCCGCAGCCGGCCGGGAGGGTCAGGTAGCCAGGGTGCCAGGTCCGCGCGCTGCTAGCCGCGGCGCCGTGCCGCCGCAGGCCAGCGCGGCTGCGGGCTGGTAATCCCGGGCTTCGGCCCTGTTCCGGCAACACAGGCGACCCTCCTTATCGGCCGGCTGGCGCTGGCCATCCGAAGGTCGTCCCGATGACCCGCCAGGGCGCGAGACCGCTGACCGGAGCGCGCTGAAGAAAGGGGGTTGCGCTCCGGGGGGATCAGCCCCGCACAGTGAGTCACTGTAGCACTACTCATCGTGCATGCGGCAATAAACGATAAGACACCCACGTCCAGACTCGTCCGCTGCTGGCCGGCAAGGGCCGCCAATCTGGTGCTGACCTCGGCTAATGGCTAACAAAGGTCGAGAAAATTGTCGAGAACCCTGACTCCGAAACGGAGTGCCTCCACCGGAACGCGCTCATCCACGCCGTGGAACATGCCCGCAAAGTCCAGTTCGGGCGGCAGCCGGAGCGGCGTGAAGCCGAAGCACCGGATGCCGAGGCGGGAGAAGGACTTCGCGTCCGTCCCGCCCGACAGGCAGTACGGGATCATCCGGCCCTCCGGGTCCTCGGCGGCCAGCGCCTGCGCCATCGCGGTCACCAGATCGCCATCGAAGCTGGTCTCCACGGCGATGTCGTGATGTACCTGCTCCCGCCGGACGCCCGGCCCGATCAGGGAGTCAATCTCGGTGAAGAACTCCTCTTCGTGGCCGGGCAGGAAGCGGCCGTCGACCTGCGCCGATGCCACCTGGGGAATCACGTTGACCTTGTAGCCGGCGGACAGCATCGTCGGGTTGGCGGTGTTCGTGAGCGTGGCTCCGACCATCTTCGCGATCGGGCCGAGCTTGCCCAGCACCGCGCCCGGATCAGCCGGATCGAATTCGATGCCGAGCGCCCTGCTGGCCTCCCGCGCGAAGGCAAAGGCGGCTTCGGTCTCGCGGACCGGCCACTCGTACCGGCCGATCCTGGCGATGGCCTCGGCCAGCTCCGTGACCGCGTTGTCGGAATTGAGCATGGAGCCATGACCGGCCGTTCCCTGGGCGGTCATCCGCATCCAGGCCATGCCCTTCTCCGCGGTCTGCAGCAGGTAGAGCCGCTTGCCGCCGATGGTGACGCTGAAGCCGCCGACCTCGCCGATGGCCTCGGTGACGCCCTCGAACTCCGCCGGGTGGTTGTCGACGAGCCAGCGCGCGCCCCAGCTGCCGCCTGCCTCCTCGTCGGCCAGGAAGGCCACGACGACGTCGCGGGGAGGGCGGCGTCCCTCGGCCAGCCGCTGGCGCAGCACGGCCAGCATGATCGCGTCCATGTCCTTCATGTCGACCGCGCCGCGGCCCCAGACGCAGTCCTCGGTGATCTCGCCGGAGAACGGGTGCACCCGCCAGTCGGCCGCGTCCGCCGGGACGACATCGAGGTGGCCGTGGATCAGCAGGGCCGGCCGGGACGAGTCCGTGCCCTCGATCCTGGCCACGACGCTGGCGCGCTTCTCGTGCGACTCCAGGATTTTCGGCTCGAGCCCGGCCTCGGCCAGCAGCCCGGCGACGTGCTCGGCGGCAGCGCGCTCGCCCGGGCCCGAGTGGTCGCCCGGATTGCTGGTGTCGATCCTGATCAGGTCGCTGGCCAGGGTCGCGACCTCGTCCTGGGCTGCGGTGCCGCGCGCGTTCTGGGCGGAGTTGCTCTCGGTCATCTCATTATCGTTGCACCTTCTGTCCGGCTTCGCAGTCCCGGCCCGCGTAGCGTGATACGCCATGGATCCGCAGACGGCGGGACCCGGGCCAGCGGCCGATTCGGCCAGGCCCGTCCGGCCCGTCCTGGTTTTCAGCCGCGCCGGACGGAAGGCGGGCGTGCTCGCCGCGGGCATGCTGATCCTTATCGTGCTGCTGGCCGGAGCTCTTGACGGCCGCGGCGCCGGGTGGCTCCGGATCGTGGCCCTGGTCGCTCTCCTGGGCGGGGTAGCGGTCCTGGGCAAGCAGGGAAGCTCGCGACGTCGCCGGGAGGTGCCCGCATTTGCTATCGTGAGGCCGGCTCAGCTTGCAGGCAGGGCCCCAGGTCCGGGTGGCGGAATTGGCAGACGCGCTAGCTTGAGGTGCTAGTGCCCCAAAAGGGCATGGGGGTTCAAGTCCCCCCTCGGACACAAAAATCGGTGAAATCTCTCTTAAAACAGTGCCACTTGAACACGCGGGTGCCCCGCTTGAACACGCGCGCGGCATCCGGGCCATCTGCGCGCCTCCATGGAGGCGACGGCCGTGGCTGAGCGGCTGACGGTGCCGCTGATCCCGCCGGCCGGCTGGCTGGCCGTGGCGGCAGACGCGGTCGGCCGGTGCCGGTCCCGCTGCCGCTGGCGAGCCCGCCCGACAACCCGGCGGCCCCATCTGAGGTGGCGTACGGCATGGGCCGGGTCGACGCCTCGGGTCGCGTCGGCGACCGCGACGTGATGCGCGCAATGGGCTGGCAAGCGGGTGAACTGCTTACGATCACGGCCGCCCGCGGCGTGCTTCATGAGTACCAACATGCCGCAAGCTGCGCGGATGAGATTTTCGGCAGGGACAGGCGCGGGCTGCCCGCCCGCCGTCATCTGCAGTGCCCTGATCCGCGAGGGCGCCCGCCTGCACCACGAGGCCGGCCAACCCGAGCCCCTCGACGAGACCGTCAGCGCACTGATCTGAGAACCCAGACTCTGGCAACAACACGTGGTGGGGGGCGCCCGACGCTCGGACGGATCGCGGCGCCGCCCACCAAAACACGAACCACCAGTTCGATCCCCGTTTCCATCCCACCGGAGGCACTCAATGCGTGTCAGACTCATCAGACCCGGCAACATGGCCCAAGCCATCGCCAGCCACCTCCCGACCCTCCAGAAGTTCGCCAGCGAGGTTGTCCCGGCGCTACGGGAGGCCGCAGCCGTAGAGCGGGGCCACAGAAGGACTGGAGAGAGCCCATGACCCTGCTCGACCACGTCGTCCTGCAAGTCGACGACCTGAACGCCATCGGCGACTGGTACGACCAGGTCGTCAGCCTGGCCGGGGGTGCGCGAACCTTCGACACGCCGACCCTGATCGGGTACGCCCTACCTGGCCAGCCAGCCCAGCTGTTCTTCTCCCTAGCGACCGACCCCGGTGGTCGCCAGACCCACCTTGCGCTCAGGGTCGAGGACGAGACGACCGTCCTACTTGTCCACGAGTTGGCCATCGCACTCGGCGGCGAGATCCTCCACGGGCCTCGGCTGTGGCCGGAGTACGCACCGGACTACTACGCGGTGTTCATCCGCGACCCGGCCGGAAACAACCTCGAACTCAAGTGCCAAGCCTCAACGGCACGGCCAACGCTCTCGACGCAACCCATCACGCCGGCAAGACCCTCACAGCCCAACTGACCCAGAGCGCGGAACCAACCGGATAACGAGGCTTGCCCCATGGAGTGAACCCTCTGCCCGGCGACGGTCTGCGCGTCTGCCTGTGCGGCTAAGGGCTGACTTGCTCGTCTGCGGTTCTCTCTCGTGGTGACTGAGCTTGCCTGTGCTACCTGCGTGTTTGACGAGTCGGCCCCAGCGTTCGTGGCGGCCGTAGCCGTCAGCGATCTGCTTGCCGCTGGGCAGGCTGCCATCATCGGCCCGGTTGGCCAGGGCCTATTGCCATGCCTCCCGCTGCAACTCCGAGCCCATGATCTGCCTGGCAGGGTGCTGCTGAACCAGTGCAAGCCCGGGAACCGGCGCGCGATCCCGTCGCGCGCTTCGCGCCTGCTTGCATGAAGTCTTGCTGACGCATGCCTCGCTCGAAAGTTGCCGCCGACATGTGTCGCGGCGCTGGCGCGGATCTGCCGGGTGAGCAGCTCATAGGAGGCAGTTAGGGCGAAGCTGGGCCAGGCCGCAATTACCCGGCCGACCATGGTGGGCTCGGCGACTGCGACGTTGGCGGCCAGGCTGGCCACGCTGCCCGCTACCAGCAGCGCCCGCGGCAGGACCCCGCTCTACGGCCAGCGCGTGAGTCCGCCAGCAAGGTGGTCGATGCAGCGACGATCATGCCGTCCACGGACAGCGGCGTCAGCGCCGCCACCCACCCGGGCTGCCCTTGCAGGGCGACGAGCCTGTGCATATGCAGGTAGGACACCGTTCCTGCGATCAGCGCCAGCAGCACCACACACCCGGTGGTCGTCCACCGCATCCACCGGTCCGCCCCCGCATTCATGACCGGCCCCCAACTGCAAACTCGCCAGTCAGGAGCGATTGGCTTTAGGTGCACTCGCTCCTCGGACACGTTCGACGAGACCGAACGCTTACTCGTAGTAACGTCGGCTGCAGGCCCGTCGCAAAGTGCCGTGGTGAGACCCAACCAGTCGGAGGTGCCGGATGGCCGAGCTCCCGCCGCCAGAGGGCATTGTGCTGGCCCACTTCATCGTCTCGGATGATGTCGAGCGCTCTCGGCGCTTCTACACCGAAGTACTCGGGGGCAGGGTGGTCTTCTCCGGAGACGTGACTTATGTCGCGCTGGCCAACAGCTGGATCATCATCAATGTCGGCGGCGGACCGACCGACGACAAGCCTACGGTCATCCTGGAGACGCCACGGGATCCCGACCGGGTCAGCAGCTTCCTCAATATCCGGGTCAGGGACATCGAGGCTCTGTACGCCGAGTGGAGCGCCCGGGGTGCTCAGTTCCTGACGCCGCCGAAACAGCACCAGTATGAGAAGCGCTGCTACATCCGCGATCCCGACGGTCATCTGATCGAAGTAGGGCAAACCACGGATCCGCAGGGTGACTGGTACCCCGCTCACTGGCCGCCGAGTACGCGTGCCGGCGATTCCGAATGATGCCCGGGTCAACGGCAATGCCCCGCGAATCGGCGCCGGCCACGCCCCCGGACACAGAGCATCGATCCACCGCGTGCCGCTGAGGAGCTTGGGTCATGACCACCGCGATCATCGGCACCGGCGGGATCGGATCGGTCATCGCCCGCCAGCTCGCTTCGGGCGGCGAAATCCTTCAGCTCTCGAGCGCCGACGCTAGGTCGGCACGAACGCTGGCCGCAGTAATCGGTCGCGCCGCGGTCGTCGCCGCCGACAACAGTGACGCAGTGCAGGGCGCCGATGCCGTCGTCCTCGCGCTGCGGTTTACCGCGCTGAAGGGCGTCATAGACGAGATCGCCGACGCGCTGACCGGCAAGGTCGTGGTCGTTCCGAGCAACCCGGTCAGCGCCGACGCACATGGCAACGTCTCACGTCTACTGCCGGAAGGGCAGTCCTCCGGCGAGGTCATAGCCGGGTGGCTGCCGGCGGGGGCGCGCCTGGCCATGGCGTTTGGAAGCATGTCGGCCGATCTCTTCGAGTCCGCCAGCAACCGGTCACCGGAGCGGGCTGTCCTCTTCTACGCGACCGACGATGACCGGGCCGGCAAGGAAGTCGAGCGGCTGATCCGAACAGCCGGCTTCGAGCCGGCGAAGGTCGGCGGGATCGAACAGTCGAGTCGGCTCGAGGTGGGCGGCGACCTTCACGATCTCGTAGTCGCTCCCGCAAAGGTGCCATCATTGATCAGTAGGGCCTGATCTGCGGAGTCTGGATCGGCGTGACGGCGCCGGAGGGCGTCGGCGGCGGTCATGCTGTCGAGCCATGACCGTGCGCGTCTGACCGGGCACGAGAGGAAACCGCGATGGACAGCTTGCCTATCGGTGAATATGCGCTGCTCTCGGACTGCCGATCCGCGGCTCTGGTCAGCCGGGACGGCTCGGTGGACTGGCTCTGCTTTCCTCGCTTCGACGGGCCCTCGGTGTTCTGCCGCCTGCTTGACCCGGCCGGCGGCCATTTCGCGATCCGGCCCGCAGGCGAGTTCCAGGTCAGCCGCCGATACGTGGAACAGACGCTGGTGCTGGAGACCACGTTCACTACTGCACGCGGCACAGCGGTACTCGCCGACGCCCTCGCGGTCGGTCCCAGCGAGCGCGGCCACCACCTGGGCACCCACTCCCCGGGTATGCTGCTGCGCTCGCTCGCCTGCACTGCCGGCGAGATCCAGGCGGAGATCAGTTACGCGCCCCGGCCGCAGTACGGGCTCATCCATCCCGTCTTGGTTCCTGTCGCCGGCGGCCTTGCCTCTCAAGGCGGCGACGACCAGCTGTTGCTGTCCACGTCGGTCAGTTTCGGCGTGGAGGAGGGCACCGCCACCGCCACGGTCCGGCTGGCCACCGGGCAGACCGCGGTGCTCGCGGTCGGGTACGGGGAAATGGCCGGCCCGGCACTGGCCCCGTGGACCGCGGAGGAGATCACCGGCCGGCTTGACGACACCCTGGAGGGCTGGCGGTCCTGGTCAGCGCTTCACCAGAACTATGAGGGGCCTTGGCGCGAGCTGGTGCGCCACTCCGGGCGCGTCCTGCAGGCCATGACGTTCGCGCAGACGGGCGCCATCGTGGCGGCGCCAACCACCTCCCTGCCGGAGGTTGTCGGCGGCGAGCGGAACTGGGACTACCGCTACACCTGGGTGCGTGATGCCAGCCTGACCATGGAGGCGCTGTGGGTGGCGGCTTGCCCCGACGAGGCGAACAAGTTCTTCGGCTTCCTCGCCGATGCGGCGGCCGCCTCCGGGCCGCAGGGCGCCGCGGATCTCCAGATCATGTTCGGCGTCGGCGGCGAGCGCGACCTGTCCGAGCGGGAGCTGCCGCATCTGGCAGGCTGGCGGGGCAGCCGCCCGGTCCGGGTCGGAAACGGGGCGTGGCTTCAGCGGCAGCTCGATGTGTACGGCGAACTGCTCCGCGCCGCGCAGCGGCTGGTTGACCAGCTCGGCGAGCTAGACCCGGTAACCAGGCGGTTCCTGACCACGGCCGCAGATACCGCCGCTGCGCGCTGGCGCGAGAAAGACCAGGGGATCTGGGAGATCCGCGGCGAGCCCCGGGACTTCCTGTATTCGAAGCTGATGTGCTGGGTCGCGTTGGACTGCGCGATCACCTTGGCCGGCCATCTCGGTGCCGAAGACCGCGTGGCTGACTGGGCGGCCGCCCGTGACGAGATCCGGCAGGCCATCCTTACCCGCGGCTGGGATGAGCGGGCGGGTGCCTTCACGCAGGCGTTCGGCAGCGAGGACCTCGATGCGTCGAGCCTGATGCTGGCCATTACCGGGTTCCTGCCGGCAGATGACCCGCGGATGAAGGCCACCATCGACGCAATCGCGCGGCGGCTGACTGACGAGCGCGGGATGGTGTACCGGTACCTGACCCGCGACGGCCTGGCGGGTAAGGAAGGCACGTTCCTGCTCTGCACGTTCTGGCTGGCGCAGGCGCAGGCACTTGCAGGCGATGTCGAGGCAGCGACAGCGTCCTTCGAGCGTGCCGTCGCCGCCATTAACGACGTCGGCCTGCTCGCCGAGGAGGTCGACTCCGGCAGCGGCGAGATGATCGGCAACTTCCCGCAGGCGTTCAGTCACATAGGCCTGGTCAACGCCGCCTGGGCTATCACTCAAGCTCAGCAGAGCACCGGCCACACTTGATCGGTGCTGTCGCCAGTCGGCTCTCGCGCCGAATCGCAGGTGTTGCCTGATTAGTCGAGTGTGGTTCGGTACTGGCCTTCCGCCACCACTACTGCCGAGCCGCCGACGTCGACCGTGTCGATCCGGTCGCCAGCTCCACTCGCTCTGGCGTAGAGCAACGACGGTCGGCCCAACTCATCGCCCTGACGGATCTCGATCTGCTCCCGGTAGCCGATGCGGCCGTGCCGGGCCAGATGAACGGCCAGGGGTCCGGCTGCCGAGCCCGTGGCCGGATCCTCTGGCACCCCGGCGGCCGGGTAGAACATTCTGGTCTTCCACCGCAGTCCGGCGCCGGCGTAACAGTTGACCGGCACTTCGAGGTCGGTGATCGCGGCCATGTCCGGCCTGAGCGCCGCGACCGCCGCCTCGCTGGGGAGCTCGACATAGACGTGCGCCGGGCCGTTGACGTACTGCTCCACCGGCAGCAGCGAGGATTCCACGCCAAGAGCAGCGAGTACCTCGCGTTCCCGCTCGAACGGCGCCCACCTCGGGACCGGCTGCCGCATCCAGCCGAACACGATCTGCCCCGCGTCCCGCTCCAGCTCGACCGGTACAACCCCGGCACCTGTCTCCAGGAGGACGCGCTCGGCGCCCAGTGCCGCCCCGACAACGAATGCGGTCCCGAGTACGGGATGCCCGGCGAAAGGCAGTTCGGCGCGAGGCGTGAAAATGCGCATTCGCACGTGGCCCTCGTCCCGTGGCGGGAACAGGAAGACCGTCTCGGCGAAGTTAAGCTCCCGTGCGAGACGCTGCATCTCGCCCGGCT